>Ga0075026_100000339_pt1 | contig 18442 bp, 14 predicted proteins | sample Str012_2_FD_71392 | JGI IMG/M metagenome (GOLD analysis project Ga0075026, IMG submission 71392) | Freshwater sediment microbial communities in response to fracking from Pennsylvania, USA - Straight Creek_MetaG_SC_2012 | ecosystem: Environmental > Aquatic > Freshwater > Creek > Sediment... | reverse complement strand
TAATCGCGGGCTGCTTGCGAGGGGCGAAAGTGGCGGAACTGGTAGACGCGCTGGCCTTAGGAGCCAGTGGGGCAACCCTTGAGAGTTCGAGTCTCTCCTTTCGCACCAGTCCGGCCCGAGCGCCAAAGGATTTTCAGGAATACAGGTCATGCAGACTTCATTGACATCGACGAGCGGTCTGGAGCGGCGCCTGGAGGTGACGGTGCCTGGTGAGGCGCTGGCCAGCCAGGTCAACGAGCGGCTCAAGGCCCTGGCGCGCACCGCGCGCCTCAAGGGTTTCCGCCCGGGCAAGGTCCCCTTTGCCGTGGTGCAGAAACAGTATGGCGGGCAGGTACGCCAGGAGGCCGTGAATGACCTGGTGCAGGCGAGCTTTGCCGAGGCGGTCAACCGCGAGAAGCTGCGACCGGCCGGGGATCCACGCATCGAGCCGTTGCCGCCCGCGGCCGGCGAGGCCCTGCGCTACGCCGCGGTGTTTGAGGTGCTGCCGGAAATCGCGATCCAACCCCTGGAGCAGCTGAGTGTCGAGTGCCCGGTCGCGGTGATCACCGAGACCGATGTCGATGCCATGATCGAAAGCATGCGCCGCCAGAAGCCGATCTTTAGCCCGGTGGAGCGCGCGGCTGCGGCCGGCGACCGGGTCACGATCGATTTTGAGGGCCGTATAGACGGTGAGCTGTTTCCCGGTGGCAAGGGCGAGCACCTGGCGGTGGTACTGGGCGCCGGCAGCATACTGGCCGAACTCGACGCGGCGCTGCATGGCATGCAGGTCGGCGAGCGCAAGGAAGTCCCGGCGCGCTTTCCCGACGACTACGGGGCCAAGGCGGTAGCCGGAAAACCGGCACAGTTTGCTATTCACGTGAAGAGTGTGGCCCTGCGGAGCCTGCCTGAAGTCGACGAGGCATTCGTGCGCGGCTTCGGCCTGGCGGAGGGCGGACTTGAGGAGTTTCGCGCACAGGTGCGCGCCACGATGGAGCGCGAGGTGGCCGAGGTCAGCCGGCAACGCGTGCGGGAACAGCTGCTCGACGCGCTCTACCGGGCCAACCCGCTGGATGTGCCCAGGGTCATGGTCGATGAGCAGGTGCGGGAGCTCCAGGTGCAGATGCTGCGGCGCATGGGCGTGCAGAAGGTCGAGCAGCTGCCGCCGCGCGAGCCCTACGAGGAGCCGGCCCGCAAGCGCGTGGCCCTGGGCCTGATCATCGGCGAGCTGGTGCGCAGCAACGGCATCCGCGTCGATCGCGCCCGCGTCGAGGAGCGCCTGAACTCGGTCGCAGCCTCGTATCCGGACGCCGAGGGTGTCCGCCGCCAGTATCTGCAGAGCCGCGAGGCCATGGCACAGATTGAGTCGGCAGTTCTGGAAGATCAGGCGCTCGACTGGGTTCAGTCGCGGGTGCAACGGGTCGATAAGCCGGCGAGCTTCGCCGTATTGACGGGTTTTGACAGCTCCAAGGGGTAAGTGCCGATGAACGAGCGTGGATTGGGTCTGGTGCCGATCGTCGTAGAGCAGACCGCGCGCGGCGAGCGCTCCTATGACATTTACTCGCGGCTGCTCAAGGAGCGGGTGATATTCGTCGTGGGTCAGGTCGAGGACTACATGGCCAACCTGGTAGTGGCGCAGCTGCTGTTCCTGGAGTCCGATAACCCGGACAAGGATATTGCCGTGTACATCAACTCGCCGGGAGGTTCAGTCAGCGCGGGGCTGGCGATCTACGACACCATGCAGTTCGTGAAGCCCGACGTCAGCACCATCTGCGTGGGCCTGGCCGCGTCGATGGGTGCGCTGCTGCTGGGCGGCGGTGCGCACGGCAAACGCTTTTCGCTGCCCAACTCCAAAATCATGATTCACCAGCCCTCTGGCGGTTTCCAGGGCCAGGCCTCCGACATCGATATCCACGCCCGCGACGTGATGGAAACCAAGGACCGGCTCAACCGCATCCTGGCGCGCCATACCGGCCAGAGCGTCGAGCGCGTCAAGGCCGACAGCGACCGGGACAATTTCATGGCTCCGGAGGCCGCCAAGGCCTACGGGCTGATCGACCGTGTGCTGGAAAAGCGTGAAGTGCCGCCAACATTGAGCCCCCAGGCCCCCGCCTGAGGCTGCGCGAGTGCTTAGGTTCCACGCAAAAAGCAAGAATTACAAGACCTTAGATGGAACGCAGTTCTTTGCGCCTCCAGCTTTGGGCGTGCTATATAAGGACGGCAGAGTGCGAATTTTGCCGAGCAGCGCCTGTCCTATAAGGCCAGAGGTGAGTAGCAGTGACTGACGATTCCCGCACCCGGACCGACGATGGCAAGCTGTTGTACTGCTCATTTTGCGGCAAGAGCCAGCACGAGGTGCGCAAGCTCATTGCCGGCCCCTCGGTATTCGTCTGTGACGAGTGCGTCGAGCTGTGCAATGACATCATCCGCGAGGAGCTCGAGGATCGTGCCGACAAGGCGCGCGACAAGCTGCCCAAGCCCCATGAGATCAAGAAGGTCCTGGACGAGTATGTCATCGGCCAGGAGCGCGCCAAGAAGGTGCTGTCGGTGGCGGTCTACAACCACTACAAGCGCCTGCAGACGCGCGGTGCGGCCAAGACCAAGGACGACGTCGAGCTTGCCAAGAGCAACATCCTGCTGATCGGCCCGACCGGCTGCGGCAAGACGCTGCTGGCCGAGACCCTGGCGCGGCTGCTGAACGTGCCCTTCACCATTGCCGACGCAACCACGCTGACCGAAGCCGGGTATGTCGGCGAGGATGTCGAGAACATCATCCAGAAGCTGCTGCAGAAGTGCGACTACGACGTCGAGAAGGCACAGACCGGCATCGTCTACATCGACGAGATCGACAAGATCTCGCGCAAAAGCGACAACCCGTCGATCACCCGCGACGTCTCGGGCGAGGGCGTCCAGCAGGCGCTGCTCAAACTGATCGAGGGCACCATCGCCTCGGTGCCGCCACAGGGTGGCCGCAAGCATCCCCAGCAGGAGTTCCTGCAGGTCGACACCTCGAATATCCTGTTCGTGTGCGGCGGCGCCTTTGCCGGCCTCGAGAAGATCATTCTCAACCGCACCCAGAAGAGCGGCATTGGCTTCACTTCCGAAGTGCGCAGTGCCGATCAGAAGCCGCATGGCTCCGACCTGTTCCATGAGGTCGAGCCCGAGGACCTGATCAAGTTCGGGCTGATCCCGGAATTCGTCGGCCGCCTGCCGGTGGTCGCCACGCTCGATGAGCTCGACGAAGCGGCGCTGATGATCATCCTCACCGAACCCAAGAACGCGCTGACCAAGCAGTACCGCAAGCTGTTCGAGATGGAAGGCTCGGAACTCGACTTCCGCGAGGAGGCGTTGCGCGCTGTCTCCAAGCGCGCCATGCAGCGCAAGACCGGCGCGCGCGGGCTGCGCACCATTCTTGAGAACGTGCTGCTCGATACGATGTACGACCTGCCTTCGCTCCGTAATGTCGCCAAGGTGGTGGTTGACGAGACGGTAATCGAGGGCACCAGCAAGCCCTACATTATCTACCGCAGTGAAGAGCCGCGACTGGCGCCGGTCGAAGAGCCCCGCCGGGCAGGGGGCATCGGCCACGCCTGAGTCCTTGAAATTGCGGCCGGGCGCCCCCATCGATTGCGGCAGGGGCCTTTCCGGCCCTCATCATCGTGAGTACCCATAAGTGAACGAAACCGCCCAAGCCGCACCACCCGCTGTACTCGCCGAGCGCATCCCGGTTCTGCCGCTGCGCGATGTCGTGGTCTACCCGCATATGGTGATCCCGCTGTTCGTCGGCCGCGAGAAGTCGATCCTGGCGCTGGACGCCGCCATGCGCACCGACAAGCGCATCATGCTGGTGGCGCAGAAACAGGCCGATATCGACGATCCGAAGCTCGAGGACCTGCACGGCTTTGGCACCGCGGCCACCATTCTGCAGCTGCTGAAGCTCCCGGATGGTACCGTCAAGGTGCTGGTCGAGGGGCTGGAGCGCGCGCGCGTGGTGCAGCTGCAGCTGGCGTTGCCGGCCAGCGCCGACAGTGCGCAGAATTTCTACTGCGCCGAGGTCGCCGTCGAGTCCGACCTCGACCAGTACGAAGAGCGTGAGATGGATGTGCTGGTGCGCTCGGTGGTCTCGCAGTTCGAACAGTACGTCAAGCTCAACAAGAAGGTGCCGCCCGAGGTGTTGACCGCGCTGGCGGGCATCGAGCAGCCGGGCCGGCTGGCTGACACGGTCGCGGCGCATATGTCGCTGAAACTGTCCGAGAAGCAGAAGGTGCTGGAGATACTCGATGTGCGCAAGCGCCTCGAGCACGTGCTGGTCGCCATCGAGGGCGAGATGGATGTGCTGCAGATCGAGAAGCGCATCCGTGGGCGGGTCAAATCGCAGATGGAGAAGAGCCAGCGCGAGTACTACCTCAATGAGCAGATGAAGGCCATCCAGAAAGAGCTCGGCGACATGGAGGACGGCAGCAACGAGCTGGCCGAAATCGAGCAGAAGGTCGCCAAGGCCGGCATGAGCAAGGAGGCCCGCGACAAGGCCACCGCCGAGATCAACAAGCTCAAGATGATGTCGCCGATGTCGGCCGAGGCGACCGTGGTGCGCAACTACGTCGACTGGCTGGTCAAGGTGCCGTGGAAGAAGCGTACGCGGCTGCACAAGAACATCGCCAACGCGCAAACCGTGCTCGATGCCGATCACTATGGTCTCGAGAAGGTGAAGGAGCGCATCGTCGAGTATCTCGCGGTGCTGCAGCGCGTCGAGAAGATCAAGGGCCCGATCCTGTGCCTGGTCGGACCGCCGGGCGTCGGCAAGACCTCGCTCGGCCAGAGCCTGGCGCGCGCCACCAATCGCAAATTTGTGCGCATGTCGCTCGGCGGCGTGCGCGACGAGGCCGAGATCCGCGGCCACCGGCGCACCTACATCGGCTCCATGCCCGGCAAGATCATCCAGAACCTGGCCAAGAGCGGCGTGCACAATCCGCTGTTCCTGCTCGACGAAGTCGACAAGATGGCGATGGATTTCCGTGGCGACCCGTCTTCGGCGCTGCTCGAAGTGCTCGATCCGGAACAGAATGCCGCCTTCTCCGATCACTACCTCGAGGTCGATTTCGACCTGTCGGAAGTGATGTTCGTGTGCACGGCGAATTCGCTGAATATTCCGGCGCCGCTGCTCGATCGCATGGAAGTGATCAGGCTGCCGGGCTATACCGAAGACGAGAAATTGAACATTGGGCGCCGCTACCTGGTGCCCAAGCAGACCAAGCAGAACGGCCTCAGGGACGGCGAACTGAAGCTCGCCGACACCGCGCTGCTCGACATCGTGCGCTACTACACGCGCGAGGCCGGAGTGCGCAATCTCGAGCGCGAGATCGCCAAGATCAGCCGCAAGGCCGTCAAGCAGCTGCTGCTCGACAAGGGTCCGGACAAGGCCAAGTCAAAGAGCGTGGCCGTGACGCCGCGCAATCTCGACAAATATCTGGGTGTGCGCCGCTTCCGTTACGGCAAGGCCGAGGACCAGAACCGCGTGGGCCAGGTCACAGGCCTCGCCTGGACCGAGGTCGGCGGCGAGCTGCTCACCATCGAGGCCGCCGTGGTGCCAGGCAAAGGCAAGCTGCAACACACCGGGCAACTGGGCGAGGTCATGCAGGAGTCGATCCAGGCGGCCATGTCGGTGGTTCGCAGCCGGGCCGAGGTACTGGGGCTCGAGTCCGACTTCTACCAGAAGAACGACGTGCACCTGCACATGCCGGAGGGGGCTACCCCCAAGGACGGTCCCAGCGCCGGGATAGGCATGTGCACCGCGCTGGTCTCGGCGCTGACACGCATCCCGGTGCGCTCGGACGTGGCCATGACGGGCGAGATCACGCTGCGTGGCGAGGTGCTGCCGATCGGTGGCCTCAAGGAGAAGCTGCTGGCGGCCCAGCGCGGCGGCATCGCTGTGGTGCTGATCCCTGAAGAGAACAAGAAGGACCTGGTCGAGATCCCCGATAACATCAAGGGCAAGCTCGATATCCGACCGGTACGCTGGATCGACGAGGTGCTGGAGATCGCCCTGACGGCCCGGCCGACCCCGCTGGTGCGGGCCAGCGCCGAAGTGGTGGCTCCGAAGCCGGCGGTGCGGCGCACGCGAGCACGCGGCGCCAAGGGCGTCCAGGCACATTGACTCTAAGCTGGCAACTGCCGGGGCATAAACGTTAGAATGCGCCGCCCTTTTTGACGGGGGGCGATTTCCCGGCGTGCTGATATCGGGTGCTTAGCTCAGCTGGTAGAGCGTCGCCCTTACAAGGCGAATGTCGGGGGTTCGATCCCCTCAGCACCCACCATTACAGTGGAGCGGTAGTTCAGTTGGTTAGAATACCGGCCTGTCACGCCGGGGGTCGCGGGTTCGAGTCCCGTCCGCTCCGCCACTTAGTACAAATATGCTGCAAAACATTGGCGACACTCTCAAAGGCCAGCGCTGGCTGGCAATTCTCCTGCTGGGCCTGCTGATCCTGGTGTTCGCCCTGTGGGGCGCCTACGGCATCGTCGATCTCAGTGTTGGCGCGCCCAAATATGGCCTCAAGGTCAACGGCGAGGAGATCCCGACGGCCACGCTGCAGAATGCCTGGCAGGAACGCCAGTCGCAGTATCAGCAGCAGGTCAAGGCCGAAATACCCGCCGCAGTGCGCACCCGGCTGCAAAATGCGCTGCTGGACCAGTACACGCGCACTACGCTGCTGCGCCAGCGCGCCCAGGAGCGCGGCTTCCGTGTCAGCAACGCGGCTCTGTTGAACGGCTACCGCAGCGAGAGCTCGTTTCAGGTCGACGGCAAGTTCAATGAAATGGCCGCCAGGGGCATGCTCGCGCAGCTGGGCATGACGCTGGCGGGTTACGAGGCGCAGTTGCGCAATTCGCTGCAGATCGGCCAGCTCGAGCAGAGTCTGCAGGTGGGCGAGTTCGTGACCGATTCGGAACTCAAGCGCGCCTTTGCGCTGGAGAATGAACAGCGCGAAGTGCGCTATGCGCTGCTGCCGCTGGCGCGCTACAGCGCGGCCGTGAAGGTCGACGACGCCCAGCTGCAGCACTGGTACCAGGCACACGCCGAAGAATATCTCAGCAAGGAATCAGTGCGCCTGCAGTACGGCGAACTGCGCCTCGATACCGTCGCAGCCGCCGTGGTCGTGAATCAGCCCGAGCTCCAGGCCTGGTACCAGCAGAACGTCACGCGCTACGTCGAGCCTGAAAAGCGCCGCGCGCGCCATATCCTGATTACCGTGGCCGCGCCCAAGGATGCCGCGGCGGAAGCCGCCGCGCTGAAACAGGCGCAGTCAGTGCTGGCCGAGGCGCGCGCGCCCGGTGCCGACTTCTCGGCGCTGGCCCGCAAGTACTCGCAGGATCCGGGTTCCGCCCGCCAGGGTGGCGATCTGGGCTTCGCGCTGCGCGGCGCCTATGTCCAGGCATTCGCGGACCGCCTGTTTACCATGAAGATTGGCGAAGTGAGTGAGCCGGTCAAGACCCAGTTTGGCTTTCACATCATCCGGCTCGATGAGGTGCAGGCGGAACACGCCCGCACCCTCTCAGACGATCGCGCGCGGATCGAGGCCGATTACCGGCGCGATCGCGCCGCCGAGATTTTCGGCAGCCGGCAGGAGAGCCTGCAGCAGAAGCTCGAGACCACCTCGGGTAGCGACCTGGCGGCGCTGGCGGGCGAATTTGGCCTGACCGTAGGCGAAGTCGCCGAGTACACGCGCGGCGGCGGCGGAGCGCTGGGTGCCAATCCTGAGCTGAGCGGCGTCGTGTTCAGTGACTCGGTGATTAAGGACCAGCGCATCGGCGGTCCGGTGGCGCTGGCGGACGATCGCATGGTGATCGTCAAGGTACTCGAGCACCGCCTGCCGAAGGCGCGAGCGCTGGCCGAGGTGCGCGCCGAAGTGGAAGCCGCGGTACGCAAGGACGCGGGGACGCGCGCCGCCCGCGCGACCGCCGAGGCTGCGGTCAAGCAGCTGACGGCCGGCGGCATGCTGGACGCGGTCGCCAAGGGCCTGTCAGTCGTCGCCGTGCCCGCGGCACTGATTGGTCGTGGCGATCCACAGCCGCCGGCGCAGATCCGCGAAGCCGCCTTTGCCGCGCCGTACCCCGCGGGCAAGCCCGTGTACCAGGCCCTCGCCATGGACGAGGGCGGGGCGGCGATCCTGGCGGTGCTGTCCGCTAAACCTGGCGTAGCCGGTGCCAACCCGGCTAATGACCGGCAGCTGACGGCGCGTGTCAGCCAGCGCTACCGGGAAGCAGAGCTGGCCGCGTACCTCGCCGAAATGGAGCGCCACGCCTCGGTCAAAAAGAATCCCGCCATATTTGATTGACGCCCTGCGCGTTACGGACGCAGGCCTACGCGGGCGTGTCCAGCAAGGTCGCGATGCGCTGCAATGCCAGCTGATAACCCTGGGTACCGCAGCCGACGATCACCCCCGCAGCGACGCCCGATACATGCGAGTGGTGACGGAACGACTCGCGTTTGTGAATGTTGGAAATGTGCACCTCGATGATCGGAATGGCACAGGCGGCCAGGGCGTCGAGAATGCCGACCGAGGTGTGCGATAGCGACGCGGCGTTGATCACAATGCCGCCGGCGCGTTCGCGCGCTTCCTGGATCCAGTCGATCAGCTGGTGCTCGGCATTGCTCTGCCGGAACTCGAGCTGCAGCGTCAGCCGCGCCGCCAGGCGCGCGCAGTCGGCCTGCACGTCGGCCAGCGTCTGGTGGCCGTACAGGTGCGGCTCACGCTTGCCCAGCAGGTTGAGGTTCGGGCCGTTGATCAGGTAGACGATGCGGCTCATCTGGAGGATTCTCCCAGGGAATCCTGAATGAGAGCCAATTTGGGCGGGGCTGTCAATGCACCTGGACGGTCAACGCGCCGCAGTCGGCACCGGCCACCAGCTGCGCCACGGCGTGACAGGCATTGACGGAGCGGCTGGGTCCGCTGCTGGTGTCGCGCGAGTCACTGGCGTCCTGCAGCAGCTGGTGCAGACGCGCCGCGTCCAGCCGCGAGTCCCGCGACAGCAGCAGTGCGGCCACGCCGGAAATCTCGGCCGTCGAGATCGAGCTGCCGGAGGAGAATCCGTACTGACCGCCCGGCGCGAGTGTCAGCACGTCGCGACCGGGCGCCTGCAGCGTGCTGACGGCGACGTCGTGATCTTCGGAGCGCGCGACGCTCAATACCTGCGCGAGTCCGCCGGGAAACGAGGGCGTGGCGGTGCCCGGACCCACGATTACAATGCCCTTGCGCATCGCCTGCTCGGCGAGCGCGGCCAGCAGCGGATCGGGGGGGCCGGTGAGACTGAGGTTGATGATCTGCGCCTTGAGTTCCACTGCGCTCGCCAGCGCCTGCGCCAGCGTAAAGGAATTGCAGCGCGCCTCATCGCGGTCCGGCTGCAACTGCCAGCAGGCCTTGAGTGCCAGCAGCTGCGCATCGGGCGCCACGCCGACGATACCCTGGCCGTTGCCGGCATTGGCGGCCAGCACGCCGGCGATTGCGGTACCGTGCCGATCGCGCTGGAACTGCTGCGCGTCACGGTCGACGAAATTACGCTGTACGTCGACGCGGCCGCGCAGATCCGGGTGGCTGCTGTCGATACCAGTATCGACCAGCGCAATGCGTATGCCGCGGCCGGTGGCCAGGTGGTGCGCGGCGCTGATCGACATGCGCTCGTTACCCGCCTGGACCGAGGCGTAGGGGTCAGCGACTGCAGTGTCGCGCGCGGGCGGCGCGGCACTCTGCAGCGCGAAGGTATTCAGCGGCTCGGCCAGCGCGACGCGCCGGTCGCCCTGCAGGCTGGCCAGCAACTGCTCGCGCGTCACTTCATCGGGAATGGCAAACACCGCGCATTGCATCTGCAGCAGCGCTATTGGCCATACGGCCACCGGCTGCAGGCGATATTTCCGCGCCAGCGCCCGCAGTGTGCGCCGCGCGGCGTCGCTGACCCCGTAGGCGTTGCCCGCGGGGTAGGCTCGCAGCGTACCGCCGGCGCGGATCATGGCCGTCGCCGGAGCGTTGGTGACCGCGAGCACGATGAAGCGCGATCCGTCGTCGCGCGACGCGGCCTGCAGGTGCGCGGGGCTATCCGGCGCGGACTGGCAGTGCGCCGCCGGGAAGGCCGCGAGCCACAGTAAAGCCGCGGCCAAGGCTATGCCCTTCGCGGCGGCGCTGCGCGGCGAGCGCATACTCATCAGCGCGCTGCGGGCGCGCCCGGGTCACGCGGCGTCAGTTCGGCGAACCGCACCCGCGGATCGACGCGCAGATGCGCCAGCGCCGCCCTCGCAGCTGTCGTCGAGCTGGCCTCGGCACTGACCAGCGTGTAGACGCCGGCGGCGTTGGGGCCGCTGGCAATCAGCATGTTGGTGCCGGCGAGGATTTCCTTCACGTCGGCGAGCCGCACCTGGTCGGCAAAGATAGCCTTGATCTCATCGGTCGCAGCGGGTGCGGGCTGCGTGTCGGTGACGGTGCGGTATTCCGGCGCGAAGCTGGCTGGCTGTCGATGCCAGAGCGCGGCACCCAGCAGAACGATGGCCGCAGCCTGCGCCGCCGCCAGGGTCTTCAGCCAGCGGGAGGTGCGTCCCCGCCGCGCCGCCGCGCGCGATCCTGCCGTCGCCGGGGCTGTGGTGGCGTGCGGATTATCGATATTGGCGTCGGCCTCGATCTGCTGCCACAGGCGGTTGAACGAGGCCTGCGGGGCGAACTCGACCACCGGCTGTGCGGCGACCGCATCGCGAATGCGCCGCTGCACCCGCTGCTCGGCACGGCACTGGGTGCAGTTCTCGAGATGGTCGCTGAGCCAGTTGAGGTCCTCGCCGCCAAGCCGGCCGATGACCTGCCAGGTCAGCAGTTCCGCGGCGCGCTCATGTTCGTTCACGGTTTGACCTCTACGCCGGCCAGCCCGGGCAGCGCCGTGCGCAGCTTTTCACGGGCGTGAAACAGCCGGGTCTTCACGGTATTGACGGGGCAGTTCATGATCAGGGCGATTTCCTCGCAGGAATGGCCGTAGCCATAGGCGAACTCAACCGCGAGGCGTTGCTCGGTCGGCAGCTGCTGCATCGCGAGCAATATCCACTCACCGGTCTCGGCCTCTCCCAGTTCATCGGGCGCTACCAGCGGTTCGTTCTCGATCGGAACGGTGTCGAGCAGCTGGTTGCCGCGGGCGCGCAGGGTCTTGAGCGCGCGCCGATAGGCAATACCCATGATCCAGGTCGAGACGCGCGAATCGCCGCGGAACTCGGCGGCCTTGCGCCACACCACCCACAGGGTGTCGTTGATGATCTCCTCGGCCAGCTCATAGCGCCGGGTCAGGCGCACCAGGAAGCGTGCCAGCCTCCGGTGATAGATGATGTACAGCTCACGAAAGGCCTCGCGATCGCGCGCCGCGACCTTCGCTAGCAGGCGGCGATCGCCATCTTCACGTTGCTGCTGCAGGAGGCTGGTGGGTGCGTTCATCGGGGCCATATTGGGCAGTTCAACGGTAAGTACCCACGAAACGGCGCACGGTTCTCGGGCCCACTAGTCAGAAGCTCCAGGCCACGCCCAGCGTCAGCGGGCCGCCCGCCGGACCCTGGGTAAACCAGCGGTGTTCGACCCGCTGCACGGCGATCCAGGCGAGGTCGGCGCGCCACTTGCCATAATGCCATGCCAGGGAGGCGCTACCGTAGGTGTAGGAGCCGTAGTCGACGTGCTGCGGCTCGTAGAAGCCCAGACCCGCCACCGCGTCCAGGTGGGCGCTGAGGCTGCGGTGCGCCGCGAGTTCGTAGGTGAACACGCGCTTGTCGCGTTGCTCGACGTTCCCGTAGGTCGTGAACAGATTGACGTCCGGGGCATAGCCGATCGTGGCAAAGATCTGATCGCGCCAGGACAGCGACACACTGAGCTCGGTGTAATTGTAGTTGATCGGGCGCGGGTCATGCGGATAGGCGTAGTGCGTCACGCTCAGCGCCAGGTCGAAATCACTGCTCAGCGAGTGCTGCCACTGCAGGTAGCTGTCGAGTTCGAGCGTGTGTCGGCCACGCATCAGTTGCACCTGCGAGCCCCAGAAGCCCGCCGACCATCCGGGCGTGAACAGCAGGTGCACATCGCCTTGCACGGCCAGCTCGCCGCCATTGCGCGAAATGCCTCGCAGCACGTAATCACTGGACGCGCCGATCGAGCCGGCCAGGCTGGCTGCGCGCACCGTGGCCGAGGCCAGCAGGCACGACAGCAGCAGCAAGCGCGCCGCGCTGCGCGGCCGCCCCTTAAGGCATCCGGGTATCAGGATCTTCATGTTGCAGCGGATTGTAAACGACCGACCGCTCGCGCACACAGACGCCTCAGAAGTAAGCGTGCACCTCAATGAAGCCCTGGCTCATGTCGGCGCTCGTGGTGCTTTGTGGGACGCTTGAGCGGCGCGCTCCGGCGCGCAGCTGCAGATAGGGAATAGGCGTGTATTCGAACACCAGGCTGAGGCGTTGCTGCCGATCGCCGCTGCGATGTCGGTCCGGATCCAGCCATTCGCCGGTCAGCTTCAGATTGGCGCCAGGCGCCACGCGCCAGTTGCACTCGAGCAGCGCCGCCGCAAATTGCGCGTCGCTCGCGCCACTGCGTGCCGCCTGCACCGCATCGACCTCCGCCAGCCAGGCCAGCAGGCCGGTGCGCAAGCCGCCAAACAACGCGAGCGCTGTGCTGCGCGCCGCCGGATTGTCATTGCGATCCAGGCCGAAGCCCAGCCGCCAGCGATTCACGACGCGCACCGCCTGCAGACCGAACTGCTGGCCGCTGCCGCTCGAGCTGCCCCCGTCCAGTCCGCCGCTGAGTGCCAGCTGCGCTTCCCAGTCGCCGAGCTGGTAGCCGATTTCGAGTGCATTGTCCGGCGTATCCATGTTGATGCCGGCCACCTGGCGCGTGTAGGCCTGCTGATCCTGCAGCCGCAATCCGAACGGCAGGTACATGCGTCCGGCCTTCAGATAGGCATGCAGCGCCGCGAAGCGGTACAGCACCCAGGCCTCGCGGTTGACGGCGTTGTCCGGTGCGAGTTGCTCGTCGATATACAGCAGCAGTCGCCCAGGTATTACCGATATGCCGAGGTAGGCGCGCGCCTGCTCCAGCGTGAGGTTGCTGTGCGCCGCTGTGGCCGGCTGCTGCTGCCAGCTCGCCGCGGCGCGCAGGTCCCCGCCGGCAGCGAACCAGTCGCCAAGCGCGCCGCTCCATGCGGGCGCGCCTGGCGGCAATGGCCGTGCGGCAATCTGTGTCTGGGCGATGGCATTGCCCAGTACGCTGCGCGCGCCGCCACCGGTTGGATTCAGATGGCACTGCGCGCAGGCCAGTCCCTGCTGCACGGCGATGTAAGGTTCGGCGCGCGCGCTCATTGCCAGTTGCGCGCCGAGCAGCGCGCACAGCAGCGGCAGGAAGCTCGCGCCATGCCGGCGCCTTAAGCATCGTGTTGCGTTCATGCGCTTGAGTGCCAGCAGCCGGCAGTTTGGTTCTCAGAACTATTTGCGCTGTCGCGTGGCACTCATGCACGCAGCGCCACTGCGCTGCTTATCAGACACGAGGATCAACCATGAGTGATTGCAACATGAAACCACTGAGCATAATCCGGCAACTGCTGGTGGCCAGCTGGTGCGCGCTCGCCGCCGCCTGCGGCGGCGGCTATGGAGGCGGCGGCGGTAGTGGTGGAATGGGCGGCTGCGGCAGCTACTCTTCATGCACGCCGACTGTCGCGATCAGCGCGCCGGCGGCCAATGCCTCGGTCAGTGGCGCCGTGACGCTCACGGCCAATGCCGCGGCGACCGGTACCTACACCGTTGCCAGCGTACAGTTCAAGGTCGATGGCACGGCAGTGGGCGGTATGGATACCGCCGCGCCCTACAGCTACGCCTGGGATTCAACCAGCGTCAGCGATGGTGGGCATCAGATCAGCGCCGTTGTGACCGACTCGGCGGGCCAGACTGCCACCTCGGCCGCGGTGAGCGTCACGGTCGCGAACCACGGCAACTTTGCACTCACGCTGGTGCCCGACCAACTGTTTCCGGTTCCGGCCACCAGTGCCACCGGCAGCGGTACGCTGAGTTTCAACAACGCGTCCGGCCAGGGGAGTGGCAGCGTCACGCTCAGCGGTGTGACCCCGACTGCGGTCGAGCTTGGCGACGCCTATGCCGGCTCGAGCAGCGCCGCGATTTTTGCCTTGACGCAGAATGGCACCAATGCCAATCAGTGGGACGTGAGCGCCGCGACCGTGCTGAGCACGCAGCAGCGCGCCGACCTGCAGGCCGGCAAGCTCTACGTACTGGTGCGCTCCGCGGCCTTCACCGCCGGCGAGTTGCGTGCGCAGCTACTGCCGCCAGGCTTCAGCGTCAATTTCGCAGCGCTGTTCGGCGCCGTCGAAGTGCCGGCCGTCACCAGCGGCGGCAGCGGCCAGGCCGCGGTGACGGTGGACAGTGCGGGCCTCAAGGCTGCGGTACACGTGACGGTCGCGGGCATCGTGCCCAACGGCGCCGAAATCGACACCGGCGCGGCTGGCACGGTCGGCGCGCTGCTGGCCACGCTCACGGTTGATCCGCTGAACAATCACCACTATGCGAACGAGGCGGTGACGCTCGCCGCCGCCGACCTCACCAGCATCAACGCCGGCAACTGGTACGCCAACGTGTTCACGGCGACGCACGCCGGCGGTGAATTGCGCGGGCCGGCGGCGACGCTTTCCCTGCTGCAGACCGGCATCTTCACGCCGATCTGCTCGGGCTGTCATAGCGGTGGTGGCGCTGCGCTGCCAGCTGCACAGGACCTGACGGCCGGCAACACCTACGCCAACATCGTCGGCGTTGCGAGCCTCGAGCAACCGGCCTTGATGCGTATCGCGCCGGGTGACCCTGACAACAGCTATATGGTGCGCAAAATCCAGGGCACTGCCGGAATTACCGGAGTGCAGATGCCCAAAGGCGCCGCGCCCCTCAGCCAGACGCAGATCGACATGTTGCGTGGTTGGGTAGTGGCCGGGGCGCACAACAACTAGCGGCGCAGCGGGCGCTGGCGGGCGGGCCCGCGCCCGCCAGCGTTTCAGTTGTCGTTCTCGTCATCGAGGCGGGTGCTGCGCATATCGCGCCGATGACGCAGCTGATCGTAGGGGCGCACCCGGTGCATCGTGCAGCGGTTGTCCCACAGCAGCAGGTCGCCGGCCTGCCAGCGGTGCGCGTAGACCGAGGCCGGCGCGGTGGCCGCGCTCATCAGCGACTGCAGCAGCGGCCACCATTGCTCCGCAGTCAGTGGCTTGATCGCGCCGATATGCGAGGCCAGGCACAGCGCCAGGCGTCCCGATTCGGCGTGCCGATGCACCAGCGGTCGCTCGATCGGCGCGAAGCGCACCCGCTCCTCGTCGGTCCAGGCGGTGAAGCCGGTAAGGGCGCGTGAATAGATCAGCGAGTGACAGGCGGTGAGCCCGGCGAGCTCGGACTGCATGGCGGCGGACAGGTCCTCGTATGCGCAGCGCGTATCGCAGAATTCCGTGTCGCCGCCCTGCGGCGGGATGAGGCGCGCGTGCAGCAGCGAAATGGTGGAACGCGGCCGCGCGTAGGTGGAGTCGGTGTGCCACAGCTCGTTGCCGTCGGTCAGACGCAGTGCGCGATCCGCCGCCGGCAGTATGTTGCCGTGCTGGTCGAGATTGCTGAGGCGGAAGACCGTGGCCGGTTTGCCGGTGACGGCATTGCGTTCCATAACCTTGCCGAGCGTCGCCGCAAAGGTTCTGAGCTCGGCATCGGTCAGATCCTGGGCGGGAATCACCACCACGCCGTAGCGATACACCGCCTCGCGCACCGCGCTGCTCAGCGCCGGGTCCAGGGCGGCCGTGATGCGCGGGCCGCTCAGCTCCGCGCCGAAGCGCGGGTGTAGCCTGCGCACCGTCCACTCGGTCACCGCGGGGGACACTGCCATGGCTGAATTCTAGCGCGCGGACGCGGCCGCGCGCGACCTACTCGGCTTCCGCCTCCGGAAACGCCATGCCCACGGTGCTGAAGCCGTTATCAACATACAGGATTTCGCCGGTCACGCCGCGCGCCATGTCGGAGCACAGGAACGTGGCCGCGTTGCCGACATCCTCCGTGCTGACATTGCGGCGCAAAGGTGCAATGCGCGCCACCTGTCCGAGCATCTTGCGGAATCCGCTCACACCGGCGGCGGCGAGCGTCTTGATGGGGCCCGCTGAGATCGCGTTGACACGGATGCCCTGCGGTCCGAGGTCGGCCGCCAGGAAGCGCACATTGGCTTCCAGGCTCGCCTTGGCCAGGCCCATCACGTTGTAGCTGGGTATCGAGCGCACGGCGCCCAGGTAGGAGAGCGTCAGCATGGCACCCTGCCGGCCGCTCATCAGCGGCAGCGCGGCGCGCGCCAGCGCCGTGAAACTGTAGCTCGAGACATCGTGGGCAATGCGAAAGGCTTCGCGCGTGGTGTTGGCGACGAAGCTGCCTTCGATGGCTTCGCGCGGTGCAAAGGCCACGGCGTGCACCAGGATATCGAGCTGTCCCCAGGCGCGCCCGAGCTGGGCGAATGCGGCCTCGATCTGCGCATCCTCGCTGACGTCGAGCGGCATCACCAGCTGCGAGCCCAGCGACGCTGCCAGCGGCTCGACCCGCTCGCGGAATTTATCGCCGGCGTAGGTGAAGGCCAGTTCGGCGCCCTGCGCATGCATGGCCTGGGCGATGCCCCAGGCAATGGAGCGGTCGGTGGCCACGCCGATGATCAGGGCGCGTTTGCCCGTTAGCATGCCCATGCGCGTTGCTCCCCTTAGCTGCGCGATCCCACAAACGCCACGAGTTTCTGGCCCGGGCGCAGCGCGCTTGCCGTTATCGAGCTGTTCCAGCCCAGCAGGTCGCGTACCGTGACCTGCAGCAGACGGGCGATGCCGTACAGTGTGTCGCCACGGCGCACCGTGTACGTCACCTGGCGCGCGCTGCCCGAATTGTTGGTACGCGAGCCGCCGGCACCGGCGGCGCGCGGTGCGCGGCTGGAGACCACGATGTGCTGTCCGGCATGGAGCGTATCGCCGACCTGCATGTTGTTCAGGCGCGCCAGCGTGCGCACATCCGTGCCCATGCGATGCGCGATGCGGTACAGCGTGTCGCCGCGACGCACGACGTGCACGCCGGCGCGGGCGCCGCGCCGGCTGCCATAGCGACCGGGGCGATCGAACAGCGCGGCGGCGCGCGCCGCCTTCTCCGGCAGCGCGACATTGGCCGAGGGCACGCGCAGCGTAGCGCCGATCACCGGCTTGTCATTGGCACCCATGTCATTGAGTTCGCGCACCACCATGGGCGTAGTCGAAAACTGTGCGGCGATCGAAGCGACCGTGTCGCCGCGCCGCACGGCGTATTCAGTGGCGCGCAGCCGCTGCTCGGGGGTCAGGCTCAGCAGCGTCTGCTCCAGGCCCTCGGCGAACTCGCTGGGCACCAGCAGCATGTGCGGCCCGGTGGGATCGGTGGCGAAGCGGTGAAAGGCCGGATTCAATTCGTAGAGTTCGTCCTTGGGGATGCCGGCGATCTCGGCCGCGACCTGCATGTCGATCTGGCCGCCGGTGGCGACCGGCGTAAAATAGGGCTCGTCGGGTATCTGGCTGAACTCCAGTCCGAAGGTGGCTGGGTCGGCGACGATGCGGCGCATCGCCAGGAGTTTGGGCACGTAGGCGCGGGTTTCGGTGGGTAGCTTCAGGTGCCAGAAATCGATCGGACGCCCGAGCCGCTGGTTGCGCGAGACCGCGCGCTGCACATTGCCCGCGCCGCAGTTGTAGGCGGCAATGGCCAGCAGCCAGTCGCCGTCAAAATCATCATGCAGCGATTGCAGGTAGTCGAGCGCCGCGCGCGTTGAGGCGACCACGTCGCGCCGGCCGTCGTACCACCAGTCCTGCTTCAGGCCGTAGTGGGTGCCGGTGCCGGGTATGAACTGCCACAGGCCCGAGGCGCGGGCCCGCGAATAGGCATAGGGTTCGAAGGCGCTTTCAACCACCGGTAGCAGCGCGAGCTCGAGCGGCATCGAGCGCTGGTTGAGTTCGCCGACGATGTAGTACAGGTACAGGCCGGCACGGCCCCACACCCGCTCCAGGTAGTCGGGGTGATTCGCGAACCAGTTCAGTTCGCGATCAACGGCCGGTTCATCCACATCATCGAGTTTGAATCCGCCCCGCAGACGCACAAACAGGTCGCCGGGCGGCGGCGCGACCAGGGCATGATCGGCGGCCATGGCCGGAGCGGCGGCCTGTTCAGCGGGCGTGGTATCGATCGCAGCGGTATTGGCGGCGTCCGCCGGGGTGGGGCTGACTGTGGCGGGCAGGACCGTTACGGTCACCGCAGGCGGCGCAACGACGCTCGCCGGGGCCACGCGGGCTACGGGGCGCTGGTGCGCACATCCGCCCAGCACCACGAGCGTGGACAGGGTGCTAAGCAGCGAATTGAGGGTCCGGTTCGGCTTAGCCAAATTGTTCCATCCCCGTTCCGGGC
>Ga0075026_100000338_pt1 | contig 18447 bp, 16 predicted proteins | sample Str012_2_FD_71392 | JGI IMG/M metagenome (GOLD analysis project Ga0075026, IMG submission 71392) | Freshwater sediment microbial communities in response to fracking from Pennsylvania, USA - Straight Creek_MetaG_SC_2012 | ecosystem: Environmental > Aquatic > Freshwater > Creek > Sediment... | reverse complement strand
ATCATACGCGCCCCATGCCGGGCGGCTGGTCCAAGCCGCGCGAAGTCGCCAAACTGGCGGATACGCGCGCCGAGTTCGAGTTTGCAATTCCCGTCGGCGAGCTGCCGGGCATTCCTGCCGAATGGGCGATTAGCACTGAGCCAGTGCAGGTGGCGCTGCGTTTTGCACGGGAGCAGCGTACGGCCGTGGCGAACGTCGGCGTGCGCGCCACCTTGAGAGCCCTGTGCCAGCGTTGCCTGGCGCCGGTGACGATTAATGTTGCCTCGTCATCGCACGTGGCGGTGATCGAACACGCCGTGGCGGCCGATACGGTGCCCGGGGAGATGGAGACCTTTCTCGCACCCGAGGGGCGCTGCGATCTGGCGGCGCTGGCCGCCGAGGAACTGTTGCTGGCACTGCCGATCGTGCCGCGACATGCGCCGGGCGAGCCGTGCGCAGCAGGCGTGGAGCCGGCGAGCGATGCGGGGGCGACGCCCACGGGCGCCGCAGCACATGATACGCAGCGGCCCTTTGCCGATCTGCGTGCGCTGCTCGAGCGCGGCAAGAGTTGATGTAACGACAGTTTTCAGGAGTAAGGATCATGGCCGTACAGAAAAGCCGCAAGACGCCGTCCAAGCGCGGCATGCACCGCTCGCACGACGGTCTCAGCCTACCCGCGCTGTCGATCGATGCGCAGAGCGGCGAAACGCATCTGCGTCACTGCATTACGCCCGACGGTTTCTATCGTGGCAAGCGTGTGATCGAAAAACGCGACGTCGACAGCAAGTAGCACACCCGGCCAGCGCTGCGCCCGGATAGCCGCCACCATGCACTCGAGAATCGCGGGCACCGGTGGCTACCTGCCCGCCGCGGTGCTCTCGAACCTCGATCTGGAGCGGCGCATGGACACCACGGACGCGTGGATCCGCGAACGCACCGGCATCGAACGGCGCCACATCGTGGCTCCCGGCGAGACCACAGTCGACATGGCCGAACACGCGGCCCGTGCCGCCCTCGATGCGGCCGGCTGCCGCCCCGAAGAGTGCGACCTGATCATCGTCGGCACCTGCACGCCCGATCTGGTGTTTCCCAATCCCGGCGTCATGCTGCAGGCGCGCCTCGGCTGCCGCGGCGTGCCGGCCTTCAGCGTGGAGGCGGCCTGCAGCGGATTCATTTATGCGCTGTCGATGGCCGACAAGTTCATACGTGCCGGTGAGGCAAAGCGCGCCCTGGTGGTCGGCGCCGAGTCGCTCTCGAAGATCACCGATCCGAACGATCGCGGCACCGCCATCCTGTTTGGCGATGGTGCCGGGGCGGTGGTGCTGGTACCGGACGCAGATGCCGGCATCGTCTCCACGCACCTGCATGCCGATGGCGCTTACATCGAGCTGCTGCGGGCCACGGGTGGCGTTTCCGCCGGACACGCGCCCGGCGGCGACATCATCCGCATGGCGGGCGCCGAAGTATTCAAGGTGGCGGTCACGATGCTCGGCCGCATCGTCGATGAGACGCTGGCGGCCAATGGCCTGGAGAAGTCGGCCATCGATTGGCTGGTGCCGCACCAGGCCAACATCCGCATCATCCAGGCGACCGCGAAGAAGCTCGGACTACCGCTGGAGCGTGTGATCGTCACTGTCCAGGAGCACGGCAATACCTCGACCGCCTCGGTACCCCTGGCGCTCGATGTCGGCGTGCGCGATGGGCGCATCAAGCGCGGCGATCTGCTGCTGCTCGAGGCCTTTGGCGGCGGTTTTACCTGGGGATCTGCACTGGTTCGATATTGACCGCGGCGCACGCCTGGTTCAAGTCGCTCCGGGATTGGTGCCCTGCGTTTACGGCGCCTTGATCTCCCCCAGTGCCGCCACGCCGTGCGCCTTCAGCACAGCATCGAATGCCGGCAAATCGTTCGTGACCAGCTCGCGCCACTTGGCGAGTGTCGTGGTCAGTTCTCCATGCAGGTAGCTGTAAACCGCCTGCAGCGGTTCATTCGGCGCTGAATCCTGATAATCGAGGGTCTGCTGCAGCGTGTAGTACTGCTCGTTGAGCATGTTGGGGTAGCGCAGGTTGTCTTCCGAGGCCTTCATCTGCACCTGCAGCAATCGCGCCTCGATCGGCGCCAGCTTCGCGACCAGTGCTTCGGCGGCGCTGACCACTGGACGATGGGCGGCGTCGTCGGCGGCCCATTTGCTGAGGGTGTCGAGCTTGGCGCGAGCGTCGCGCAGCTGGTTTACGGCACGGTGCAGGGCGTCGATGTCGGTCCAGGTTTTGCCGGAAAGTTCGGCCAGGGCGGCCGCGTCGCGCTCACTCACCTGGTCCTTGAGCCGCGGGTCGAGCAGCACTTCGAGCGGCACCGTCTGGCTCTTGCCACGCACCGTGAGGCGCACCTGGTAGTGACCGGGCGTGACGATGGCGCCGCGCGGTGCGTTGCCAACGTAGAAGACGCCTGGAATCTGTACCGGATCCTGCGCACGGAAATCCCAGGCGAATCGATTGGCGCCCGCTGCATCGGGTATGACAGCGGCAGGTTTTTCCTGGTCGGGCCATTCCTGGGGCTGCTCGAATTTGTCGACCGGCAGGTGATTGGAAAGCCGCCGGATTACAGCGCCGTCGGCGCCCAGGATTTCCAGCGTGAGCTCCTCGTTGTCGGCGGGTTTTGCCGTCAGGAAGTAGTCGATCACGGCGCCGGCGGGTGGGTTGTCGCCCACCGGGGCGCGGCGTTCCACGGCGTCGGGTATATGCAAGCGCACGGCGGTCGCGGGGCGGAACAGATGATCTTCACCGACGGCCAGACCGGCGGCCGCCTGCCGGAGCGGCGTGAGGTCATCGAGGATCCAGAAGGCACGCCCGTGCGTGGCAGCGACCAGGTCGTTGTCCTTGATGGCCAGATCGTGCACCGGCACGGTCGGCAGGTTGAGCTGCAGGGGCTGCCAGTGCGCGCCGTCATCCACTGAGGCATAGACGCCCAGTTCGGTGCCGGCATACAGCAGCCCCTTGCGCGTCGGGTCTTCGCGCACCACGCGCACGAAGGCGCCTTCCGGAATGCCGGTGATGATGCGCGACCAGCTCTTGCCGTAATCATGGGTCGCGTAGACCAGAGGTTTCAGATCATCGAACTTGTGACGGTCGACGGCCACATAGGCAGTTGCAGCATCGTGCGGCGAGGGCTCGATTTGACTGACCATGCTCCATGCCGGCAGGTCCTTGGGTGTGACGTTTTCCCAAGTGGTACCAGTGTCACGCGTCAGGTGGATGAGCCCGTCATCGGTGCCGGCCCACAGCAGGCCCTGCTGGCGCGGCGATTCGGCCAATGCGAACACGGTGTCGTAGTACTCGACGCTGGTGATATCGAGCGTGATCGGCCCTCCCGAGGGCTTCTGCTTGCTCTTGTCGTTGCGGGTCAGGTCGGGACTGATGGCCTTCCAGGTTTTGCCCTGGTCGCCACTGCGCATCACAAACTGCGCCGCCGTGTACAACACGTTCGAGTCGTGCGGTGAAACAAATAGCGGTTCGGTCCACTGGATGCGGTATTGCAGGTTTTCGGCGCCATTGCCCGAGACATCGAGCGGAAACACCGAGCGGTCGATCATGTTTTCGGTGCGATGGTCGTAGCGCGTAATCTGGCCGCTCTCGGCATTGGCGTAGACAATGTCCGGGTCTCTGGGGTCGGGTGAGATATAGCCGCTTTCGCCGCCGCCGACGAGGTACCAGTCCTGGCGGCCAATCACGCCTTCATCGCTGCGACTGGCGATTGCGACCGTGCTGTTGTCCTGTTGCGCGCCGTACAGGCGGTAGGGCCAGTGATTGTCCACCGCCACGTGATAGAACTGCGCGGTTGGCTGGTTGTCGGGCCGTGACCAGGCGCGGCCGCCGTCGACCGAGATGCTGGCGCCGCCGTCACTGCCATTGATCAGATGGCGCGGATTCTGCGGATCGATCCACAGGCCGTGGTGATCCCCGTGCGGTGCCGGCATCAGCTCGAAGCTCTTGCCGCCATCGTTTGAGCGATAGGCGCCGGTGTTCAGCACGTACACGACGTCGGGCGTAGTAGGATCGGCGAACACGTGGCTGAAGTACCAGGCGCGCTGCCGGAAGCGATGATCAGTGTTGACGCGGGTCCAGCTGTCGCCGCCGCTGTCCGAGCGGAACAGTCCGCCTTCCTGTGCTTCGATGAGCGCGTAGACGCGCCCGCTCCCGCCGCCCGCCACCGACAAGCCGATGCGGCCAAGCAGTCCGGCCGGCAAGCCGTGGCCGCTGAGCTGTTTCCAGGTGATGCCGCCGTCAAGTGATTTGTACAGCCCGGAGCCCGGACCACCGCTGGAGAAATACCAGGGCTGGCGTCGCATCTGCCACAGCGAGGCATAGACGATGTTCGGATTGCCGGGATCAAACACCACGTCGATCGCGCCGGTGTCGGCGTCCTTGTAGAGCACCTTGCTCCAGGTCTTGCCGCCATCGGCGCTGCGAAACACACCGCGCTCCTCGTTGGGACCGAAGGCGTGGCCGAGCGCTGCGACCAGCACGACGTCGGCGTTTTTCGGATTCACGATCACGGCGCCGATCTGGCGCGTGTCCTTCAGGCCCACGTTCTGCCAGCTGCGGCCGGCATCGACCGACCGGTAGACGCCGTCGCCGTAGGTGATGTTGCCGCGCGTGCAGGCCTCACCGGTGCCGACGTACAGCACGTTGTGATCAGACTCGGCTACCGCGATGGCGCCGATCGAGGCGATTTTCTGATCATCGAAGATAGGTTTCCAGCTGACACCGACATCGGTGCTCTTCCAGACACCACCGGCCACGGCGCCGAAGTACCAGGTCGCGGGGTCGCCGGGAACGCCGGTGACGGCGATCACGCGCCCGCCGCGAAACGGCCCGACCTGGCGCCACTTCATGCCCGTGAGCAGCGCGGGATTGACCTCGGCGCTGGCAATCGTCAGGCCCATCGGCACCAGTACCAGCGCTGCAAGCGCCAGCCACCAGGAGTTGTAGCGTCGTGGCATAGTGATTTCCCCAATGTTGACCGGCGTACCTGAACGCGAAAGCATAGCGGTGGGGGGCGCGCAGCGCGAGCGCGCTGCGCGCTCACGGTGCGCCGCGTACACGGCTACACTTCCGGTCTTCGCCTGGAGATCCCCATGGACCGACCCCCGCTCCCGCCGTTTACGCAGGAAACCGCCGCGCAGAAAGCGCGCCTGGCCGAGGACGCCTGGAATTCACGCGATCCGGCGCGCGTCGCCCTGGCCTACACCCAGGACAGCCGCTGGCGCAATCGCAGCGAATTCCTGCAGGGGCGCGTGGCGATTCAGGCCTTCCTGGTGCGCAAGTGGGCCCGGGAACTCGACTACCGTCTCATCAAGGAAGTGTGGGCCTGGCGCGAGAATCGCATCGCCGTGCGCTTTGCCTACGAGTGGCACGACGACGCGGGGCAGTGGTATCGAAGCTACGGCAACGAGAACTGGGAATTCGACCCGCACGGGCTGATGCGCGTGCGCATTGCCAGCATCAATGATGCGCCGATCAGCGAAGCCGAGCGCCGCTACCGCTGGCCCGGTGGCCGGCGTCCCGACGATCACCCCGACTTAAGCGAGCTGGGCTTCTGAGGCGAGCTGGGGCGCAAAAAAAAACGCCGCGCAGAGCGCGGCGTTTCCATTCAGCAGATCGCTGACAGTCGGCTTACTTGGACACCGACTTCTTGAACATGCGATCGATCTTCTCGTTGGTCGCATCGACGCCCGACTGCGCAGCCTGCGCGGCAGCCAGCGCCTGGTTGGCGGTGCTCTGAGCGCTGCTGGCCGCAGAAGAGGCCGCGGCGGCATCTGACCCGGCCTTGGCGGCGGCGTTCTCAGCCGTGCGATCAGCTTTGTGCGCAGCCATATCCGACTTCAGCGAGCCGACTTCGGTCTTCAGCGAGGCAATGTCGGCCTGGAGCGGCTTCAGATCCTGGCAGCCAGCGAGACCAACGACGGCGGCGGCGGCGGCCAGCTTTACAATAATGGACTTATTCATTGTACCAATCCCCTTAAGAGTGCATGCATGTGGGTTCCTACCGCACCACGCCAGCTTTGCGTCGCTGCCACGTGAATTCAGCGGAGGCGCAACTTGACCAAATATGGAGTAAGAAAGCAAGCGAGAATGCACTGCTGTCTGCTGAAAGCGACAGAAATTCAAAGTCTTAGGGGATATGCGGACACCGCTAATGCGGCTTGTGCGAGGGCCGGAACTGTATATAATCACAGGTATGTCAGATCTCACTCCCCGCCAGTCCCAGATCCTGCATCTCATACGCCGCGCCATCGTCGAAACCGGCATGCCGCCCACGCGCGCCGAGATCGCCGCGCAGTTGGGTTTTCGCTCGCCCAACGCCGCCGAAGAGCACTTGCGCGCGCTGGCGCGCAAGGGTTGCATCGAGCTGCTGCCCGGCTCCTCACGGGGCATCCGCCTGAAGGACATCCTGCGTGAACAGCTGGGGTTGCCGCTGATCGGGCGCGTGGCCGCCGGCAAGCCGATCCTGGCCGAGGAACACATCGTCGATCACCTGCAGGTCGATGCCGCGCTGTTCCAGCCCAAGCCGCATTACCTGCTCAAGGTCGTGGGCATGAGCATGAAGGACGCCGGCATACTCGATGGCGATCTGGTGGCCGTGCACCGCACCAGTGAAGTGCGCAATCGCCAGATCGTGGTCGCCCGCCTCGAAAATGAAGTCACCGTGAAGCGCTATCGCCAGCAGGGGTCGATCGCCTGGCTGCTGCCCGAAAATGCGGAATTTGAGCCCATCCGGGTCGATTTGCAGCGCGAGCCGCTGTTGATCGAGGGTGTGGTCGTGGGGGTGCTGCGGCTCAACGCCTGAGCGGGCGATGACTCAGTGCGGGGAGCGGCCGCGTTTGCCGCTGGGCGCTGCCCTGGATACGCGGCGCTCGGCGGTGTCGCCGATGTCGTAATCCTCGAAATCGCTGATCAATTCGGCGGTTTGCTTCTGTTCCATCCGCTGTTCCAGGCGCCGCCATGCCGGCTCGCCGGTCTTGGCCGCGCGGCGCTTGGCGATTTCCATATCCTTCATGACGCGATCGACGTCGATCTCATCGTCGCCGACGATGGCATCGTCCTCGTCCTCGTCATCGAACTCTTCAGTGTCGGGATCCGCGCTCATGCTTGCGTGCCTGATTTCGACTGCCCTGACGCGCGGAACATAAATCCATCCGCGCCCGGATGCAACGGCGCCAGTTCACACTATTGAGATCGCAGTTCTGTGACAGTCGCGCGCCGGGCCGGGCCGGGCGCCAGCCGGGCGGCCGGCTGCGGCCGCCCGGTCCTGGACTCACTTGATCAGGGTGTTCATCTCGAAGATCGGCAGCAGCATGGCGAACACGATGCCCATCACCACCAGGCCCATGCCGACGATCAGCAGGGGGCCGAGCAGTCCGGTCAGCGCCGTGACCAGGCCCTCGAGCTCGCGCTCCTGGTTGAGCGCGGCGCGATCGAGCATGGTTTCGAGTTCGCCGCTGGCTTCGCCGCTGGATATCAGATGGATGGTCATGGGCGGGAACAGCTTGCTGGCGGCCAGCGAGCGGCCGATCGGCGCGCCTTCGCGCACCCGCGCCGTGGCCTCGGTGACCGCGTCGCGCATCGGCAAGTTGGTGATCACCTCACCGGCAATGCGCAATGCATCGAGCACCGGCACGGCGCTGGCGGTGAGTATGCTCAAGGTCCGTGTGAAGCGCGCGGTATTGAAACCGCGCAGCAGCTTGCCCGCCAGCGGCACCTTCAGCTGCGCGCGCTGCACGCGCCGGCGGGCCGCGGGTGCGCGCTGCCAGCGCCAGAACAGCACGGCGCCGATGGCGATCGCGAGCAGCAGCCAGGGGCCGAAGTTGCGCAGGAAATCGCTTAAGCCGACCAGCACCCGGGTCATCAGCGGCAGCTTGGCGCGGCTGTTCTCGAACACGGCGACCACTTTGGGTACCACGTAGGCGAGCAGCACAGAAACGATGGCGAAGCACATCACCGTCAGCACGATCGGGTAGAGCATCGCGCCCAGCACTTTCTGGCGCAGCACCTCGCGGCTCTCGGTGTATTCGGCCAGCCGCTCGAGCACGACATCCAGGTGCCCGGACTGCTCGCCGGCTGCGACCGTAGCGCGGTAGATCTCCGGGAACACGCGCGGAAAATCGCCTAGGCCCGCGGCCAGGCTGTGGCCTTCCATCACGCGCGCGCGCACGCCCAGCAGGATGCTCTGCACGCGCGGCCGCTCGGTCTGCTGCGAGACCGCGAACAGGCCCTCTTCGAGCGGCAGGCCGGCGTGCACCAGCGTCGCCAGCTGGCGCGTGAGCAGCGCCAGGTCCGAGGTGGAGACGCGCTTGAAGACGCCCAGGGCGCTGCTGGCGCGCTGCTGGCGCGACTCCAGCGCCGCCACTTCACTGACGGTGACCGGCAGCAGCGCACGCTCACGCAGCAGTGAGCGCACCTGGCGCGCGGTGTCGCCCTCGAGCACGCCCTTGCGCGACTTGCCGGCGGCATCCAGCGCGGTGTATTCGAAGGCGCCCATCGCTGGTGGAGCGAGGCGCTCAGTCCTCACGCGTGACGCGCAGGACTTCCTCGATCGTGGTCACGCCGCGCTGCACCTTGCCCAGTCCATCATCGCGGATCGACGGGGTGGCCTGGCGCGCGTGGCGCTCGAGTTCCTGTTCGCTGGCGCCATCGTGAATCATCGTGCGCATGGCGTCATCGACCACGATCAGCTCATAAATGCCGGTGCGGCCCCGGTAACCCACACCCTCGCGGGCCGGGCGATACAGTGTCGGTGAGGGCTGGTCAGGCTTAAGGCCCAGCAGGCGCCGTTCGTACTCGCCCGCGTGGAAGGCCTGGCGGGTCTCGGGGCTCAGCACCCGCACCAACCGCTGCGCCAGCACACCGATCAGGCTGGAGGAGAGCAGGAAGGGCTCGATACCCATGTCGCGCAGGCGTGTCAGTGCACCGGCCGCGGTGTTGGTGTGCAGCGTGGAGAGCACCAGGTGGCCGGTGAGCGAGGCCTGCACCGCGATCTGCGCGGTCTCGAGGTCGCGGATTTCGCCGACCATGACCACGTCGGGGTCCTGGCGCAGAATCGCGCGCAGCCCGCGCGCGAAGGTCATCTCGACCTTGGTATTGACCTGCGTCTGGCCGATGCCGTCGATGTAGTACTCGATCGGATCCTCGACCGTCATGATATTGCGCGTGTTGTCGTTGAGGCGCTCGAGCCCGGCGTACAGCGTGGTGGTCTTGCCCGAGCCGGTGGGTCCGGTGACCAGCAGGATGCCGTGCGGCTTGTGAATCAGCTCGTCGATCAGCTGCTGCGTGGCGGGGTCCATGCCGAGCGAGCCGAGTTCCAGGCGCCCGGCCTGTTTGTCCAGCAGGCGCAGCACCACGCGCTCGCCGTGGCCGGAGGGAATGGTCGAGACGCGCACGTCGACCGCACGCCCGGCGACCCTCAGGCTGATGCGGCCGTCCTGCGGCAGGCGCTTCTCGGCGATGTCGAGTTTCGACATTACTTTCACGCGCGAGACCACCAGCGGCGCCACCGCGCGCTTCGACTGCAGCACTTCACGCAGAATGCCATCGACCCGGAAGCGCACCACCAGGCGGTTTTCGAAGGGCTCGATATGGATGTCCGAGGCGCCCTCGCGCACCGCCTGCGTCAGCACCGCATTGATCAGGCGGATGATCGGCGCGTCGTCGTCGCTCTCGAGCAGATCGGCCTGTTCGGGCAGTTCCTGCACCAGGTGGGCGAGATCGGTGTTGCCCTCCAGGCCCTCGACCGCCTGCATGGATTCATTACCGGCTTCATAGGTCTTGCGCAGCAGCTCGTCGAATTCCTCGGGGGCCACCGGCGTGAGCTTGAAGGCCACCTGCAGGTGACGGCGCGCCTCGGCCACTGCTGTGGCCGAGACTGGTGGGCGGTACAGGCACTCGGTGCTGCCATCGACGTTGCTGCGCACCAGCAGGCCATGCCGGCGCGCGAAGGCAAAGGGCAGGCGCAGCACCGCAGCGGCGGCGGCGGGGCTGGCGGCCTCGCTCAAGGCGTCTTTCCCGGGTCAGGCGCCGCGGCGGCAGGCGCCGCCGGCGCCGGTGGCGGCTGATTCAGCGGCGGTAACGGCTCGACCTTCTGGAAGGGCTGCAAGGGCAGCACAGTGCTGTCGTGGTTGATCTTGCGCTGTTCCTCGCGGATATAGTCGTACTTGCTGTTGGTCTCGGTGATCGCCGAGCCGTCGTCAGGAATGATGTGCGGCTGGATGAACACCATCAGATTGGTTTTAGTCTTGCCGGTATCACGGGTCCGGAACAGTTCGCCCAGCAACGGGATGCGCCCGAGAAACGGCACACGCTGTTCGGAGTTGGTGGTGCGATCCTGGATCAGACCGCCCAGTACCAGCGTCTCGCCGTCCGGGATCTGCACGGCGGTGGTGATGGTGCGCTTATTGGTAACCTGATCAGAGGTCGCGAACGAGGTGCCCTCCAGGCTGGAGCTTTCCAGCTGTATTTTCAGCAGGATCGAGTTACCCCCGCCGTTCACCTGCGGCGTCACGGTCAGGATCGTGCCGACCTGCTGCCGCTGCACGGTCTGAAAGGCGCTGGTGGTGCCGGTGCTGCCGGTGTACTGCCCGGTCACAAAGGGCACCTCCTGGCCGACCTCGATCTTCGCCTCGTCGTTGTCACGCGCGATGATGTCGGGCTTGGAAATGATGTTGGTGCGCGCGTCGCCCTGCAGCGCCCGGACGATGGCGCCGAAATTGACGCCGGTGGCCGCGAGCCGACCGATGCCGATGTTGGTACCTAACAACTTGGTGGGGTCGGTGGTGGTGCCGCCCTTGAGGGCGCCATACAGGTCAATGGCCGAGGTGCCACCTATCGGTTCGATGAAGCCGCCGACCGCCAGCTTGCTGTTGGAGCCGTCGATCACCCAGTTCACACCCAGATCGGAAGTCTTGTCGACCGAGACCTCGGCGATGATCGCCTGTACGCGCACCATCGCGCGGCGGATGTCGAGCTTGTCGATGACCGCGTTGATCGCACGCATGGTCCGCTGCGGCGCGGTGATCACCAGGGCGTTGGTATCCTTGTCCGCCCAGATCGAGCCGGTGCCGCCGGCCAGCGAGAACGAGGCAGCGCTGGCCGCGTTGTTGGGTGGCGGCGGCAGGTTGCCGCCGGCGGCGCGATTGAGTGCCGCGGCCGAACTGGCGCCATTGCCGGTGCCATTGCTGGTGATCTGCTCCTTGAGCTTGGAGGCCAGGTCTTCGGCCTTGGCATAGTGCAGGTAGCGCACGGCGGTCTCGCCACCGGTATCGAGCGGCGTATCGAGATTGGCGATCAGCGTGCGGATGCGCAGCCGCGCCGCCGGGTCGCCACTGAGCAGCACGCTATTGGAGCGATCGTCAGCCACCATGCGCACGCTCGGGCCACCTTCCGCGCCCTGCGAGACCAGCGTGGTCAGTACCCGCACCGTGTCGGCGGCGGTGGCGCTCTGCAGCGGAATCACATCAATGTCTGAGCCGCTGACCTGGTCGATGCGCGCAATGATGCGCATCAGCCGGTTCACGTTGGCGGCGTGATCGGAAATGATCAGCAGGTTGGTGCCGGTCACCTGCGAGAGCTGCGCGTTCTGCGCCATCAGCGGCCGCAGGACCGGTACCAGTTGCGCTGCGCTCACGCTCTTCACGCTCAACACCTGCGTGACCACTTCGTCAGAGGTGGCGCTGACGTGGTTGGGCAGATCATTGCCCGGCATCTGGCGCATGTTGGCGTCGGGCAGGATCTTGAGCACGTTGCCGGAGGGCACGGCCACGAAGCCATGCACCTGCAGTATCGACAGGAAGGCCTCGTAGAACTGGTCGGGGGTCATCGACTTGTCCGACAGCAGCGTGACCTGGGCATGCACCCGCGGGTCGATGACGATATTGCGGCCAGTAGCCGTACTCACCGCCTCGATGATCTGCGTGATATCGGCTTCCTTGAAGTTGGGCGTGATACGCATGCCGTGCTGTTCGCCGCTGATGCTGCTGGCCTGCAAGGCAGTGCAGATTGCGGCGAGCAGGGCGGCACGTCCGCGGCTACGGAGTGCGGTGGGCGGGGCCGTCAGGTGAGGCATGGCTGTGGGCTTCCTGCGCTGGTCATGTCGTAAGGCACGCTCATAGGGATTGCGACCATGGCGGCGCTCTATTGTTCGCTCGGGGCGCTGGGCTCTTCCTGCGCGGGCGCGCTGGCGCCATCGCCGGGCAGCGGCGCGATCACGCTGCCACGCATGCCCGGAATGCCACCACCGCCTCCGAGCGGGCCGCCGAAGGCGCCGCCGCGCCGTTCGCTGACGGCACCCTGCGACGCGGCGTTTTCCGCGTCGCTGGCGACCGCCTCGAGATTGAGGTTGATGTCCTGCGACTGTCCGTTGCGCAGCACCGTGATATTGGCGCTGCCCATGGCACTCAATGTCTGCAGGATGTCGTTGGCGCGGTTCGGGTCGTCGAGCGGCGTGCCGTTCACGGCGGTCACCAGATCGCCGGGCCGCAGGCCGAGTTGCGTGAAGGCGGCCACGTTGGTGCGCCCGCCCGGGAAGATGCGATAGCCGCTGAGCTTGCCGCCCGAGAACACCGCCTGGGCGCGTACCAGTCCGCCCAGCAGCCCCGGGCCGCCGCTCTGGGCCAGGGCGGCCAGGCGCTGCGCCGGGCTCTGCATTGCCGCCACCGGCGGCGGGGCGATGCTGGTGCGCTTCTTGGGCAGCAGCAGCGACTCGAGCACACCATTGCGATCGAGCAGGACCCGGTCGTTGTACACCGCATGGAGCCGTACGCCGCCCGGCACGGCGGCGCCCACCGGATAGAGCTTCGCCGTGCCGGCGTTGGGGCCGATGATTGCCATGCCCTTTTGCGGGTCAGGGACCGCCAGCACGCCCGCCAGCACCAGTGGCGCGGAGGTCTGCGGCGCGTCGTCAGTGGCTGCGCTGCGCGCCGCGCCGAACAGGTGGGCATTGACGATGCTGTCGAGCCGCAATGCCGGGGCCGCGCCCGTGCTGCCAGCCGTCGGAGAGCCCGGCGCGGATTGCGCCCAGCCGGCGGCGGGCGGCCCCGAGTTCTGTCCGGTCACCAGGAAGCCGGCCTGGATCGCGATCAGCCCCCCGAGCAGCAGCACGGCTACGCGCGGGCCGTACTCGGCCAGCGCCGCCTGGCGGCCCTGCGCAGACTTGAGATCTTCCAGCCAGCCCGGCGGGCTCATTGTGGCGTCTTCCAGTGACTGCGGCCCTGCGGGGCCGTGACGGGCCATCATACGGCGCCCGGCTCATGGCTCTCAACTGTCTGTATTTGCAGATTTCTTGGGCCGCGGCCCTATAATTGATTTACAGGGGCGCACGGTGGTGTTCCTGCAAGGATTGGTGATTGCGATGAGTGAGCAGCGGCCCGGTGAACGGCCGGATCGTGGCGTAGCCGTAGCGGAGGCCGACCCTGAGACCAAGGTGCCGCCGCTGTATCGTGTGGTCTTGATTAACGATGACTACACCCCCATGGAGTTCGTGGTCGAGGTACTGGAACGCTTCTTTGGAATGAGCCGCCACATGGCCACGCGTGTCATGCTGGAAGTCCACACGCGCGGCAAGGGCATCTGCGGGGTCTTTACCTATGAGATCGCCGAGACCAAAGTAGCCCAGGTGACCAGCTATTCGCGTGAGCAGCAGCACCCGCTGCTGTGTACGCTCGAAGAGGCCTGAAGCATCAACCGGAGCTCAACCGTGCTGTCCAACGAACTAGAAGTCAGTCTCAACCAGGCATTTCGCGACGCGCGGGCGCTGCGCCAGGAGTTTCTGACGGTCGAGCAGCTGCTGCTGGCGATTATCGACACGCCGCGGGTGCGCGAGGTGCTGGAAGGCTGTGGCGCCTCGCTCGAGCGCCTGGCCCGGGATCTGAAGGAGCACATCGAGAGCAACACGCCGCGGCTGCCCGAGGGCGAGGAGCGCGAGGTGCAGCCGACGCTCGGCTTCCAGCGGGTGCTGCAGCGTGCGGTGTTCCATGTGCAATCGAGCGGTCGCAAGGAAGTCGGCGTGCTCAACGTGCTGGTGGCGATCTTCAGCGAGAAGCAGAGCCACGCCGTATTCCTGCTGGGGCGCCAGAACATCACGCGGCTCGATGTCGTGCATTTCATTTCCCACGGGCTGAAGCGCGATGAGGTGGGCAAACCCGAGGGCGAGGACGCCGGCACGGCGGAGCCCGAGCGCGAAGGCGAGGGCGGCAGTGCGCTCGAGAAGTACACCAGCAATCTCAATGCCCAGGCGCAGGCCGGGCGCATCGACCCGCTGATTGGCCGCAAGCTCGAGGTCGAGCGCACCATCGAGATTCTGTGCCGCCGCCGCAAGAACAATCCGCTCTACGTCGGCGAAGCCGGGGTCGGCAAAACCGCGATCGCCGAAGGACTGGCGCGCAAGATCGTCGAAGGCGATGTGCCCGATGTACTTCAAGACTGCACCATCTATGCGCTCGATCTCGGGGCGCTGATCGCCGGCACCAAGTATCGCGGCGATTTTGAAAAGCGCCTCAAGGCGGTGATCGGTGAGCTCAAGAAGCAGCCGGGCGCAATACTGTTCATCGACGAGATCCACACGGTGATCGGCGCCGGCGCCGCCTCGGGTGGGGTCATGGATGCCTCCAACCTCATCAAGCCGGTGCTGACCAACGGCGAACTGCGCTGCATCGGCTCGACTACTTATCAGGAATACCGCGGCATCTTCGAGAAGGATCACGCGCTGGCGCGCCGTTTCCAGAAGATCGACGTCACCGAGCCCTCGGTCGCCGAGACCATCGAGATCCTCAGCGGCTTGAAATCGAAATTCGAGGAGCACCACGGCATCACCTACAGCCCGGAAGCGCTGCGGGCCGCGGCCGAGCTGGCCGACCGCCACATCAGCGACCGGCGCCTGCCGGACAAGGCCATCGACGTGGTCGACGAGGCCGGCGCGCGCATGCGTCTGAAGCCGGCTGGCGAGCGCGAATCGCGGGTCGAAGTGACACACATCGAGGAAGTCGTGGCGCGCATGGCGCGCATTCCGGCCAAGACCGTCTCGGCCTCGGACCGTGACGTGCTGCGCAATCTCGAGCGCAACCTCAAGCTGGTGATCTTCGGCCAGGATGCGGCGATCGGTACGCTGGCCTCATCGATCAAGATGGCGCGTTCCGGCCTGGGCGATCAGCGCCGGCCGGTGGGCAGTTTCCTGTTCGCCGGCCCCACCGGTGTGGGCAAGACCGAGGTGACGCGGCAGCTGGCGATCACCATGGGCGTGGAGTTCCTCCGCTTCGACATGTCCGAATACATGGAGCGGCACACGGTATCGCGGCTGATCGGCGCGCCGCCGGGCTACGTCGGATTTGACCAGGGCGGCCTGCTGACCGAGGCGATCGCCAAGCACCCGCACTGCGTGCTGCTGCTCGATGAAATCGAGAAGGCGCATCCGGATGTGTTCAACCTGCTGCTGCAGGTGATGGATCATGGCACGCTGACCGACAATAACGGCCGCAAGGCCGACTTCCGTCACGTGATCATCGTCATGACCACCAATGCCGGTGCGCAGGAGATGAGCCGCCCCTCGATCGGCTTCGTCGCCGCCGACAACAACAGCGATGGCATGGAAGCGGTACGGCGACTGTTCTCACCGGAGTTCCGCAACCGTCTCGATGCCATCATCCAGTTCGCGCCGCTCTCCGAGCAGAGCATAGAGCGAGTGGTCGACAAACTGCTGCTGGAAGCGGAAATGCAGCTCGAGCATAAGGGCGTGGCGCTGAGCGTCGATGCCGCGGCGCGCCTGTGGATCGCGCACAAGGGCTACGATCCCAAGATGGGCGCGCGGCCGATGGCGCGCATCATCCAGGAACACGTCAAGCGTCCACTGGCCGAAGAGTTGCTGTTTGGCAAATTGAGCGCCGGCGGCCAGGCGCGCGTCACGCTGAATGCTGATGGCAGCGGGCTGGCGATCGAGACGTCGGCAGCGCCCGAGCCGGAGCTGACGGTCTAGCGGCCGCGGTAGACGATGCGGCCCTTGCTTAAGTCGTAGGGGGTCATCTCGACGGTGACGGCATCGCCGGTGAGAATGCGAATGTAGTTCTTGCGCATCTTGCCGGATATATGCGCGGTGACGACGTGGCCGTTCTTGAGCTTCACGCGGAAGGTAGTGTTGGGCAGGGTCTCGGCGACCTCGCCTTCCATCTGAATTGCGTCTTCTTTGGGCATGCCGCTCACTGTTGACCTCAAGGGCCGCGAATTCTGCATAAAGCCCCCTCGCAATGCAATTCAGGCTGCGGATCAGGGCAGGCAGGCTAGGAATTGCGCCCGGCTGATGGGCCGGCTGCCCAGGGTGCGCAGGTGCGCCGAGGGCACCTGGCAATCGATCAGCACGGTGCCATCCGCCAGACACTGGCCCACCAGTGCATGCAGGGCCGCCTTGGAGGCATCGGTTTCGCGGCTGAACATCGATTCACCGCAGAAAACGCGGCCTATGCGCACGCCGTAGAGGCCGCCCACCAGCGTGCCGCCGCGCCGTACCTCGATGCTGTGGGCGACGCCCCGCTGGTGCAGCCGCCAATAGGCGCTGTGCATTTCCGGCGTGATCCAGGTGCCGGGGCTCTGTGCCCGCGGCGCGGCGCAGGCCTCAATGACCGCCGCGAAATCCTGGTCGACGCTGCACTGGAAGCCGCGCCGCCGCAAGGAGCGCGAAAGGCTCCGCGAGCAGTGAAACTCCTTTGGAAACAGCACTTCCCGCGGGTCCGGGGACCACCACAGCACCGGCTGACCGGGTGAATACCAGGGGAATATGCCGCGCTGGTAGGCGGCCAGCAGGCGCTCGCCCGACAGGTCCCCGCCGGCAGCCAGGAGGCCCGGCGGGTCCTGCAGCGCACGCTCGACTGCGGGGAAACCATCGGGCGGATCGTCGGGTGCGAGCCAGGCGATCATGGCGCGGGTTGATCGCGAAACGGCGTATGCCGGCCCGCGGCCTCGGCATACTCGCCGATCGCCGCGCTTTCGCGCTCCAGAAAGCGTGACACGGCATCGCGCAGTACAGGGTCGGCCAGCCAGTGCGCTGACCAGGTGAACACCGGTTCGAATCCGCGTGCCAGCTTGTGTTCGCCCTGCGTGCCGGGCTCAAAGCACTGCAATCGGTTGCGGATGCAGTACTCAATGCCCTGGTGATAGCAGGCCTCGAAATGCAGGCTGTGGAAATCGCCGACGGCACCCCAGTAGCGGCCGTACAGCGTATCGCGGGAGCGGAAGTAGACCGCCGTGGCCACCAGCTGACCGGCCCGCCAGGCGAGCGTGGCGAGGAAGTTCTCCCCGAGCGCCGCGGCCACGCTGATGAAGAACTCTGCCGTGAGATAGGGTTCATGGCCGTGACGGATGAAAGTCGCCGCGTGCAGCGCGTAGATCTCGCGCAGCAATCCCGGGTCGAGCTCGGTGCCGGTGCGCAGCTCGAATTCGATGCCCTGTTCCGCGACCCGGCGCCGCTCGCGCCGGGCTTTCTTGCGCTTGTCGGCAGAGAAGGTCGCCAGGAAGTCCTCGAAATCGCCGTAACCGCGATTGCACCACTGGAAATGGCAGTCACGCCGCAGCAGCCAGCCGGCGGCGGTGGCCGCGGTACGCAGCGGTTCGTCGATGAATAGTGCATGCGCGGAGGAGCGGCCGCGCGCCGCCGCGTCGCTGGCAATGGCCGCCAGGGCCGCGATCCGCTGTTGCTCGGCGTCCCCGCCTGCAGCGCTGCACAGCAACCGCGGACCGCTCGCGGGTGTGAAGGGGATCGCCAGCAGGATCTTCGGGTAGTACCTGAGGCCGCGACTCTCCCAGGCACGCGCCCAGGCGAAATCAAAAACAAACTCGCCCCAGGAATGCGCCTTTTCATAGCGCGGCGCGAGCACCAGCGGCTGGGCGGCGTCGCCGATCAGCAGGTGATGCGGTGTCCAGCCAGTGGTGCGGGTGACACAGCCGGTGTCTTCCAGCGCCCGCAGGAATTCATGGCGCATGAAGGGGTAGTCGCCGGCCAGCGCATTCCAGCTGGCCGCGTCGATCTCGGCCATGCTGCGCAGCGTCGTGGCCTTAAGTGCGTGCGTCATCCGCCGCCGTCTATCCGCTCCAGATAGCGGTCCGCGTCCAGCGCCGCCATGCAGCCGGAACCTGCCGAGGTGATGGCCTGGCGGTATACGTGATCAGCGACATCGCCGGCGGCAAACACGCCCTCGACACTGGTCGAGGTGGCGTCGCCAGCCAGGCCGCCACGCACCTGCAGGTAGCCGCCCTTCATGTCCAGGTGTTCCTTGAAGATTTCGGTATTCGGACGATGACCGATGGCGATGAACACGCCGCTGACCGCCAGCTCAAGGGCCGCGGCCCCGCCGCCGCTGCCGTGCAGGCGCAGGCCGTTGACGCCCTGCTCATTGCCGAGGATATCGGCGACCGTGTGATTCCAGAGGATGGATACATTGC
>Ga0075026_100000337_pt1 | contig 18470 bp, 4 predicted proteins | sample Str012_2_FD_71392 | JGI IMG/M metagenome (GOLD analysis project Ga0075026, IMG submission 71392) | Freshwater sediment microbial communities in response to fracking from Pennsylvania, USA - Straight Creek_MetaG_SC_2012 | ecosystem: Environmental > Aquatic > Freshwater > Creek > Sediment... | reverse complement strand
CCCGCAGGCATTTCGGCCTCGATTGCAGGTACGCCCTTCTCCATCGCAGGTACCGGCTTCGCCAGTGGTAGCAATTCCTTCGCCACCAACCCTGCCGGTAGTGCCCTCGAGGGTTCAGTGACTTCCACCACAACCCCGATGGCCTGGACCTTCACTTTGTCTGGCAGCGCAATCAAACGATATAAGAACTTCAAGGTCTACTATCAAACCGAGCGAGTTTCTGCCAGTGGTGCACCAACACCGACGGTTACAACCAATTACAGTATCAATAGCGGGACAGCTGCTTCGGCAGGTACTCCATCCGTTGGCAGCAATCCTTTCACCATTGGCTCATCGGGTATTTATTCTGAACAACTGTTCAGCCTGCCTTCCGGAGCAAATCAACCATCTACTTCCCTTGGTATCATTCTCTCCTATCTGAACGGAGGTAGTGGCACGAGGTTGGTGGACGTCGACAACTTCCAGATCACGGGTGAATATGTGCCCCCGACCCAGGTGACACCCACTGCCGCTGCCATTCAGGTCTGTGAAGGTGGTTCCACCGATATCCAGATCCCGAACTCGGAGTTGGGCATCAACTATCAACTCAAATCCGGCAACACCAATATCGGTAGTCCTGTGGCCGGTACCGGGAATGCCGCCCCGATCCTGCTGCCCACAGGTGTCCTCTCAGCCACCACGACCTTCAGCATCGAGGCCATCGACCCCAACAGGGCCACTTGCACTTACCCGATGACCAACACGGTCACGGTGACGGTCAATCCCAAACCCACGGTGGTCATCACTGAACCGGCAGCAGTATGCGCTCCCGGCACAGTTGACCTTTCCAATGCCGCCTATACGGCAGGGTCCACCGCAGGCATCAGCTACTCCTATTGGCAGAACGCCGGCGCTTCGGTAGCACTTAATAACTTCACCACCGCCGGCGCAGGAACATATTACATTAAGGGTACCGTTGACGCCACGGGCTGCTTCGACATCAAGCCCATCACTGTCATCGTCAACCCGCTGCCCACCGTCAACGTGACGAACCTGGCGTATTGCATTGGCTCTTCAGCCAACCTTACCCAAGCCGTTGCTTCAGGCACCACGCCGGGTCTGAACTTCGTATACCTGGAAAACGACGGCGTCAGCCCCGTTGCCAATGCAGCCAGCGTCACAGCAGGCACCTATTATATCAAAGGTATCATACCTGCAACGGGATGTTTCGTGACCCAGGCTGTAACGATCACTGAGAACCCCAGCCCGACGGTGACCATCACCGATCCTGCTCAGGTCTGCTCGCCCGCCACGGTGGACATCACCGCAGCCAGTGTGGTCGCTGGTTCCTCAGCCGGCCTCACGTACAGCTACTGGGCGGACAACGCCCTCGAAACGAGTATTCCCGACCCCGCTCATATTGCCGTAAGCAATACTTACTATATCAAGGGCACAAACACCAACGGATGTTCTGACATCAAAGCCGTTTCCGTTGTGGTGAATCCCAAACCGATAGTCGTGGTCATCGATCCGGCACCGTCCTGCGACGATACTCCGGTTGACCTGACCACGGCAGCAGTCACTCTCGGATCCACCAACGGTCTCACTTTCACCTATTGGAAGAACCTCGCTGCCACGGACGCCGTTCCCAATGCGACGCAGGTCATGACAGGCACGTACTATATCAAGGGTACCACCGCGGCTGGCTGCTTCGACATCAAGCCGGTGAACGTCCTTGTGAATCCGACCGCCCGGCTTGAGCTTGAAACTGCATCCAGCAGCGGATATGCTTATTCCATCAACAATGCAGGCGACATCATCGTGACCCGCAGCACCGACCCCGGCGCCTGCTCCAGGACGATGACCCTCGCCCAGTTCAATGCTCAATTCAAGACCTATGTGGGCAGCACTGAATTCATATTGATCGATGGCACTCCGTGGGATCCGCAGATCGACCCCACGTTCACCTTCCAAAAAGGAACGAACTATGGGATCAATGTGCTCCTGCTCGTGAATGAGAATTGCCCGCTGGTTGAGGTCGATTTCACCCTCGTGGTCACGGATCAGGAGAATCCCGTGGCTAAGGCGAAAAACATCTCGGTGCAGCTTGACGCAAGCGGTCAGGCCACCATTGGTGACGCCAGTGTGGATAACGGATCTTCCGATAATTGCGGCCCCATCAACTTCAGCCTGAGCAAAACCAGCTTCGATTGCAATAACCTCGGCGCGAACCCCGTCATCCTGACCGTCACCGATGGCAGCGGCAATAGTTCCACTGCAACGGCAAGCGTGACTGTGGAAGACAAAATCAACCCTATCGCCAAGGCCAAGAACATCACCGTTCAGCTTGACGCGAGCGGACAGGCCTCCGTGGCAGCCGCTGATATCAATGACGGATCCACCGACAACTGCACCATCCAGTCTTATAGCCTGGATATGACCAGCTTCACCTGCGCCAACATCGGCGCCAACCCGGTCATCCTCACCGTGACTGACAACAGTGGCAATAGTTCAACCGCTAACGCCACCATCACCGTCGAGGACAAGATCGCCCCGACCGCGGTAGCCAAGAACCTCACCATCCAGCTGGATGCAAGCGGCAACGCCACCGTCACCGCTGCACAGGTCAACAATGGTTCTTCCGACAACTGCACGATCGCGACGATCACCCTGGATAAGACCAGCTTCGATTGCTCCAACATCGGCGCCAACAGCGTGGTCCTCACCGTCACTGATGTGAACGGAAACAGCTCCACTGCCAATGCCGTGGTGACCATCGAAGACAAGATCGCCCCGACCGCAGTAGCCAAGAACCTCACCATCCAGCTTGATGCCAGTGGTGCCGCTTCCGTCACCGCCGCTCAGGTCAATAACGGTTCTTCCGACAACTGTGCAATCGCGACGATCACCCTGGACAAGACCAGCTTCGACTGCTCCAATATCGGCGCCAACAATGTGGTCCTCACCGTCACGGATGTGAACGGAAACAGTTCCACCGCCAATGCCGTGGTGACCATCGAAGACAAAATCGCCCCGACCGCAGTGGCCAAGAACCTCACCATCCAGCTTAACAGCGCCGGTGCAGCAACTATCACCGCCGCACAAGTCAATAATGGCTCCACCGATAACTGCTCCATCGCATCGATCACCCTGGACAAGACCAGCTTCGATTGCAGCAACATCGGCGCCAACACTGTGACCCTGACCGTCACCGACGGCAGTGGCAACAGCTCAACCGCTACCGCCACCGTCACCGTCGAGGACAAGATCGCACCCACCGCAGTGGCCAAGAACCTCACCATCCAGCTTGATGCCAGTGGTGCCGCTTCCGTCACCGCCGCCCAGGTCAACAATGGTTCTTCCGACAACTGCGCGATCGCGACGATCACCCTGGACAAGACCAGCTTCGATTGTTCCAACATCGGCTCCAACAATGTGGTCCTGACCGTCACGGATGTGAACGGCAACAGCACCACCGCCAATGCCGTGGTCACCGTCGAAGACAAGATCGATCCCATCGCCGTGGCCCAAAACGTCACCATCCAGTTGGATGCTGCCGGTCATGCCTCGGCTACCGCCGCTCAGGTCAATAACGGCTCCTCCGACAACTGCTCGATCGCAACGATCAGCCTGAGCAAGACCAGCTTCGATTGCAGCAACATCGGCGGGAATACCGTGACCCTGACCGTTACCGATGGCAGTGGCAACACCGCCACCGCCACCGCCACCGTCACCGTTGAGGACAAGATCGCGCCGACCGCCGTGGCCAAGAACGTCACCATCCAGCTCAACAGCGCTGGTTTGGCCACCCTCACTGCCGCTCAGGTCAACAATGGCTCTTCCGACAACTGCGCGATCCAGTCTTTGTCCATTGACAAGACGAACTTCGATTGCTCCAATGTCGGAACACCTTATGTAGTCACCCTAACCGTCACGGACGGCAGTGGCAACAGCTCCACCGCTACTGCCAATGTCACTGTCGAGGACAAGATCGCCCCGACCGCGGTAGCCAAGAACCTCACCATCCAGCTTGATGCCAGCGGCAACGCCACCGTCACTGCTGCACAGGTCAACAATGGTTCCACCGACAACTGTGCAATCGCGACGATCACCTTGGATAAGACCAGCTTCGATTGTTCCAACATCGGCTCCAACAATGTGGTCCTGACCGTCACAGATGTGAACGGCAACAGCTCCACAGCCAATGCCGTGGTCACCGTAGAAGACAAGATCGATCCCATCGCCGTGGCACAGAACGTGACCATACAGCTCAACAGCGCTGGCGTCGCCACCGTCACTGCGGCCCAGGTCAACAATGGCTCCTCCGACAACTGCTCCATCGCAACGATCAGTCTGAGCAAGACCAGCTTCGATTGCAGCAACATCGGCGGGAATACCGTGACCCTGACCGTCACCGACGGCAGTGGCAACACCGCCACCGCTACGGCTACTGTGACCGTACAGGACAATATCGCCCCGACCGCTGTGGCCCACAACGTGACCATACAGCTCAATAACGCTGGCGTGGCCACCCTCACTGCCGCTCAGGTCAACAACGGCTCTTCCGACAATTGCGCGATCCTGTCCTTGTCCATTGACAAGACCAGCTTCGATTGCTCCAATGTCGGCACGCCCTTCATCGTCACCCTGACTGTCACCGATGTCAATGGCAACAGTTCCAGCACCACCGCCAGCATCACCGTGCAGGACAAAGTCGCCCCGACAGCATTGGCCAAGAACGTCACCATCCAGCTTGATGCCAGCGGCAACGCCACCGTCACCGCTGCACAGGTCAATAATGGTTCTTCCGACAACTGCGCGATCGCGACGATCACCCTGGATAAGACCAGCTTCGATTGTTCCAACATCGGCACCAACAACGTGGTCCTCACCGTCACTGACGTGAACGGCAACAGCGCCACCGCCAATGCCGTGGTCACCGTCGAAGACAAGATCGATCCCATCGCCGTGGCCCAGAACGTGACCATACAGCTCAACAGTGCTGGCGTCGCCACCGTCACTGCAGCCCAGGTCAACAACGGCTCTTCCGACAACTGCTCCATCGCAACGATCAGTTTGAGCAAGACCAGCTTCGATTGCAGCAACATCGGCGGGAATACTGTGACCCTGACCGTCACCGACGGCAGTGGCAACACCGCCACCGCCACCGCCACCGTCACCGTTGAGGACAAGATCGCCCCCGTCATCACGACGGCGGCCCACGCCCTTGACGCCACGCTGGAATGTGACGATGCTGCCGGCTTGTCCGCTGCGATCGCCCTGGCCCCGCAGGCTTCGGACAATTGTACCATTGCGCCTTCCATTCATCTCCTTTCGGACGACACGGTCAATGACCCGAACTGTCCGAGTGGATATACGCGTACCCGTATCTGGAACTTCACGGATGCGCAGAGCAATACCAGTGTGAACTTCACGCAGCTCATCGTAGTCAGGGATACGAAGGCACCGACCTTCACCGTACCTCCTACAGCCACGGTGAATACTGGCAACGATTGTTCATACGATGCGGCACCCGCAACGACGGGCCTGCCCACCAACGTTCATGATAACTGTTCCGTCAACCTTGTGCCGACCTATACGGAACGCATCATTCCAGGGGTTTCCATAGGAACCTTCCAGATCGAGCGTACCTGGCACCTGGTGGACAACTGCGGCAACGCAGCACCTGACCAGATCCAGATAATCACTGTGGCGGACAATACACCGCCCACATTCTCCGTACCGCCTGCCGACAAGAGCGTGAATGCGAACACCAATTGCGAAGCGACCAATGTTTCGCTGGGCGCCTTCACCGTCACGGACAATTGCGACCAGACCGGCCTGCATGTAACGAACAACAAGCCCACGACATACCATATCGGTGTGAACATCGTGACCTGGACCGTAACGGATGCTTCCGGCAACTTCTCGACCCATGACCAGAAGGTGACTGTCGTAGACAACACGCCGCCCACCATCAGCAACATGCCGTCCGACATCACGTTGTTCACCGGTAACGGTGCCAGCAACTGCACGATGATCACCACCTGGACCGCACCTACGGCCACGGACAACTGTACCCTGCAATCCCTGACCTCCGATCACCAATCCGGTGAGGTGTTCCAGAGCGGTCTCACCGTCGTGACCTACACGGCTCAAGACGTCTATGGCAATACGACGACCCGTTCGTTCAACGTGACGATCGTCGACAACACCAAGCCCGTGTTCAACAATGTGCCGAGCAACATCGTCACCTGTTCGACCACGCCGACCTGGACTGATCCCAGCGCTTCCGACAACTGTGGCATCGCCACGCTGACGCACAATGCCCCGGCCATCTTCCCGGTCGGTGTCACCAACGTCACGTACACGGCCACGGATGTGAACGGCAATCAGGCCACCTACACCTTCACGGTGACGGTGAACCCGACGCCCAATGTGGTCGTATCCAGCAACAGCCCTGTCTGTGCCGGTGAGTCCATCAGTCTGAGTGGCACCGGTGTAGGCAATTACTCCTGGACCGGCCCCAACGGCTTCAGCAGCAACCAGCAGAATCCGACCATCAACCTGGCCAACGTGAATCAATCAGGCGATTACACGCTGACGGTGACCAACCAGTTCGGTTGTTCCTCCAGCAAGACCCTGACGGTGACCGTCAACCCGGCACCGGTGGCCTCGGCCTCTGCCAATGCCAGTGTGATCTGCGCCGGCGGTACCCTGCTGTTGCAGTCCAGCGGCGGACAGTTCTACCAGTGGACCGGCCCGAACAATTTCTCGAGCACGGCCCAGAACCCGACCATCAATTCCATCACCAGTGCGGGTAGCGGCATCTACACCGTGACCGTATTCAATGCAGCGGGTTGCAGTACCCAGGCTTTCGTCCAGGTCACCGTGACTCCTGCTGTGAACGCCCTGGTGGCCAATAACGGCCCTGTCTGCGAAGGCTCGGTGATCAATCTGAGCGCTGCGGGCGGTACGAGCTATAGCTGGACCGGCCCCAACGGCTTCAGCAGCCAACTGCAGTTCCCGTCGATCCCGAATGCCACAACGGCCAATGCGGGCAATTACACCGTGCTCGTGACCAATGCCGGTGGATGTTCCGCCAGCGCCACGACCAGTGTCTCCGTACAGACAACGCCGGTGGTGAGTGCGGCCAGCAATGGTCCTGTTTGCGCAGGCAGCTCCATCAGCCTGAGCGGCAGCAGCAACATCGCGGGCACGGCCTTCTGGACGGGACCGAATGGTTTCTCCAGTTTCAGCCTCAACCCGACGATCAGCAACGCAACCACGTCCAACAGTGGTCTCTACACCCTGACCGTCACCAATGGCAATGGTTGCGCAGGCACGGCCACGGTACTCGTGCAGGTGAACGCTGCACCGGTTGCCCAGGCAGCTTCCAACAGTCCGATCTGTGCCGGCGGCAACTTGCAACTGCAGGCCGCAGGTGGAGCGACCTACTCATGGTCCGGCCCCAACGGCTTCAGCTCGCTGTCCCAGACCCCTGTCATCAATAATGTATCCACTTCGGCCAACGGCATCTATACCGTGACCGTGACCAGCGCATCGGGTTGTGTAACCAGCACCTCGGTCAGTGTCACTGTCAATGCGGCACCGATCGCCACGGCCTCCAATAACGGCCCCGTATGTGTGGGCGGCAACATCGGCCTCTCTGCCAGCGGTGGTACCAGCTATAGCTGGACCGGCCCGAACGGCTTCAGCAGCAACCTGCAGAACCCCGTCATCAACGGCATCGGCCTCAATGACGCCGGCACGTACACCGTGACCGTGTCCAACACCAGCGGTTGCTCGACAACGGCCCAGACCACCGTGCAGGTGAATGCCCTGCCCGTGGCCAGTGCCGGATCCAATGGCACCGTCTGCACAGGTTCCACGGCAACGCTGACGGCTTCCGGCGGAGTGACTTATTCCTGGTCCGGCCCGAACGGCTTCAGCAGCGCCTTGCAGAACCCTGTCATTAATAATGCCCAACCCGCAGCATCCGGCACCTATACGGTGGTCGTGACCAATGCCAACGGTTGCCAGTCTTCCGCTACAGCTGATGTGAACGTACTCGCGGCACCTGTTGCTACGGCATCTTCCAACAGTCCTGTATGCGCAGGTGGTTCCATTACGCTGAGTGTCGACGGCGGCAGCTCCTGGTCCTGGACCGGCCCGAATGGCTTCTCCAGCAACCTGCAGAACCCGAGCGTAGCCAACGCCACTTCTGTGAATGGTGGTGTGTACAATGTGACGGTGACCTATGCTTCCGGTTGTGTCGCCGCGACATCCATCAATGTCGTCGTCAATACACCTGCAGTGGCCAGCGCTTCGAACAACGGTCCCGTTTGCGAAGGCGGCAATGTCAGCCTCAACGCAAGCAACGGCGCCTCCTGGTCCTGGAGCGGTCCGAACGGATTCACATCCACGGCACGCAACCCTGTGATCTCCGGTGCGACGCTGGCCGCAGGCGGCACCTACACGGTGATCGTCACTTCAGCCACGGGCTGCACATCGACGGCCACTACCAATGTGGTGGTGAATGCCCTGCCGATCGCTTCCGCATCGTCAAGTGGAACGGTTTGTACCGGCAGCACGGTGACCCTGCAAGCCAGCGGTGGCCAGAGCTACAGCTGGAGTGGTCCAAACGGCTTCACCAGCGCACAACAGAGCCCATCCATCAACAATGTCCAGCCTACAGCGGCCGGAACATACACCGTCACAGTGACCAACGCGAATGGCTGCACGGCAAGCGCTTCCACCAACGTGACCGTCACTCCGGCCGTGACCATCGGCAACCTGACCGGTTCAGCCACGGTGACCTCCGGTGCCAACGCGGGCTCCCTGACCCTGAACGGCACCACCGGTACCGTGACGCAATGGGAATCCTCGTTCTCTGGCCAGAACAACTGGACGGTGATCAACAACAACACCGCCAGCCAATCCTACACCAACCTGATCGCCAATACGGACTACCGTGTACTGGTCGGCGGATGCGGTGGCGGTTATTCCAACACACAGACCATCACGGTGATCGTGCCCCTACCGCCGGCACAAGGCGGTACGCTGTCCGGATCCACGAGCATCTGCTCTGGCGGCAGCGCCACCCTGGCCCTGGCCGGTAATGTGGGCTCTATCACGCAGTGGGAATACTCGACAAACAACGGTGCAAACTGGACCGTTGACCTGTCGAACAACACGGCCAGCAGGACCTTCAGCTCCATCACGCAGACCACGATCTACCGTGTACTCGTGACCAGCGGTGCGTCCACGGCCTACTCGACCGCAGCCACCATCACCGTCAACCCGGCCGTAACCATCGGCACCCTCACGGGCGCCGCCACGGTGATCTCCGGTAGCAACAGTGGCACGCTGACCCTCACCGGCAGCACGGGCACGGTCAGCCAGTGGGAATCCTCGCCCACGGGCCTGAACACCTGGACCGTGCTGAACAACACGACCACCAGCCAGGCCTACCTGAACCTGACCGCCAGCACGGACTATCGTGCACTGGTCGGCGGATGCGGCGGCGGATACTCCAATGTCCAGACCATCACGGTGAATGCCAACACGCCGCCCGCACAAGGCGGTACCCTGTCCGGCTCGACGAGCATATGCTCCGGTGGCAGCGCCACCCTGAGCCTGGCCGGTAACGTAGGCAGCATCACCCAATGGGAATACTCGACCAACGGTGGTACCAACTGGACCATCGACCAGTCGAACAACACCTCCAGCAGGACCTTCACGGGCATCACACAGACCACCCTCTACCGTGTGCTCGTGACCAGCGGCGCCTCGACGGCCTACTCCACTGCAGCCACGGTAACCGTGAACACTGCAGGCACGGCCACAGCCAGCGCACTCAGCACGTCCGTCTGCACAGGCAGCAGCATCAACCTGCAGGCCACCGGCGGTACGAGCTTCAACTGGACCGGTCCGAATGGATTCACGTCCACCGCACAGAACCCCGTGATCAATGGCGCGACCACGCTGGCTTCCGGCACTTACACGGTGATCGTAACGGGCAATGCATGCGGCGGTGGATCCAGTGCCTACAATGTATTCGGCACCACGGTTCCGAATGTTGCGAACAGCAATGATGGACAAGCCCTCACGGTTGGTATGAAATTCCGCTCTTCCGCCGCCGGACAGGCAACGGGCGTGCGCTTCTACAAAGCCACCGGCAACACGGGCACTCATGTTGGTTACCTGTACAGCAGCACGGGCACGGTACTTTCGTCCGTAGTGTTCAACAGCGAAACCGCCAGCGGCTGGCAGAGCGCAAGCTTTGGCTCACCGGTGACCCTTGCTGCAAACACGACCTATGTGGTCGCCCTGTTCAGCTCAGCCGGTAACTATAGTGGTACATCCAATTACTTCACCACGGCCAAGACGAACGGACCACTGACCGGTCTGGCGAATGGCACGGACGGAGCCAATGGTGTATACCGCTACGGCAATACGGCAGCCCTCCCGAACAGTTCGTTCCAAAGCTCGAACTACTGGGTGGACGTTGCCTTCAACGCCGGTGCATCGGCCTCTGTCAATGTCACCGTCAATCCTGCCGTCACCATCGGTACCCTTACGGGCGCCACCACGGTGATCACCGGCAGCAACAGTGGCGCACTGACACTGACGGGCAGCACTGGAACGGTCACCCGCTGGGAATCCTCACCGGCTGGTCAGAACAACTGGAGCAACATCAGCAACACGAACACCAGCCAGTCCTACCAGAACCTGACCGCCAGCACCGATTATCGTGTACTGGTCGGCGGATGCAGTGGCGGATACTCCAACATCCAGTCCATCACGGTGAACGCAAATGTTCCGCCGGCACAAGGTGGTACGCTTGCTGCTGACCTGAACAACATCTGTTCCGGCACCAGCGTCAACCTGACCCTGAGTGGAAATGTTGGTACGATCACCGCATGGCAGCAGAGCTCCGATGGTGGTACGACCTGGACCACGTTCAGCAACAACGCCGCCAATCCGACGCCGGTGACGCCGACCGTTACAACGATGTATCGTGCCCAGGTGACCTCCGGCATCCAGACAGCTCTCTCGACCACCGTGACGGTGACCGTGAACGCCTCGATCACGGCGGGAACGCTGAGCACCATTGGATCGTCATCGGTATGCTCCGGCAACAACAACGGCACGCTGCAGATCACCCAACCTGTGAACAATGCAGGTACCATTGCTCGCTGGGAGTTCAAGAACGGAAACGCCAACAGCACGAACAACTGGCAGACCATCAACGCCACCACACTCACCATCACGTACAACAACCTGACGCAGACCCGCACCTACCGTGTGGCCTTCAATTCCTGCTCGGGCCTGGTGTACAGCAATATGGTGACCATCACCACGACCAGCACCCCCATCGCGGGTACTGCTGCGGGTGCGGTAACCACCTGCTCCGGCATCAACTCCGGTACGGTGACGCTCTCCGGCTTCACTGGAAATGTGGTCAGGTGGCAGTGGTCCGCTACGGGTAATGGCGGATGGAACAACATCGCCAGTTCGGCAAGCGCAACCTATAGCTGGAGCAACCTGACACAGAACAGGTTCTTCCGCGCCCAGGTGACCGGCTGCGGCACTACCAACAGCATCAATTCATCCGCGGTCTTGATCACCGTGAATCCGCCAAGTGTCGGTGGTACGTTGAGCGGCTCTACCACGGTGTGCGGTGTTGCCAACGCAGGCATCCTGACCCTCAGTGGCCAGACGGGTTCCGTGATCCGCTGGGAGTATGCCATCGGCAACAGCAACACATGGAATACGGTCGCCAACACTACGAGCAGCCTGAGCTACACGAATTTGACACAGACCACTCGCTTCAGGGCAGTGGTCGCCAGTGGAGAGTGTGCTGCGGCAACATCGAGCGAGGCAACGGTAACGGTAACTCCAGCACCGGTCATCAGCGCCCTTACCGGCAGCACGACCTGGTGCCTGACGACCAATACCGGATCACTCTCCCTCACCGTATCAGGAGCAGGCAGCAGCATCATCAGGTGGGAATTCTCCACGAATGGTGGCGCCACTTGGAGCACGTTGCGCCAGAACGGAAGGGTTGTGACCGCAAGCAGCTACACCTACACAAACCTGGCCATCACGACCAGCTACCGTGTACTGGTAGGCGGATGTGCGAATGTCTACTCCAGCGTGGCCACGGTGACGATAGGTTGCGCAGCAGTGGCTCCGACGGCTTCCGGCCTCGTCAACTCGAACAACCCGAAGAACATCACGCTCAACCAGCCTGCTGAGGCCTTCCTGAACGGAACGGTCTTCCCGAACCCGACCACGTCTTACTTCAGCCTGAAGATCGAGGCCAGCGCCAACGACAAGGTCGAGATCCTGATCTCTGACATGGCCGGCAGGCCGGTGACCAGGCTGGTCGGTGCCCCGGGCACGACGCTGACCTTCGGTAACAACTGGACGAGCGGCATGTATGTGGTCGATATGCGCCAGGGTCAACTCCGTAAGGTGATCAAGGTTATAAAGCTCTGATAAGCAGTCCTGATCGATAAACCTCAAGGCCGCCTGCGAAAGCAGGTGGCCTTTTTTCATAGTGAGTGGACAGTTCACAGTGGCCAGTGGACAGTAGCTTGTGGACAGTGGACAGTAGCTTGTGGACAGTGGACAGTGGACAGTAGCTTGTAGACAGTGGACAGTCCCCCGAAGCCTGCCTGCCTGCCGGCAGGCAGGCTTCGAACAGTGAACTTTGAACTATTCCGCGCCTCTGCGTCTCCGCGGTTACAGTCAAGTCAGTCAGCCACTCTTCGCCACCCTACCGACAAGCCACAATCGGTTTCCATCCCGACACCTTTGGCCAGTACTTTACCTTTTACGATCCATGAAACGCTGTAGAAATCTCCCGTCTTGTCAATAGCCAGGTCGTATTCATCAGAGAAGTCCCCATTCTCGTAATAATAACGGACATGATAGTGCCCGGCATAACCATCCTTTGGCCCTCCGGTTGCCAAGCCTGGGCCACTCCAGATATTGGCATAGTTCCATCTTGCGTAAAGGGTCCCCGGAGTACTGCCTTTTGTATACAGAACAAAGCCGATATTCAGCGTGTCACGGGCCTGTGAGGGTGTTTTAGTCTGTGAACTTGCAAAAAATGGAATGAGTAGAATAGCCAGAGACAAATTCAAAAAACGGCATGCCTTCGTCAGTTTATATTTAACTGTCATATTGAGCACTATTTCGATGATGATTAAATGAATTCCAATTAAACTATTCCCAGCGCTTCCCTGATCGCCTCCAACGAGCTGTAACGGGGTTGATACCCCAAAAGACTTTCCGCCTTCTCAATGCTGCCGCTGGTACTGTGCAACAGGTGCTCCCAGGATTGCGAGGCGTCCTGTTCCGACAGTTGCCCGCGAAAGGTTTCCCATGACACGAAGCGGAGTCTCGCTTCCTGGCCATACCAACCTGCGATGGCCCCTGCATAGCCCCGGCAAGTGATGGCCGATCCGGACAGGATCTGAAAGCTCTGTCCCCTCGCCTGCTCCCGCTTCGATATGGCCAGCATGAAGCCAAGGGCCACATCGTCGGCATGCACATGGTGAAGCGTTTCAAGCCCAAGACCTGGCAAGAGCATTTCTTCTCCGCGCTGCAGCCTGGAGTACACTTCAGGATTGAAATTGCCCTGGGGATTTACGGGCGTCCAACCCGGACCAACGATATGTCCGGGGTGTATGATGGATACCGGCAGTCGTGCCTGGTCAACCTCTTGCAGCAAATAGTCTTCGATGGCTGCTTTCTTCAGGCCATAGTCCCCTATCGGACGCTTTGCATGCCACTCTTTTGAGGGGGTCTCGGTCTTATATCCGTGAACCCACATGCTTCCGCAATGCAAGAGATGCTGCGCCCGATCCTGCAAGGTTTCCACGATCTGACGGGCACTGTCCACATCGAAGCAGATCAGGTCGACCACCACATCCGGCGACAAGTCGGCGATCGATCTTCCAAACGCCTGCCCAAGCTCCATCTGCGGCCGGTCCATCTCCACCATCCGCACCTGTGACCATGCCGCATGAACCTGGTAGGGCTTTCGCCGACCCCGGCAAACCACGATGACTTCATGACCGGCTTCCACCAGCCGAGGCACCAGATAAGTCCCGATATGCCCCGTTCCTCCTATGATGACGATACGCATGTTCATTGTTCTTTGAATACGATAAAGGGACAGGCCACTGAGGTCATATAGACCGGATTCTGGGGCCCGTAGTCATTGTAACACTCCCAGGGCGCACCGAAGGCAGGCCCCTTCCTGAAATCACCTTTTCGCAGGTCTGCGAGATATTCCAGGGCAAGCCTCCGTGCAGAAGCCAGGTCCACCAGCGTGATCGCCCGACATACCCAACCAACAGGCGTTCCCCAGTAAGCCCCGTTCTGATAAGTGCCCTTTTTTGCCAGGCTTTTCTCCCAGGATGTAGTTGAATCGAAGTCCAGGGATGTCAATACATGCCGTATGTTCCCATTCCGGGAAAGTTCCCCTTTGAGGTAAGCATCCCGCATGACCTGCCCGGCCTTTTGGGCGTATTCACCGTCCAGCACACCCAACTGCACAGCCAGCGCAGTGCCCCATACATCGGCCTGCCGACTCCGCCGTGTGGAAGCATGCAACAGACCACTTCCATCTGAGAATACAAGTGGGATCTCCTTCTTCAGTCTGGCCACGATCGCCCTATATGAATCTTCCTGCTTCTTTTGCTTTTTCATCGCAGACAGATCTGCCAATTCCAGGGCCGCCTTATATTTCAGTAGTGAAGGATATAAAAGATCCCCTGTGATCGTGATAACATCCCGGAATCCAAAATCAACGCCCCGGAGCTCTTCTGTGGTGTACACAAGAACTCCGTCATATCGAACAGGTGGAACCTTGAACGATATTTCCAGTCGGTCGAAAAGTGACCTGCCTTTGATCACGGTATCCAAAATGGAAATCCTTCCTGTTGCCTTCACAAACCAATAGGCCATGTCCACGAAGAAGTATTGATCACAATAGGGCGGAAAGACACCGAATGACGAATCCCCCTGTTCTGTAGGGTCATAAGTTCCCGGGAAATAAATAGGCACACCATCATCCGGACGTATATGATCGGCGATCGCTCCGAAGGGAACCATGGCCCCGCGTTCCGTGATCCAGTTCCGGTCCGACTGGGTAGAGGCAGTAAGCATCAGCATGTGACTTTGTTCTTCGGCCGTTACGAATCCACTGGGCAAGCTCATCGCATAGTCGCGGATCCAGAAAGATGGGTAGCTACTTCTTCCTCCAGGCCGGATCAGTGTACCTCCGGTCTTGTTCGCTCCGAAGCCCGGAGCCACAACTTGTCCGGGAAGTATCCGGGAACTGTCCATCACATCCCGGGTCAGTTGCTCGAGATACTTGAGATCGTTAGCAGGTAGCAACGCCTCTTTGCCTGGCTGCGACATTGCGGCGGCGCAGATGAGCAGCAAAGAAACCATGATCGTCGATCTCAGGAGTTTTTCTGACACGGGTCTTCTTCTTTTGGTGGAGGCGGATGCCTCAATCGGGCATCATCGATACACAAAAAGTAATGATTTTTCAACCATCCGACCCACGGCCGTAATTTCAAGGCTCAATCCCCAGTCATGAACATCATCCTCACCGGCGCGACCGGCATGGTCGGCGAAGGCGCCCTGCACGAGTGCATCCTTTCCCCGCTCGTCGAAAAAATCACCATTATAAGCCGGAAACCCACCGGGGTCGTGCATCCCAAGGTAGTAGAGATCCATCTGTCCGACTTCCTGAACCCCGGACAGGCGCTGGACGGACTATCCGGTTTTGATGCCTGCTTCTTTTGTCTGGGTGTATCCTCCATTGGCATGAAGAAAGAGGACTACGAACGCACCACGCACGACCTGACGCTTGCTTTTGCCAAAGCGCTACTACCCCGCAACCGGGAACTATCATTCCTTTATGTCTCCGGCGCCGGCACGGACAGCAGCGAAAAAGGACGCATTCATTGGGCGCGTGTAAAAGGAAAGACGGAGAACGACCTCACGAAGGTCGGCTTCAAAGCTGCTTACGGCCTGCGCCCCGGCTATATGCACCCGACGCCAGGACTGAAGAATGTTCCTTCTTGGGGAAAGTACTTCACTTGGATGTATCCTTTCTTCCGGGCAGTTTTCCCTAACCGCTTCATGACCCTGGGCGAAATGGGCCGAGGCATGATCATGGTGGCAAAGAACGGTTCGCTCAAACCCATTCTGGAAGCCCCGGACATCATTGCGATGGCGATGACGCATCCGAGATCCTGAATCCTGGATCGAAAAGCCATGACTGCAGAGTCGTCGAGACGCATAAATATCCTCAGTTGGCAGTGTGCGGTTGGCGGTTGGCAGCCTGGTGATCTTGACTCATCCACTGACCGAAGCGGGACCGAACCCATGAATTCGCGAATTCGCAAATCCGCCAATTCGCTAATCCTCTAAAAGCAAAAACCACGGACAGGTGTCCGCGGTTTAAGGGTTTAGCAAAGGAATCCGATTCGTCTCTGGTCCGAGCTATGATCGTAGACCCGAGTGGTCTTTCATCATCTGATGAGGGCGGCGTTGCCGGTGAGTTTGATCACCCTTCCGTCGTTGCCTACGCCTTCGGCCGTCCACACATAGGTGTCGATCGGTTGCGGCTGTCCGTTATATGTTCCATCCCATCCTTGTCCGAAGGTCTTGGTCTCGAACATCAGCTGACCCCAGCGGTTGAACACCCTGAAGTATGTGAGCGAGGCCATATTGACCGGATAAGGCAGGATCTTGTCATTGTGTCCGTCTCCATTCGGTGTCCACACGTTCGGAACTACCATATTGCTCGGTGCATTGGGATCACTGTTGTTGCCGACCTTGACCAGCAGAGTGTCCACCGTGACGCAACCAGCTGGGTTGGTCATCTGGATATCGTACTCCGTGGTCAGGTCGTAGCTGAATACAGGATCCTTGATGCTGAATCCGCTCAGGCCGTCGGCCGGTGTCCAGCGATACAGGTAGTCCTGTCCGAGATCACGGGCATGCAAGGTCGTGGGCACGAAGGCGAAGGTGCTCACCGTCGGCAGGCGCACGCCAGCGATCGGGTCGGACACAGTCACTGTTTTCGCCAGGTCGAGGCCCGTATTGGTGCAACGTGCGTCAGACACACTCAGTATCCTGTAGATCGTAGTTTCTGTGAGTACGTCACGGATGACGAAGTTCGGATCGGTGATATTGGTCAGTACAAATTGCACACCGTTCCTGGTATAAGTCACCGTCCAGGGCGCCCTGCCGGTCAGCGTGACCGCCAGTTGGTATTCGCTGCCAGCACAGAGAAAATCGTCGCCACCAATGGCGATGGTCGGAACAGGATCGATCTTGAGTACCAGGGTGGCCAGGCTGTCGCATCCGGCAGCAGACTTCAGCTTAACCTCATAAGTACCAGCCTGAGCATAGGTCTGTCCATTCCATACATATGGCAGGGCACTGGCGCAGACATTCACTGTGGTGCTGCTGGTCAGGACATCCTTCACAGAGAGTACCAATGTCGCGATGCTGTCGCATCCGCCGGCGCTCCGCAATGTGTTGGTGTATGTGCCGGACGAGGTATAGGTCTTGCCGTTCCAGGAGTAGGGCAGTTGGTTGGTGCAGACCGTGACCTCCAGTGTGCTCGAAAGCACGGAGCTCACCTTGAGGTCCAGATTGGCAGTGCTGTCGCATCCTGCCACATTGCGCAGGATCACGCTATACATGCCGGCAACATTGTAGGTCTGGCCGTTCCAGGTGAAGGGGAGTTGCTTGTCGCAGATGGTCAGCTGGGTCGTGCTCGCCGTGGGGGTCGGAACTGCGGCAATCGTCACTGTCACGGCGCCGGATGCACAACCAACGGCATTCCTCGCTACGATGCTGTGCTTGCCGCTGAGGAGACTGGCATAGCCACCTGCGGGATACGCTCCAAATACTCCACCATCCAGGCTGAACTCAAGGCCGGCCGTATTGGAAGTGATCCTGATCGAGCCTGTATTCAAGATACAGGTCGGGTCGACAACGGAGAGGATCGGATCGGAGGGTGCCGTCGGTAACGGGGCGATCGTGATGGACAGTTTTCCAGTGAGGCAGCCTGAAACGTTGCGCGCTTGAAGCGTATGTGCTCCAGATGCAAGAACAAGGTAACCACCAGCAGGGTAAGCAGCGAAGGTTCCACCATCCAGACTGAACTCAAAGCCAGCCGTTGAAGAGGTCACGGTGATCTTACCGGTCGGCGTAGCGCATGTCGGGTCCGTGACCGTGTAGGTCGGATCAGCCGGCGCAGTGGGTACAGCCGCGATCGTGATGTTCACGACACCGGTGAGGCAGCCAGCAGCATTGCGAGCCTGCAGGGTGTGGGCACCGGAGCCGATGCCCGTGTAACCAGCGGCGGGATATGAAGTATAAGTTCCACCGTCCAGGCTGAATTCAAGTCCGGTCGTGATCGAAGTGATCGTGATCGAGCC
>Ga0075026_100000336_pt1 | contig 18483 bp, 17 predicted proteins | sample Str012_2_FD_71392 | JGI IMG/M metagenome (GOLD analysis project Ga0075026, IMG submission 71392) | Freshwater sediment microbial communities in response to fracking from Pennsylvania, USA - Straight Creek_MetaG_SC_2012 | ecosystem: Environmental > Aquatic > Freshwater > Creek > Sediment... | reverse complement strand
CCGCGGTTCGAGGCCGAGGTCCACCAGCGCGCGGTAGCCGGCGAGGCCGAGCACGATGTACTGCCGTAGCCGCAACTCCGGGTCGGAGGGATAGATGCGCCGGGTGATCTCGCGGTGCTCTGGCGGACTGCCGGCGAGGACGGTGTCGAGGAGCAGCAGGCGCGAACGGCCGACACGCGCTTCCCACACCCGGGCCCGCACCGGGCCGTCGGGCAGCGCGGTGTGCACCTCGAGCGCGAAGCGCATGCGGTCACGAGCCGCGGTCACCGGGCGGTCGCGGGTGGTGAGCGGTTCCCACGTCTCGTGCTGGGCGCCGCGGTGGTCGAGCCACTGGTGCGACGCCTCCGCGTAGAGCAGGCCCACACCCACCGCGGGGAGGCCGAGCTCGCTGGAGGTCTTCAGGTGCTCCCCGGCCACCGCGCCCAGGCCGCCGGCGCTGATGGGGAGGCAGTCGGCCAGGGCGAACTCGGCCGAGAACAGGGCCACGCCGGGGGTGGGGCCCGCGGCGAGGAGTGGGTGGTGTCGGGCGCACCACGAGCCGAGGTCGGGCACCAGCTTGAAGTCACGCGCCACCCGCTCCAGGCGCTCGGCGTACACCGGGTCGCCCAGGCGGGCGACCAACCGGGTCTCCGGGAGGCGGGAGAGCAGCCACACGGGGTTGTGGCCGGAGGCGGCCCAGGCGTCGGAGTCGAGTTCCCGGAACAGCGAGCGGGCGTCGGGATGCCAGGCCCAGCGCAGGTCGAGGGCGATGGCGTCGAGGTGGTGGCGCGCGCGTATGACCGCGTCGGCCGTCACGGCCTGCGCAGTCGCGTCGGCCGGGCCCGCACCCGGTACAGCGTCGGTCATCGCATCGATCCCTGCCATCATGGCCGCTGCGGCCCCCGACCTCACAACGGGTTGGTGGGCGCGGCCGCAGAGTTCACCCGCCGTTCACCGGTGCCCGAGCCCCGCGGCTGCGCGAGGATGACACCATGACCATCGTCGAAGACGGCACTGCCGACGCCCGCGACTGGGAAGGCCTGGCCATCACCGCGTCGGGGATCGACCGCAGTGAGCCGACCCGCGTCCCCGTCGACCGCTACATCTCGCCCGAATGGGCGGCGAGGGAGCAGGAACGGCTGTGGCCGAAGGTGTGGCAGGTCGCGTGCAGCGTCGACCATGTCGCGGCGCCCGGCGACTTCTACGAGTACCGCGCCGCGTGGCTGTCGATCCTGATCGTTCGGGGCGATGACGGCGTGTTGCGCGCCTTCCAGAACGCGTGCCGCCACCGCGGCAACGCGATCTGCGAGGGCACCGGCCACGGGCTCGACGAACTGCGGTGTCCGTACCACCGGTGGGCGTGGTCCACCGACGGCCGCCTGCGGGAGGTGCCGTCGCGGCGGGGCTTCGGTCACCTCGACAACGACGAGTACGGACTGCTGCCGGCGCAGGTCGACACGTGGGGCCCGATCGTGTTCGTGAACCTCGATCTCGACGCGATGCCGCTCGCCGAGTGGCTCGAAGGCGTACCCGACGACCTGTCGTGGCTGCCGCTCGACGACTACCGCTGCAAGGCCCAGATCACGATGCCGGTGCCGGCCAACTGGAAGGTCGTGGCCGAGGGGTTCTCGGAGACGTACCACATCCAGGGAATCCATCGTGAGATGCTCGGTCACCTCGACGACATCGACGCGCCGCAGAAGTTGTGGTCGCGTCACGGCGTGTCGTACCAGCAGTACGCGGTGCCGTCACCGCGCCTCGGCCGCCTCGGCAAGGAGGTGCCGCCCGAGCGCGTGTGGGATTCCTACATGAACTGCCAGGGAGAGCGCCTCGGGCAGGCGGCCGGCGCGCCGATGCCGGAGATCCCCGAGGGCAAGACGGTGCAGGACGTCATCGCGGACGGGATCGTCGCCCACCAAGCCACCAAGGGCGCCGACATCTCGGGCTACGACACCAACCGCATCACGTCGTTGTCGCAGTACAACCTGTTCCCGAACACCACCGTGTTGTGCGCGCCGGATCTGGTGAGCGTGCTCACGTCGCGTCCCGGCCTCACGCCCGACGACGCGCAGTTCGTGATGATGACCTTCGACCCCGCGCCGGCTGTTGCCGGTGGAGGGGTGGCGCCGCGTTCGGAGCCGATGACGGTCGAGGTGCCGCTCGGCACCGACCTCGGAGTCGTGATGAGCCAGGACATCGGCATCATGACCACCGCGCAACGCGGTCTGCACCAGCCCGGACTCACGCATCTCGCGCTGTCCGCCGAGGAGTGCCGGGTCATCAACCTCCATCGCAACCTCGACGAGTGGGTCATCGGCGACGGGAGCTGAGGCCCGCGCCCGCGCTCACGCTCACGCCCGCGACACGGTGACGGGCACTCCCTGCATGAACGCCATGCCCGAGTAGTGCTCGTAGCTGCCCGGACCGGTGGGCAGCAGACGGTTCACGTTCACACCCACCTCGAGGTCGTCGGGGTCGTCGGCCGAGCGTTCGCCGTATCCGTGGCTGAGCGCCACCACTCCGCGGCGCAGCGCGTCGTCGACACCCGCGACGGTGCGAACTTCGCCGGTGGCGCTGCGGACCACCACCTCGTCGCCGACGGCGAGGCCGCGTGCTGCGAGGTCGTCGGGGTGGAAGAAGACGGGATTGCGCGCGTGCTCGCCACGGCGCAGCTTCGGGATGATGCGCCGGCCCCAACTGTTGTGCTGACGACGGTTGCGCCACTGGATGAGTTGGAGCTGGTCGGCGGGACGGGACTGCAACTCGGCGAAGATCTCGTCGGTGCGCGCGAGCAGCGGCGTGAAGCTCGGCGGGCAGCAGTCGATGCGGCCGTCGGTGTACGCAACCGATTCGGCGATGGTCATGTTCTGGGGCGGGCCGAGCAGGCGCAGGCCCTTCGGCTGCGCGCGCAACTCGTCGAGCGAGGTGCCCATGCTCTGCGCGGTGCCTTCGAGCACGAGGTCGCCGAAGTCGATGCCCTGGTCGATCGCGTTGGGCAGCCCCAGCTCCTGCTCGATGCGGGCGAGTATCCACCACTCGTCGGCCCGCTCGCCGAGGGGCTCGACGACCCGGTCGACGTACTGCGCGGACGGCACCAGAGCCATGCCGCCGCGGCGGACGTCGTTGCGCTCCAACCAATCGGTGGCGGGGAGCACGTAGTCGGACAGCTCCGCGGTCGCGCTCCGGAACAGGTCGATGGTCACGAGCAGCTCGAGTTGCGGGAACGTCTCGCGCAGGCGTTCCTCGCCCGGTACGGCCATGATCGGGTTGCCGCCGATGACGACCATCGCCCGCATCGGGTCGCGCTCGGCCTCGATGTACTCGGGCATCAGGTTGGCGGGCACATGGCCCCACGTGTGGCGCACCGGCCCGACCGGTGAGTCGAAGAAGCGGTCGGGGAGTTCGTCGAAGTGCTCGGCGGGCGGCTGGCCCTGCAACAGGCCGCCACCGGCGCGGCCGAGGTTGCCGGTCGCGAGGTTGAGCATGGTGAGCAGCCAGTAGACGATCGTGCCCTGACGGCCCATGTTGCCGCCGGTGCCCATGTGCGCGATCGCGCTCGGTGCCCGCGCGAAGTCGTGCGCGACGCGGCGGATGTCGTCGGCAGCGAGGCCGGTGACCGCGGCGACGGAGTCGGCGTCGTAGCGCGCCACGAACTCGCGTAGCCCCTCGACGTTGCGGCCGTGGGCGGCGAGCACGTCGTCGCGCCACCCACCCTGACCGTCCGGCCCGAGCCGGTCGATCTCGGTGAGCAGCGCGGCGAGCAGGTAGGCGTCGGTGTCGGGGCGGAGTTGCAGCAGGTCGCCGAGACCGAGGGCGACCGCCTGGATGCGGCGCGGGTTCACGAACGTGACGTCGCCGCCGCGCTCGCGGATGCCGCGGATCGTGTCGATCGCGTTCGGCACCGACACCGCGGTCATGTGCCCGCCGGTCGGGTCACTGCCGAGCAGCAGCAGGTAGTCGGTGTGCAAGAGGTCGGGTGCGGGGAAGCGCGCCTCCACTCCGAACATGGCGTCCATCGCCGCGAACTTGTTCGACAGGTCCTGGGTGAGCCCGCCGAACAGACGCGTCGACTCCATCTTCCCCCAGAACGAGTACACGGTCGGGATGCCCGCGGCGGTGTACGCGAGCGGGTTGCCCCAGTAGCAGCCGACCGCCTCGGTGCCGTGCTGCTCGCGGATCGCGCGCAGGCGTTCGCCGATGTCGGCGAACGCTTCGTCCCACGACACCCGCTCGAACTCGCCGCGCGCGCACTGTCCGTCGGCGGTGGTCTTCGGGTTCGTACGGCGCAGTGGGTGGTCGACCCGGTCGGGAGAATGATGCACCTGCTCGAACGAGGTGCCCTTGTGGCACGCAAAGCCCGCCGACACCGGGTGCTCGCGGTCGGGCTGGAGGGAGAGCACGGTGCCGTGGTCGTCGACCTCGGCCACGAGTCCGCAGAGCGGTTCGCAGATCCGGCAGAACGTGGGGACGAGCTTCGTGGAGGTTCGGGTGTCGGTACGCGTGTCGGTCATCGATTCACCGGAAGTCGTTCGCGGGGACGGGGCGGTTCTCGTCGCGACGGGGAAGCGCGACCGCGTCGGGATCGAAGTACGGTCGGTCGCCGTCGACCTCGATGCGCCGGATCGAGCGAGCCTGGGGCCAGTGGTCGGCCGCGCTGCGGTGGTTGGTGGAGCGCTCGTCCCAGATGGCCAGGTCGCCATGGGTCCAGCGCCACCGGCAGTGGAAGCGCACGTCGGCCACGTGCTGCACCAGGAAGTCGAGCAGCGCGTGGCTCTCGGTCGCGGTGAGTTCCTCGACCTGCCGCATGAAACGCCCGCCGAGGAACAGGGCCCGGCGGCCGGTGTCGGGGTGCGTGCGCACGAGCGGGTGCACGACCGGCGGGTAGTGCTCGCGCAAGAGCGCGGCGAACGTGTCGGTGGCCTCGTTGCGGCCGTTCTTGCGGTACATGCCGGCGACGAAGCTCTCGTTGTCGTGCACCACGTGCAGGCCCGACACGAACTCCTGCATCGCGGGGGAGAGCGCGTCGTACGCGGTGGTGGTCGATGCCCACAGCGTGTCGCCGCCGCGCGCGGGCACCACCTCGGCGTGGAGGAGCGCGTACTTCGGCGGCTGCGCGGTCCAGGTGACGTCGGTGTGCCAGTCGTCGGCCTCGGGCCTGCTGTCGGGCCCGTCGGTGATCACCTGGAACGTGGGCTCGGTCGCGCCGCGCAGCTTCGACAACGGGAACGGGCTGCACGAGCCGAGGCGGCGGGCGAACGCGAGGTGCTCGTCCTCGGAGAGGTCCACACCGGGGAAGAAGACCACCTCGTACTCGTGGAGGGCGCCGACGATCTCGGCGAGGGTCGCGTCGTCCGCGGTGCAGGGGTCCACCCCGCGGATCTCGGCACCGAGCGCGCCGGACACGGGAACGAGGTCGAGGTCGAGCGTCATCGGGGGATCTCCAGCGTCATCGGGGGATCTCGAGCGTCATCGGGGGATCTCGGTGGTCATCGGGCGAGCCTGGCACGGACGGGGGCATGGGCGCACATGCCCGGTTAGGGTCCGGTGAATCTCGAGAGGGGGACGGTCATGGGTGAGGCATGTGCGGGGCGCGTCGCGTTGGTGACGGGCGCCAGCCGCGGGATCGGCAAGGCGATCGCGCTGCGGCTGGCGGCGGAGGGCGCCGCAGTGGCGATCTGCTCGCGGCCGTCGCCGGGGATGGCCCAGTTGGGCACGCTCCAGGGCGCCCGCGACGAGCTGGCCGCGCTCGGCGGGAAGGTGCTGGCGATCCCGTTCGACATGGGTGATCCGTCGCTCGACCGGGCGACACTCGTCGACCAGGTGGAAGCCGAGCTCGGCCCCGTCGACATCCTGGTGAACAACGCGGCGGCCGGCGGCTTCCGTCCGTTCATGGAGTGGACCGACGAGCAGATGGCCAGGGTGCTCGAGCTGAACTTCTGGTCCTGCTGGCACCTGATCCGCCGCACGCTGCCGGGTATGCGCGAGCGCGGCCGCGGGTGGATCCTCAACGTGTCGTCGCAGACTGCGGTCGGCCCGCAGGGCCCGCCGTTCCCACCCACCCAGCCGGCGAGGTTCGGCACGATCTACGGCGGGTCGAAGGCGTTCCTCGACCGCTGGACCACGAGCCTGGGGGTGGAGACGTTCGGGGAGGGAATCGCCGTGAACACCATCGCACCCGAGGCGGCCGCGGCCACCGAGGTGCTCGTGGAGTTCTCCGACCTGCCCGACTACCTCTACGAACCGCTCGAGACGATGGCCGAGGGTGCACTCGCGCTGTGCACCGCGGATCCGGCCACGCTCACCGGACAGATCACCACCAGCCTGCAGCTGCTCGTCGACCTGCAGCGCCCGGTGTACGACCTCGCCGGTCGTGAGCTCGTCGCCGGGTGGCAGCCCGCCGACATCCCCGCCCGCATCGAGAAGATGGCGCAGCACTCGCGCGGGGAGTTGCGCAGCGGCCCCACCGGCGTCGAGCGCGTCACCAACCGCTGACGCCCGTCACCGCTCGTCCGTTCGAGGAGCCACGCATGCCAGCCACCGACGACCGCAAGCCTGCCACCGATCACACCGCGCGGCGCCAGCAGATGTTCGCCGCCCGCCTGCCCGCCGACGACCGCGCCGACTTCGAGCGTGTGCGCCGCGGGTTCATCGCGCGCCACGACGGTCCCATCGCGCAGCTCCGGGAGGGTGCGCTCGGCAGCGTGTCCTGGGACCCGGACCGCTGGGCGTTCGTCGACGGCGACGCGCCCGACACGGTGAATGCCGCGCTGTGGCGTCAGGCGCAGCTCAACGGCGAGCACGGCCTGTACGAAGTGGTCGACGGCATCTGGCAGGTACGCGGGTACGACACGTCGGTCGTCACCTTCATCCGCGGTGACGAGGGCTGGATCGTCGTCGACCCGCTCACCGTCACGGAGACCGCGGCCACCGCGAAGGCGTTGGTCGACGAGCACCTCGGGGTGCGACCCGTGAAGGCGGTGCTGTACACGCACTCACACGTCGACCACTACGGCGGCATCCTCGGCATCGTGAGTCGCGAAGAGGTGTTGTCGGGCTCGTGCGAAGTGGTCGCGCCCGAGGGCTTCATGCACGCGGCCGTCGCCGAGAACGTGGTCGCGCAGTGCGCGATGGGCCGGCGCGCGACGTACCAGTACGGCATGACGTTGCCGTGGGACCCGCAGGGTCACGTCGACCAGGGACTCGGCAAGGGCATCCCCACCGGCATGGGGTCGTTGGTCGCGCCCACCATCGACATCGACGCGCACACCACCGAGTTGGTGCTCGACGGCGTGCGCATCGAGTTCCAGTTGACGCCCGATTCCGAGGCGCCCGCCGAGATGCACTTCTACTTCCCCGACTTCAACGTGCTGTGCCTCGCGGAGAACTGCACCGGGACGCAGCACAACGTGCTCACGTTGCGCGGCGCGCTGATCCGTGACTCCCTCGCGTGGAGCCACTACATCGACGAGGCGATCGCGCGGTGGGGGGACCGCGCCGACGTGTGCATCGCGTCGCACTCGTGGCCGTACTGGGGGCGCGATGACGTGGTCGCGCACATGCGCAACCATCGCGACCTCTACCGCTGGATCCACGACGAGGCGATGCGCTACGCCAACCTCGGGTACACGCCCGACGAGATCGCCGCGACCGTCGAGCTGCCACCGGGCCTCTGGGCCGACTGGACGTGTCACGGCTATTACGGCACCGTCAGCCACAACGTGCGCGCGGTGTACCAGCGCTACTTCGGCTTCTACGACGGCCATCCGTCGAGCCTCGAGCCCTACCCGCCGGTTGAGGCCGGGCAGCGCTACGTGGAGTTCATGGGCGGGATGGACGTGCTGCTCGCCAACGCGCGTCGGAGCTACGAAGCGGGGGACTACCGCTGGGTTGCGCAGGTGCTGCGCCACGCGGTGTTTGCCGATCCCACCAACCGCGAGGCGCGCCTGCTGCAAGCTGACGCGTTCGAACAGCTCGGGTACGTCGCGGAGTCGGGCCCGTGGCGCGACGTGTACCTCACCGGCGCGCAGGATCTGCGTCACGGTACGCCCGCGTTCTCGTTGCCCGTCCGCCCGACGCGCGAGGTGATCGCGGGCATGACGCTCGGTCAGGTGTTCGACTACCTCGCGGTGCGCCTCGACGGCCCCGCCGCCGTCGAGCTCGGCACCGTGCACGTGCGGTGGGTGCTCGACACCCGGGATGGCGCAGCGGAGAGCGCGGCCACCGAGCTCTCGAACGGCACCTTGCACTCCCGCGTGGGCGCGCTCGCGGCGACGGCACCCGCGCCCGACGCCACGGTGCGTTGCACGCTCGAGAACCTGCACCGTCTGGTGAGCACGGGCGGCGACCTGCGCGCCGAGATCGAAGCGGGCCGGTTCGCGATCGACGGCGACGCAGACGCGGTGTGTGCCATCTTCGAGCGCCTCACCCCGTTCGAGATGTTCTTCCCCATCGTCGAACCCTGACCCTTTCCGTTTTGGCGCTCTTCGAGGCCCCTCTGGCGGCGCGCAGGAGCGCCAAAACGAAATGGGCGTGGGTCAGATCTTGGTCGAGGTGGTGGTGATGGTCTTCGGCTGCCCCTGCGTCGACCCGTTGAACGGTGTCAACGTGTAGGTGTGCGAGCTGCCGTCGCAGTGCGCGGGCAGGGTGACGTTCCCGCTCGGGCCGTAGTCGGCGTACTTGCCGGGTCCGTCGATCGCGAGGGTGACCCCGGTCGCGTTCTGGGTCGTCCAGGTGAGCGTGAGCTGTTGCGGCGCGACGGTGGACACGGGCACGGCGCTGCAGGTGAATGTCGTCGCGCTGGCGGTGAACGAGGTGAGCGCCGGCGCGGTGCTCGGCGCGGTCGTGGTTGGCGCAGTGGTGGTCGTGGTCGGCTTCGTGGTGCTCGTCGTGCTGCTCGAGGTGGTCGTGCTGCTCGAGGTGGTGGTCGACGCCGCGACCTTCGTGGTGGTGGTCGCGGCGCTGCTCGCGTTCTTGTTCGACGAGTCGTCGTTGCCGGTCACGAGGAGCACCACGATCACGATCACCGCGACCGCGAGCAGACCGCCGAGCACCCACAACAGCACCTTGCGCCGACCACCGTCGTCATCGCCGGGTGGCGGCCCGGCGGGGACTGGAGCACTACCGCCCGGGGGCGGCGTTGCCGGCGGGTCCTGTGTCGGGAGGGCTTCGGTTGGCTCCCCGGCGTCGGTGGGCTCACCCGCGGCGGGGTTGGCGGCGGTCGCGTCGGGGTCGTCGTTCCACATGCGGCCCACTCTCCCAGATGGATCAACCGCGCGTGAGGACCAACCCACTCGTGGGTACGCCGGTGCCCGACGTGACCAGACCGTGTTCGACGCCCGGCACCTGATTCACCGACGTGCCGCGCAACTGTCGGACCACCTCGGTGATGCCGTTCATGCCGTGGATGTACGCCTCGCCGAGCAGACCGCCGCTGGTGTTCAGCGGCAGCGCGCCGCCGACCGTGAGGTTCTCGACGGTGCAGAAGTCCTTGGCCTCGCCCGGTCCGCAGAACCCGAGCTCTTCGAGCTGCATGAGCACGAACGGCGTGAAGTGGTCGTAGAGGAACGCGGTGCCCATGTCGGACGGCCCGAGGCCGGAGTCGTTCCAGAGCGTGCGCGCCACGACACCCATGTCGGGGAGGCCGAGGAGGTCGTCGCGGTGGTAGGCGGTCATCATCTCGGCACCGGACGCGAAGCCCTGCGCGGCGGCGGAGATCAGCGCGGGCGTCTGCGGCAGGTCGCGGGCGCGCTCGGCCGTGGTGACGACGATCGCGACCCCGCCGTCGCTCTCCTGACAGCAGTCGAGCAGCCGCAGCACCGGTTCGATGATCCATCGCGACGACTGGTGGTCGTCGAAGGTGATCGGCCGGTCGTGGAACCACGCGGCCGGGTTGTTCGCCGCGTGCATGCGGTCGACGATGGCGACGGGTGCGAAGTCGGCGTTGGTCACGCCATACGTGTGCATGTAGCGCCGCGCGTGCAGCGCGACCCACGACGCCGGGGTGAGCAACCCGAACGGCCCGTGCCACGACATCCACGGCGGCATGCTGGCGATCGTGCGGCCCGCGTCGCCGAAGCGCGCGCCGGAGCGCTCGTTGAACGCGCGGTAGCAGACCACGACGTCGGCTGCGCCCGCCGCGACGGCCCACGCGGCCTGCGCGACCGTTCCCGCAGCCGCGCCGCCTCCGAACGGGACGTTGGTGAAGAAGTGAACGTCGCCGATGCCGACGTTCTGCGCGACATCGGTCTGCGCGTTCTGGTCCATCGTGAAGGTGACCAGCCCGTCGACGTCGGCGGGGGAGAGGCCGGCATCATCGAGGGCGGCCGACACCGCCTCGCACGCCAACTGCAGTTCGCTGCGGCCCGACTCCTTCGAGAAGTCGGTCTGCCCGATTCCGACGATGGCGGTGTCGTCGGGTTGCCATCGGCTCGAGGTCCGGCTCATGCCGACGCTCCCGTTCCCAGGGGCAGGGTGAGCGTCGCGGTGCCGCTCACGTGGTCGCCCAGCTCGTTCTGCGCGCGCAACGCGACGTCGACGAAGCCCTCGCCACCCTCCTCGCGCAACCCGGTGATCTCGCCGGTGTAGGTGAGGGTGTGGCCGGGGAACACGGGCACGCCGAGGCGTACGGAGATCTTGCGGATCATCGCCTCGGGCCCGGCCCAGTCGGTGAGGAAGCGGCTCGCGTACGCGGTGTCGCTCAGGATGTTCATGAAGATGTCGGGCGCGCCCTGCTGGTTGGCGTAGTCGCGGTCGTGGTGGACGGGCATGAAGTCGCGCGTTGCGATCGCGCCGGCGACGACGAGCGTCGCGGTCATCTCGATGACCAGCGGCAGCAGCGCGTCACCGACGTGCAGCGAAGTGAATTCGACGGTCGTGGTCGCGCTCATGTCGTGGGCCGGAACGCCGGGAGCACGACGTCGTTGTCGTGGTGCTCGAACTCCACCTGCACGGCCATGCCGATCTCCGCGTCGTCGGGCGCGACGCCCACCAGGTTGGCGACGAGGCGGACGCCCTCCTCGAGCTCGACGAGGGCGACGATGTACGGGTGGTCGAACCACGGGAACGCGGGGTGGTGCGGCATCACGAAACTGAAGAGCTCTCCTCGACCCGACGCTTCGACGGTGTCCCACTCGACCGAACGGCACTCCGAGCACATCGGGCGCGGCGGGTGGCGCAGCGTCCCGCACGACGCGCACCGTTGGATCAGCAGCTTGTGCTCCCGCACGCCGTCCCAGAAGAACGCGGTGTCGGGCGTCACGGTGGGAGCGAGCCGGGTGCTCACGAGGCATCTCCTGTCTCGGCTTCAGTGGCTGCGGCCGGTGGTCGGAACTTGAACACGCGGAAGCGTTGCCACCCGACCACCTCGCCGCGCTGGTCGGTGTAGGTGGTGAGCCAGGTGACGAAGAACCCGGCGCCGAGGCGCGTCTGCTTCTCCTCGCTCACCTCGTCGAGCGTGGTCTCCGAGGTGACGGTGTCGCCGAGGCGCAGGTAGCGCACGATCTCGAACTCGGAATTCGCGGCGAGCGTGCCGCGATAGCCGGCGTCGTCGAGGATCGACAGGGGACTGCGGCCGGTCGAGGGCACCGGGTGGCCGCCGCGCTCGGCGATGCCCACGAGCATCGGCGTGGGGAAGCTCCAGGTCTGCAACATCAGCGGCGGCGCCACGATGCCGCCGAAGCGCGTACCACGCGCGTATGCGTCGTCGGTGTACACGGGATCGTGGTCGTCGAACGCCGCGCACCAGTGGCGGATCATCGGCAGGTTCACCGGGTCGGGTCCGGTCTGCGGGCCGCGATCGCTCATCGGGCGACCGACCAGCGCCTGCAGCTCGTCGTACAGGTTCACGACGCGGTCGTCTCGCGTGACAAGGCGCCGAGGAACTCACGCGTGGCCCGCTGCTGTTCGGGCGACCCGACGACCTGGGCGCACAGCTCGGTCATGCCGATCCCCGCGAGTTCCTCGAGTCGCGCGCGCAAGGTGTCCTCGTCGCCGAGCACCGCGACCTCGCTCGGATGGTCGACGCCCTCGAGGGCCACCTGTCGTCGGTAGGACGGCATGGTCGCGACCCGCTCCATCAACGGACGGAGCGCCTCGCGCGTCCCCGGTACGTCGTCGGTGAGACAGATCGGGATCCCGACGATCACGCGCGGCGCCGGTCGGCCGGCCCCGGCGGCTGCGGCACGCAGACCGGCGACGAGGCGGGCGAGTTCGCGCGGCCCCGTCATCCAGGTGATCGTGCCGTCGGTCTCGCGCCCCGCGAGGTCGACCATCCGGGGGCCGAGCGCCGCGAGCATGAGGCTCGGGGCGGGCACGGTCATCGTGGTCGTGAGGCGGGCGGTGAGGAGGTTGCCCTCGAACGCGACCGTGCGGGATTCGGAGAAGAGACCGTTGACCGCGGCGATGGTCTCGGCGCACAAGTCGACGATCCCCCGGTAGGGGACCCCGAACCAGCCCTCCGACACCGGGCGATGCGTGGCCCCGATGCCGAACGTGAAGCGCCCGGGCCCCGCGGCGTCGGCCACGGTCAGCGCGGCCAGCGCCAGCGGGATCGGGTGGCGGCCCTGCACGGGCACCACCGCGGTGCCGAGGTGGGGTTCGGGTACTTCTCGCGCCACGACGGCGAGGGCGGTCAGCGCGTCGAGGCTCGCGGTCTGCGGGAACCACACCGCGGCGAAGCCCTCGTCGACCGCGCGTGCCGTGCGGCCGACCGCGTCGTCGAGGGTCACCGCGTCGGCGCCCGCGAACCAGCCGATCCGAACTTCGTGGAGCCCAGACGGTTCAGGAAGACGGGTCACGGCGAGAGACCGTACGCCAAAACGCCGGGGTTGCGTGCCAGGCTGAGCGGTGTGAGACCTCCGAGGCGCGTCGTCGTGGTGGCGGCGCTCGCGTGTTGTCTGCTCGCGGCGGCAGGCTGCGCGGGCGGCGACGACGGCAATGCTGCGCGGACCGCGGGGACGGCCACGACGGCGCCGACCACGACCGCGCCACTCACGACCGCGCCACTCACGACCGCGCCGGGGCCGACGACCACCACCGTCGTGACCAGCCCCGACCAGTTGGCGCGGCCGAGCACCGCCGCGGCGGTGGCGGCCGAGTTGGTGCGGGTGGAGCGGGCCCTCCGCACCGACACCGGCACGACCGCACAACGCGAGGCGCTGGGTTGGGCCCAGCAGCACGCGTACGGCGCGCTGGCCGAGCACCCCGAGTGGTACGACGAGGTGGTCGCCGGGCTCCCCGCCGACGTCGCCGCCCCGGTGGCTCGCAACCACGACGCGGCCGTCCACCTCACCAGCCCGTCGCTCGGACCGCCGCCCACGGAGCCGCCCGACTGGACCATTCGCACGCCGGCGCCGGCGGCCACCTTGCTGTCGTGGTATCGCGAGGCGGAAGCGGCGTCGGGAGTGCCGTGGCCGTATCTCGCGGCGATCCACCTGGTGGAGACGCGCATGGGCCGCATCCACGGCAACAGCCCGGTCGGCGCGCAGGGACCGATGCAGTTCATGCCCACCACCTGGGACGAGTACGGCGCGGGCGGCGACGTGCAGGCCGACCACGACGCCATCCTCGCCGCCGGGCGCTTCCTCGCTGCGCACGGCGGCGCCGGGCCGCTCGGGGGAGCCGGCATCGCCCGGGCGCTGTTCGCCTACAACCCCAGCGACGACTACGTGGCCGCGGTCGAGGACTACGCCCAGGTGATGGCCGCCGACCCGGGGGCCTTCGACGGATACCACGCCTGGCAGGTGTACGTCACCACCACGGCCGGTACGCAGCGGTTGCCCGAGGGGTGGTCGAAGACGGGGGCATGAAGAGCAGCCTGACCGAGACAATGTGACAAATACCGAAAGCTGTTCTATCGTGTCGGGATGACGACCACGGCGGTGGACACCGAACAGCAGATCCTCGACGCGGCGGCGCGGTGCGTCCGCCGCTACGGACTGCGCCGCACCACCATGGAGGAGGTCGCCCGCCTGGCCGGCGTGAGCCGCGGCACGGTGCATCGTTACTTCCGCGACAAGGACACCCTCCTGCGGGAGGTCTTCACCCGCGCCGACTCCGGGGTGATCCGCGAGATCACCGCGGCGATGGACGCGCAGCCGACGCTGCTCGAGCAGGTCGTCGCGCTCGCCCTGCGCATCCGTGCGTACGAGGAGGAGGCCCTGCTCGAGTTGCGCGACACGGAGCCCGAGGTGGTCGCGGTGATGCTCACGAGCGGCGCGGGCCCGATGCTCGGTCGCTGGGTCGACGTGCTCGTGCCCTACGTCGAGGCCGCCGTCGCGCGCCGTGAGGTGCGCCCCGACCTCGACGTCCGACGCGCGTCCGAGTGGACGATGCGCATGATCCTCTCGCTGCAGACCACCCCGTCGGTCACCTTCGACCGCACGTCGCCCGACGACCTGCGCGCGTTCCTCGCCGACCATCTGATCACCGGCTTCGGACCGATCCCCGCCCGCGTCTCCACCTCCGATCTCCCCAGGAACAGGAAATGACCGTGTCTTCGGCCGAGTCCGTCACCACCTCTGCAGCAGCGCGTCCCACCACGCCGTTCGACGTGTGCGTCCCCGCGTTCTATCTCGACCCGTGGGAGAACTACCGGTGGCTGCGTGAGCACGCGCCGGTCGCGTGGGACGAGAAGAACCGGATCTGGGTGGTCTCCACCTTCGACGGCGTCTTCGAGGTGTCGCGCGACACCGACACCTGGATCTCGGGGGAGGGCATCCGGCCGGTCAGCTCCGTCGACCTGTCGCTCATCGGCCTCGACGGCGAGCAGCACACTCGCCAGCGCCGGCTCATCAACAAAGGCTTCACGCCGCGTGCCGTCGGCGAGATCGAGCAGCACATCCGCGACATCGCCGACGAGGTGATCGTCGGGCTGGCGGGGAAGGAGTCGGGCGACTTCGTCCCCGACCTCGCGATCCACGTGCCGCTCATCGTCATCGCCGAGCTCATGGGCCTGCCGATGGACGACCGCGAGAAGTTCTGGCGCTGGTCCGACGCGATGATGGGCGGCGAGGGCGCGGTCGACCCGGTCGCCGACGCCGAGCGCATGGAGAAGGCCGCGGTCGCGTTCACCGAGTACACGACGCTCGCGGCCGAGCTGGTCGCCCAGCGGCGCGCGGAGTACGCCGAGGCCAAGGAGGCCGCGCGGGCGCGGGGCGAGTCGGCGCCCGCGCCGAGCAGCGACGACCTCATCAGTGTGCTCGTCGCCGCCCACGACGAAGGCGTGCTCAGCGACCACGTGGGTGAGGACCTCGCGCAGCTCGACGACGCGGAACTCCTGATGTTCCTCGTGTTGCTCGTCGTTGCGGGCAACGAGACCACCCGCAACGCGATGAGCGGCGGGATGATCGCGTTCTCCCGCAACCCCGAGCAGTGGGAGTTGTTCAAGGCGAACGTCGACGACCCGGAGTTCACCCACCGCGCGGCCGACGAGATCGCCCGTTACGTGAGTCCGGTGCTCAACTTCGCCCGCACCGCGACGCGCGACACCGTGCTGCTCGGCCAGCCGATCGCGCAGGGCGAGAAGGTGCTGCTCATGTACCAATCGGCCAACCGCGACGCGACCGCGTTCGACGCGCCCGACGAGTTCCGCGTCGACCGTGAGGAGAACGCGCACCTGGCGTTCGGTATCGGGCCGCACTTCTGTCTCGGCGCCAACCTCGCGCGACTCGAGATCCGGGTGGTGTTCGAGGAGTTGGCGCGCCGTCTGCCCAACATCCGAATGGCCGAAGGCGCGGTGCCCGTGTACACCGGCACCAACACCCTGGTGCACGGCGTGGAGTCGATCCCGGTCACCTACCGCTGACGGACGCGCCCCGACGCGCGCCCCGCGTCAGCCGGCGGAGAGGAGCAGCGGACCCGCGGTGGCGGTACCGCTCACCGCGGACGCGTCGTGCGCGTGGTGGTACGCCTCGTGCAACGCGTCGGTGAGGAGATCGCGTGCGGTGACGATCTCGTCGTCGCGCCGCGCGGTCCGGTTCCACGCGAAGTCGGGCACGGTGCCGACGAGTCGGGCCAGATCGCGGCACGCCGCCGACACCGACGCGAGCACCAGCTCCGGCGGCGCGCTGCTGGCCGAAGCCCGCACCGCCTCGAGGTGGGGTGGGGTCACGGGGCGATCGTCGCGTTCGAACACCAGCACGAGGCGCTTGCGGGTGGAGTGGAGCACCTCGGCCGCGTGGGCGGCGTACTCGATGGCGCTCCAGCCGTGCTCGTCGCGTTGGTTGCGCACGTCGCCGTCGGACACGTTGAGCGCGGCGCGGTACGCGGTGGGGAGGTCGAGCAACAGCGTGACGGCCTGCGCCGCGCTGACAGTGTCGAAGTGGTAGCCGCAACCCGGGCACGTGGTGCCGGTTGCCGGCCGCTCGTGAGTCCGCATGGGTCCCCCTCTGCCCTCGTTGCCCTGATGCGGGCATCCGGAGCGATCCCGGAGCGGTTCCGGGTCCTGCCCAATATTGGGGAGATCAGGGTATCTCGTCAAAGGGCCGGAAGTCCCCAAAAATGTTGGCCGGCTCAGACGTTCGGCTGCCAGGAGTACACGCCGTTGTAGTTCTTGCACACTGCGGTGGGTCCGCCGGGCGTCACTGCGTACTGCCCGGGGTTGTTGTTGCAGTGGTCGTTGAAGTTGACGGTCTGCGGACACCGGTTGGTGAGCTGACACGTGACCTGTTCCGGCGTCTGACCGGAGGGCGCGACGGTCGCCTCCGTGGCTGGAGGCGAGGTGGTCGGCGGTGGGGCGATGCTGGCCAGGTACTCGGCGAGGGCCTGCTCCTGCGCCGCCCGCTGCGTCTCGGCCACGTAGTTCGCGACGTCGGTGCGGCGTTGTTCGACGAGCGGGGCGAGCTCGGCATGGGTCGATGCCCAGCCGTGGATGAACGCGGCCTGCGCCGGCGTGAGGTCGACCTGGCCGGAGCACACGTTGTCGTGGACCTCGGTGACGACGGTCTGGCGCGCGGTGACGTCGGCTCTGCGCACGAGGACGAGGTTGTCGGGCTGCACCTCACCGCCGAGTTCGACGGGCACGAGGGTGGTGACCACCCAACGCTTCCGCCCGGACGTCCCGACATGGTTCGCGGCGTAGACGCGAGCCTGCAGCTTCTTGTTCACCGACGGCACGGCGCCGGTGTTGCCCGTGGCGCAGAGGGTGGACGTGAGCGTGGTCTGGGTGACGCCGGGATCGGTCGCTCCCGCCGGCGATCTGCCGGAAGATGTGGCGCCGATCGCGGTGGCGGTGACGAGCGCGGTCATCGTGACCACGAAGGTGGCGATGGCGATGGCGCGCACCGGGTGCCGACGCATGGTGTCCCCCTCTGTCGATCGACGGCATCCGCTCGAAGCGGACAATCTACCCCGACGCGCGTGCCGATCCGGTCGCGCGCGCGGTGAGTGACGTTCGGCCCTGTGTCGTTGCCCGACGGGAACCGACGATGAGGACGCGAGCTGGACTGCGAGAGGAGCGCCCATGGTGCCAACGAGTCAGCAGGCCACCGACGTGGTCGTCCAGACCCACGGTGACGTCAACCGGTGGGAGCGGGACTACGCCCGGGACAAGATCGACCGGCTGCGCAGCATGGCGGGCGCGCCGGTCCTCTTCGCCCGAGTGGATCTGCGTCGCTTCACCGACCCGGCCCGCGAGCGCCCGGCCGACGCGAAGGCATCGCTCGACGTGAACGGGAGCCTCGTGCGCGCGCACGTGGCCGCGGCCTCGATCACCGAGGCCGTCGACCTGCTCGACGCGCGGCTACGCGAGCGACTCGGCCGGTTGTCCGGACGCCAAGCCGCGCGGGTCCACACCTCGCCGCGCGCCAGCGTGCGTCCGACGTTCGGCGCGGTGCCCTCCGAGGACCGCGAGGTCGTCGCCCACAAGTCGTTCGCGGTGGGGGAACAGAGCGTCGACGAGGCGATCGGTGACCTGGAGCTGCTCGATCACGACTTCTTCCTGTTCCGGAACGCTGCGACCGGCGAGGACAACGTCGTCGCCCGCGCGGAGGCCGGCTACGAGCTGTTCGAGCCGCGGATCCGCTGTCCACTCGGCGACGTCGTCGAGCCGGTGCACCGCAGCCCGGTGTCCCCGCCGGTGGTGCCCGTCGACGAGGCGATGGAGATCCTCGATCTCGGTGACCAGCCGTTCGTGTTCTTCGTCGATCCCGACGACGGCCGCGGTCGCGTGTGTTACCGCCGCTACGACGGCCACTACGGAATGATCGTGCCGGCCGACGGCTGACCTGACGGATCGGGTGCCCATCGACCCGCCGCAGGGTCGCGGGAGTTCAGGCGCGCAGGATCGGCGTGTTCGCCGGCGGCAGCGCCAGGATCGCCTCGGTCTGCGCGGTGGTCGCCACCGGTCGGCCGACCTCCGCGCAGAGCGCGACCGCTTCCTCGACCAGTTCCACGTTGGTGGGCAAACGGTCGGGATCGAAGTGCTCCTCGATCCCGACGTGCAGGTGACCGCCGAGTTCGAGCGCGAGGCGGGCGACGGGCGTCTGCATCATGTCGCCACCCCACACC
>Ga0075026_100000335_pt1 | contig 18491 bp, 24 predicted proteins | sample Str012_2_FD_71392 | JGI IMG/M metagenome (GOLD analysis project Ga0075026, IMG submission 71392) | Freshwater sediment microbial communities in response to fracking from Pennsylvania, USA - Straight Creek_MetaG_SC_2012 | ecosystem: Environmental > Aquatic > Freshwater > Creek > Sediment... | reverse complement strand
TCCCATGCCCGCGACGTGGTTCTCGGAGACCCTTCCCGACGCGCTCGATGCGGCCATCGAACGTGACGGCGGCCACTTCCACGCGATCGTCGTGGACGAGGGCCAGGACTTCGAGGTCGGCTGGCTCGCCTCACTTGACGCGCTGCTGGAGACCCCCAAGGAGGACGTCCTGTACGTCTTCCACGACCCGGCCCAGGCCATCTATCGCGATGACGCGGTCGGGGAGCTGGGCCTGCCAGAGTTCCCGCTCGACACGAACTGTCGCAACGCGCAGCCGATCCACGACGTCATCCGGCGGTTCGCCGGGGAGGGGCTCGCGAGCCTTGCGCTGCACCAGGCCGGCCGCCCACCCGAACTGATCGAGGCAGCGACGGATGCCGCCGTCCTCGAGGCCCTGCGACGCCTGCTCCACCGACTCCGGGTCGATGAAGGCGTTGCGCCCTGGGATATCGCCGTGCTGAGTGGTGTCTCGCTGGAGGACTCGGCGGTCTGGCGGCAACGGACGTTCGGCAACGAGGTCCTCTGGAATGGCCAGCTGGACGACGCCGGACACACCCTGGGCCTTGCCTCGAACCTGGTGCCCGCGCCACCGGACGACGCGATCCTGTGCGACTCGATCCGCCGTTTCAAGGGCCTCGAACGCCCGGTCATCGTGCTCGTGGAGCTCAAGCCGGACGGCAAGCGCCTGGATCAGATGCTCTACGTCGGCGCGTCACGGGCCCGTCAGCACCTGGCGGTCATCGCCCCGGATGCGGTCCTGGAGCGACTCCGATGACGGTTCAGGCGTGCGGCAACCCGAGCAATCCGGGGACGGAGAGGCTGTCTTCCATGGCTTCCCACCAGAGTCCGAGGCCGCCTTCGATGATCTCGATGTCTGCCTGTTGCTCGGCGGTCGCGTCGTGGAGCCACGGATACCAGGCTGTCGGGATGCTGATCTCGCGTCCGTCCACGAGCGTCACGCGCAGGCGGTCACCATCGACCCGAGCGGCGATCGCCTTGGGTCGCCGCCGGTCAGCGGAGGTGGCCGAAGAAGTCATCCCATTGCCTCAGCATCGAGTCCCGACTCGCGACGATGATCCGTCGGATCCGGGCGATCTCGCGGGGAGTGTACCCCCACGAGTCCCGAAGTCGGACTGGGTCGAGCCAGAAGGTCGCCCCTCCGTCACCGGATCGAACATGGACATGTGGCGGCTCCAGAGTCTCCTGATTCTCATCCGAATGGAAGAAGAACCGATAGGGCCCGAAGCGGTGCACGACTGGCACGGACACCTCGCCGAAGGTGGCGAGAGGCCGATGTTCGCAGCCGGCTCTTACGTGGCGGTCACCTCGTGATCACCGCCGACTTTCTCACGGCGGACCAGCGGCGGATCGTCGAGTGGGGCGACGGGCCCGTGGTGGTCATCGCGGGGGCCGGGACCGGCAAGACACGGGTCATCGTCGAGCGCGTCCGGTGGCTCCTCGATACGAAGCCGGACCTGCTGCCCGAGCAACTCCTGGTCCTCACCTACAACGTGAAGGCCGCCAAGGAACTGCAGGATCGCCTGGACGTGGCGGTCGGCCCCGCGACGCGCGCCCGCATGACGGTGAGCAACTTCCACAGCTTCTGCCAGCGCGTGCTGACCGAGAACGCCGCCGATGCCGGCCTCCCGCCAAGACCGGACGTCCTTGACGGTGTCGCCCAGGTCCTCCTGCTCAAGGACATCACGCCCGGCTTGCCGCTGCTCTATCACTACCGAGGCAGCTGGGCGATGGGCGACTTCGTGCGGTTCATCAACCGAGCCAAGGACGAGCTGGTCACGCCCAACGACTTCGACGCGTACGCGGCCGAGGAACGTCGCGTGTTCGAAGAACGGAACGGGAGCTACGAGGCCGCCGTCACCCGACTCGAGGTCCAGGGGCAATCTCAAGCCGTTCCGCGACGTTCGTGGCGCCTACGCCGGCCTCCGAGCCAACGAACGCGCCGAAGCCCGTGGTGAGACGCCCAAGTACGACCCAGCTGTCGCCGACAAGGCCGCGGATCGTGAAGCCCGTCGCACCATCGCCGGCACCGGGACCGCGGAGCGACTCGGCTGGTTCCCCAAGGACGACCACGCCGCCATCGACACGCTGGCCGCGACCTATGTCGTCGACGGTGCCGCCCTCGAAGTCATGCGCCTCGAAGAACTCGCGATGGTCTATCGAGCCTACGAGGAGGAGCTGGCCCGTCGCGGCGCGCTCGACTTCGGGGAGCAGATCGCCGCCGTCACCAAGCTCTCCAAGACTCGCCCCAACGTGCTGCGCCACTGGCAGCGCGGCTACCGCTACCTCCTGATCGACGAGTTCCAGGACGCCAACGTCGCCCAGATCGAGCTCATCGAAGCCCAGATGGCTGGCCTCGATCGGCTGGTCTTCCATACAGGCACGGTGGGTGGGGGAGCGCCGCTCGCTGAGGCCCTTCGTGTGCTCCGCGAGGACCTGTCAGGAGCGTCGATGGCGACGACCGATGTCATCGCCCATATCGACTCGATGGCCTTTCAGTGGGGCCACAGCGACGGCAATTGACGGCCGCCTCACGAAGGATCGGCCTCGCTCCTGCTGAGGTCAGCACCGACCTCGTCGTTGGGTCTGTTCGACCAGAAGGCGTGCACCTCGGCGACCGCACGCTTCCAAACGGGCTCCATCCTCTCGCCCCGATGTGCGAAACCGATCTCTTCCATTGCCGGCAGGAACCCGTCGCCGGGCAGGCCGTTCGTCTTGTGGACGACGAGCGCGGTCAAGGGCGGGTGGCCCTGGTCGGCCTCGGCGCGGCTGATGTTGAACAGGTACTGACCCACGTACCGTCGGTTCGTTTCGAGGTCGGCATAGGTCAGGATCCGGCCGTCGCGAGCGGCCCGGATGATGCGGGCGTGGACCTCTGCCTCGACATTGCGCCTTGGCTGCGCCGGCTTGCGAGCAGGCTTGGCCGCCGAGCTTCGAGGAGCTCCGCCGAGGCGTCCAAGCACAGCACTGGCGATGCTGCTGTCGCGACCGTGTGCCATCGCCGTCAGTGCCCTGAGGACCTCCGGCTTCGTGTCGGGATCGCGCTGGACGAGGACCTCGAACCACGCGGCGATCGAAGTCGCCAGGTCGGGGACTCGCTCGGCCAGGTCAGCCAGTGGGTGGATGCATGCCAGCCCAAAGGCAAGGACGGCGTTGCGGTAGTCGATCCGGTCTTCCGGTGCGCTCGCTTCGAGCTTCGCAAGGAGGCTGGACAGGGTCTCGTCGTCCATCGGTCAACTATGGGCCTTGGCGAGCCGTCGCGAGGCAGCCGGCGGACTCGGTCAATCAGCCCATGAAGCGGCTGCCGCGAACGCCGCGGCCCAGGACGCATCGAAGGCCGCAGCGAACCAGCCTGGCTCGGCCGGCGTGACTTCGGCGCTACCGAGACGGCTGTCCATGTGGTTCTGGAGGTCCATCTGGTCGGCTTCCCAGAGAATCGGACTGTCCGCTTGAGTCGTGGTCTTGCGAGGCATGTGGGTACTCCCCGTTGATCTGCACCGGTACGCAGATGTGCGTGAAGGCCCACGGTGGCCGGGCGCACCGCCCGTGAGTACCGCCGGGAAGTACCACAGCCCGAGCCGGACCTAGGTATGCCGCAGATGAGGAGCCATCGCCAGAGTTCCGTCCGTGACTCATGGCAACACGGATGAGCAACCCATCGCGGCAGGATCTGAGACGTGGCCGGAAAGCACGGTCGTCATTCGTGGCGGCAGGCGCGATGTCACGCACCTCGAGAACGTCATGACGCGGGACGCGTCATGGTCCGTGGTGGGACAGCCCGGAGCAGTGTTCGACGACCTCTGTCGGAGTATTCGACACGGCACCATCCGCCGGACCACCGTGGGTCGGATTCGCGCGGCCGGCGGCCGGCTGGCGCCATCGCCGAGACCCGACGGCCCGCCCTATCACTGCGATGTGACCGGCTTGACCGCGGCGACCTCTGACGCCATCTTGGGCCCTGAGGAACGGAAACCGGTCGCACCGCAATACGCTGGCGAGGCACAGGAAGATGATCGTCATCGAAGTCGACTTCAATCACCTGGACGATGCGGGACGGTTGTTGCTGACCGATCTGGCGGTCCATGAGCGGACGCCGTTCGCGGAGCTTGCGGCATCCGGCGAGCGAGTGCTATTCGTCGATAGCGGTGAGTTCGTCGAAGGCGATCTTGTCGATGACCCTGCCCGGGGTTGGGTCGGCCTTGCGGACTGGTCTACCCAGGATCGCCTTCGCTCGTATCCATCGGATCGTCCCGTCCTTACGACGGCTGCCGGCTGATTGGAGGGGGGACCCTACGCGCCCGCTCTTGCTCATCGATATCGACGGGGTCCTGAACCCGCTGGCTTTCGAGCCGTCGGGCCACGTCCCACCGAACTTCACGGCCCACGAGGTCGCAGGGACACGGCTCCAGCAGGTCCTCGGCACCGGCGCGGTACGCCTCGCGACTGATCGGCTCGCCCGTGTTCGGCCTGGATCCGGCGATCCATGTCGGCCCGCGCGATGGCATACGGATGATCCAGCCCCTTCACGAACCGCAGGTGCAGGTCGCCGAGCTCCTGGTGGCTGACCGACTTGGACCGCCCGCAGCCATCGCAATGCAGCAAGTCAAAGAAGATGCCGCCGCCCTTCTGGACGCTGAACGACTGGCCGCAGCCTCGACAGATGAACCCAGTGATCGTCCCCATGTGGAACCCCCCAATACCTCGGCGACGCTCGGCCGTTCCGGCGCCGTTTCCAACACCATCACGCACCGAGTCAAGGGGCCGGCTCCTCCGGAGCCCGCGCGCGGTACACGTACGCACGCGAGGGAGACGCTGATCGGCGGTTGTTGATGCCGCCGACAGTCATCGCAACCAGCTGTGACATCCGGATCCAGCCTCGCGTGCGCCCTCGCGCGTCCGCCCGTGTCCCTGCAGATCCGCGCGCCCATTCATCCTGCGCGCGCCCGTATCGGGTAGAGGCAGCGATGGGTCGCCGATCCACTGCCATCTGCCGAGGTGCACACGCCATGACCAACCAGCCGACCTGGGACCAGGTGACGCCCGAAACCCTGAAGCGAGCCCTATACATCGACTTCGAAGGCCAGAAGGACAAGCCGCCGGTGCTGCTCGGTTGTGCGACGCGGACCGGCGACGCATCGGCGCCGAAGCCGTGGCAGTACGTCACGGACCTCGCGTTCGAGCCACTCGCTGTCCTCGGGGGCATAGAGGCGCTGGACCTGCCTGCCGCCATCGAGCGGATCCTTCACCGCGCCGAAGCGAAGGATCGTCAGATCGTCGCCTGGAGCGAGCGCGAGCTCGATGTCGTGCGGGACTACTGCCCGGAGTTCCTCGAGCGGTTCGAGTCCCGCTACGTCAACGCCCGCACCTACGCCGTCCGCTGGCGCAACAAGTGCCACGGTGGCCAGAAGCCCGAGACCAACCGGCTCGCCGCCTACATGGCCCTCATCGGGCACGCGGTGCCAACCGTAGCCGGCCCGGGCGAGGTCGGCGAGACCCTGGCGCGGATCCGCAAGTCCCTCGAGAAGGGCCAGGGTGTGGCCGGGCTCACGGCCGACCAGCTCCGCCGCTGGGACGTCCTGCGCGAGCACAACGCCCACGACTGCGTTGGCATGCGCAAGGTTTGCCTGCTGGCCGCCGAGGAGATCGCGGCCTTGGGGTGAGTGGCCGCCATCACCCGGTGCCGATCGCGCCGCTTGACTAGGATGGCGCCATGTGGGAAGTGACCGCAGTCGAGCCGCTTGAAGGTCGTGTCGTGACTGGGACCGCGTCCGCCAGCCGTCGGAACCGTCGGCCACGACTGGTTGACAGCCAGTACGACTGCCCGCGATGATGTCGTACATGGTCATCTCCAGTGTGACGTCGGAAGCCCGAGTCCGAGCCAAGAACCAGCTCACATTGCCGGAGTCTGTCGTCCAGGCCGCGGGCATCGTCGAGGGCGACCGATTCGTCGTCGAAGTGACGCCGGGCGACACCGATACCGTCCGACTCCATCGGATCCGTCCCAGCTACGCGGGGGCCCTTCGCGACGTGTTCGGCGACGCCACTCTGGCGCTCGAGGCAGAGCGGGCGAGCTGGAAATAGGGTGCCCAAACCAAGCCTTCGGTCTGCGATCCAGCCGGGTGCGTCACTCGTCCTGGACACGTCCGTCGCGCTGGCATACCTGACTGGCACCGAGGCGACGAGCGAGCGCGCCACGGAGCTGTTCGACGACTGCATCGCGACCGGTCGGAACACGGCGTCGCTATCGGTGGTTTCGGTCCAGGAGATCCTGGTGCGGCCATTCCGGGCTGGCATGGCTTCCGTGGCCACCGCCGAGGGATTCCTTCGGCACTTCGCCGAGATCCGCCTGATCGACGTCTCCTACGACATCGCCCGTGAAGCCGCCCGCATCCGAGCCGTCTCCGACTTGCGCGCCCCTGATGCCCTGATCATGGCGACGGCTGTCATCACTAACGCGGACATGCTCATCACGAACGACCGGTCGTGGTTGAACCGTGCCAAAGTAGCGGCACCCGATCTCTCGATCTGCCTCTTTGCCGACCTTGGGCGAGCGTAACCAGCGAGGAGTCCGCGATGGCCGACGATCACCAGGACCACGATCACGACCACGGGCATCACGAGCACTCGATGTCGTACGAGGACGCGGTCGCCCGGTTCCGAGCCGACAAGGATGCGTACTTCAAGACGGCCAACGGCAGCCCGATCCCGGTCGCCAAGCGTGAGGCCTTCGAGGGCCTGCCGTACTTCGCGGTCGATGCGATGTACGCGTTCGACGACCTCACCCTCGAGCCGTACGCCGGCAGCGAGCCATCGTCCTTTCAGATCCCTACGACGGATGGCCAGCTGCGTCCGGCGCATCGGGCCGGCACGTTCACCTTCGATCTCGGCGGGGCGCCGCAGCACCTGACGGCCTATGTCCTGAACGAGGGCGACCCGAGCCAGCTCTTCCTCCCGTTCCTCGACGCGACGACCGGGACCGAAACCTACGGCGCCGGCCGCTACCTGGACCTGGAGCCTGAGCTGGACGGCACGTATGAGATCGACTTCAACATGGCCTATCACCCGTCGTGCGTCTACGATTCGAACTTCTCGTGCCCGCTGACGCCCGCCGAAAACCGCCTGCCGATCCGGATCGAGGCGGGCGAGCGGCTCTGATGGAGCGGCTCTGATGGAGCGGCCGCGGGGCGTCGAGCCCCGACTCGAGGACTTCACGATCGTCCCCGCCAACGAAGGGTCCTGGCAGGATCTTGTGGCGATCTTCGGGGTCCGTGGCTACACCGCCCACTGCCAGTGCCAGCGGTTCAAGACCGGCCCGTCCGGCTGGAGCGAGGTCTCGCTGCCCGAACGGATGCTGGCGCTGGAGCGCGAGACACAGTGCGGGTATCCCAGCGCCAAGAAGACCAGTGGTCTCGTGGCGTACCTGGACGGTGAGCCTGTCGGGTGGTGCGCCGTGGAGCCTCGCACGGCCTACCGGCGGATCCCGCCCCAGCGCATCGCGGCCAAGATCCGCGGCGAGGACATGACCGATCCGACGATCTGGGCCGTCACGTGTTTTGCAACGCGGGCGGGCTTCCGACGCCAGGGCGTGAGCCGAGCCCTGGCCGCCGCGACCCCGGCGTTCGCCCGAGACCGTGGCGCACGCGCCCTGGAGGCCTACCCGATGATCACGGAGCCGGGCCAGGAGATCACCTGGGGCGAGACCCACGTCGGGACCCGCAGCATCTTCGAAGCCGCCGGCTTCACGGAGGTTCACCGTGCCACGTTGCGCCGCGTGATCGTGCGGATCGACTTCTGAGTCTGGATGACTCATCTGGATGAGTCACGCGACTCAAGACCGTCGATCGTGTGCAAGACTTCCAACGATGACGATCCGCGCGTTCTACGACCGCTGGCCGCAGTACGACCGGCGCCTGATCGAGGCCATCGCGCCACTGTCGGACGAGCAGCTCGCGATCCGACCCTCGCCGAAGCACTGGCCCATCTGGGCCATCGTCGGCCACCTCGCCGGCACCCGGGTCTACTGGCTGTGCCACGTCGCCGGCGAACCCGGTGCCGAGTCGACGCCCTGGCCGAACCTGGGCGACGAGGGCTGGGAGGACGACCTCTCGAGACCGCGCAGCGCGTCCGAGCTCGTTGGTGCGCTCGAATCGACGTTCGCGATCGTCGACCGCCTGCTCGACACGTGGACCCCGGCAATGCTTGTGGAGGAGTTCGAGCGCACGTACGGCGACCAGCGCCAGGTCCACTCGCGCACGTCGATCCTGCAACGGCTCCTCACCCACGAGGCGTATCACGATGGCGAGCTGGCCATCGCGCTCGGCAACCACGGTTTGGAACCGGTCTACATCTGGCGGCCGGACGAGGCCTAGCCCGACAGGCGCCCGGCGCCCCGGCGCCCGCGCCCGCCCCTGATGCCGCCGACAGTCCTCAGAACTGCAACCTCGCGCCGGCGCGGAGCCGGGCGCGACCCTAGCTCGCCAGCTTCTTGTAGCGGATCCGGTGCGGCTGATCCGCAGCGACGCCGAGCTCGCGGTGCCGGTATTCCTCGTACTCGGTGAAGTTGCCCTCGAACCAGCGGACGACGCTGTCGCCCTCGAATGCGAGGACGTGCGTCGCGATCCGGTCCAGGAACCACCGATCGTGGCTGATCACGACCGCGCAGCCCGGGAAGGACTCCAGGCCGGCCTCGAGCGCCCGTAGCGTGTCAACGTCCAGGTCGTTCGTGGGCTCGTCGAGCAGCAGCACGTTCCCACCGGAGCGCAGCAGCTTCGCCAGATGCACCCGGTTTCGCTCGCCGCCGGACAGGTTGCCGACCAGCTTCTGCTGATCCGGGCCTTTGAAGTTGAAGCTCGAGACGTACGCCCGGGCGGGCAGCTCTCGTGGCCCCACCTTGATGAATTCGTCGCCGCCGGAGATCTCGTCGTAGACGGACTTCTCGGCCGTCAGGTCGTCGCGGCTCTGGTCGACGTAGCTGAGCTGGACGGTATCGCCGATCTGGATCGTGCCGGCGTCCACCTTCTCCTGCCCCAGGATCATCCGGAACAGTGTCGTCTTGCCGGCCCCGTTCGCGCCGATGATCCCCACGATCCCGGCTTTCGGCAGCGAGAACGTCAGGCCATCGATGAGCAGCTTGTCGCCGAACGCCTTGCGCAGGTCCTTGACCTCGATGACGGTGTCGCCGAGTCGCGGTCCGGGCGAGATGGCGATCTCTAGCTCGCGTTCGTTGGTCTTGTCGGCGCTCGCCTCGGCCAGGAGCCTCTCGTACGCCCCGAGCCGGGCCTTGCCCTTGGACTGGCGAGCGCGCGGCGACAGCCGAACCCATTCGAGCTCGCGCGCGAGGGTCTTCTGGCGGGCGTCGGTGGTCTTCTCCTCGCGGCCCATGCGCGCGAGCTTCTGCTCGAGCCAGCTCGAGTAGTTGCCTTCGAACGGCAGCCCACGACCGTGGTCCAGCTCCAGGATCCACTGCGCGACGTTGTCCAGGAAATACCGGTCGTGGGTGATCGCGACGACCGTGCCCGAGTACTCCTGCAGGAACCGCTCCAGCCAGTACACGGACTCGGCATCGAGATGGTTCGTGGGTTCGTCGAGCAGCAGCAGGTCCGGGTGCTTCAGCAGCAGCCGGGCGAGCGCCACGCGGCGCTTCTCGCCACCCGATAGGGTCGTGACGTCGGCGTCGTCCGGCGGGCAGCGCAGCGCATCCATCGCGATATCGACGTTGCGCTCGAGGTTCCAGGCGTCCGCGGCGTTGATCTTGTCCTCCAGGACGGCCTGTTCGGCCCCGATCGCCTCGTAGTCGGCATCCGGCTCGGCCCATTTGGCCATGACGGCGTTGTACGCGGTGATGAGGGAGTGGACCTCGGCGACGCCGTCCATGACGTTGCCCTTGACGTCCTTGGTGGGGTCCAGCTCGGGTTCCTGGCTCAGGTAGCCGACCTTGAAGCCGGGCGTGAGACGAGCCTCGCCGGTAAAGCCGTCGTCCAGCCCGGCCATGATCTTGAGCAGGCTGGACTTGCCGGCACCGTTGGGGCCGATGACGCCGATCTTCGCGCCTGGGTAGAACGAGAGGGAGATGTTCTCCAGCACCGTCCGGTCCGGCGGGTAGTGGCGGGCGAGCTTGTACGTGGAGTAGATGTATTCAGCGGGCATGGGGGAAGGGTAGCGGCTCCTACACTGGACGGGTGCATGCGCCACTGACGCCGATCCCACTGGCCGATTTCGAAGCTGCCCGCGAGCGCATCCGGGGTATCGCTCGCCGCACGCCGCTCGTGCCGCTGGGACTCCCCGGCGAGTCGCCGCGGATCCTCTTGAAGCTGGAGAACCTGCAGCCGATCGGCTCGTTCAAGTTGCGTGGCGCGGCGAACGCGATGGCCGTGGCGGGACCGGCGGCGTTGCACGCCGGCGTGTACACGGCGAGTGCCGGGAACATGGCCCAGGGCGTCGCCTGGGGTGCGCGCGAGCTGGGCGTCCGGTGTCGGGTCATCGTCCCGGAGGCGGCGCCCGAGGCCAAGACCGCGGCCATCGAGCGCCTCGGCGGCGAGGTCATCCGCGTCCCCTTCGAGGCCTGGTGGCAGGCGATGCAGGACCACGGCTACCCGGGGATGGACGGCTTGTTCATCCACCCGTTCGCGAACCCCGGGGTGCTGGCCGGGAACGGGACGATCGGCCTCGAGATCCTCGAGGATGCGCCGGACGTCGACGCGATCATCGTGCCGTTCGGGGGCGGGGGACTGTCGTGCGGGATCGCGTCCGCGGTGCGGGCCGTGAAGCCGGCCGTGCCCGTGTTCGCGGCCGAAGTCGAGACGGCGGCGCCGTTTGCCGCGTCACTCGCGCAGGGTTCGCCGGCGTCGGTGGACCGCGTGTCCACGTTCGTCGACGGCATCGGTGGGGCGGCACTCTTCCCCGAGATCTGGCCGCTGGCCCGTGAGGTGCTGGCAGGCTCGCTGGTCGTGTCCGTGGCGGAGATCGCCGCGACGATCCGGCTGATCGTCGAGCGCTGTCACGTCGTGGCGGAAGGGGCCGGCGCGGCCTCCGTCGCGGCTGGGTTGGCTGGCTCGGCGGCGGGCGGCCGGCTCGGTGACGCGAAGACGATCGTCTGCGTCGTCAGCGGTGGCAACATCGACCTCGCGACCCTCGCCACGATCCTGCGCGGCGACCTGCCGTAGTCACGTCCTCGAAGGAGCAACCGTGGAACCCGCCGAATACTTCCCGCTCCCCGACGCCGTCGCCCATCTGAACCTGCCGTTCAGCGAGGCGGTCAGGGTCGGGGACATGCTCTATCTATCGGGCTCGATCGGCATCGACGCGACGGGCACGCTCGTCCCCGGCGGCATCGAACCGGAGACGCGCCAGACGCTCGCCAACATCCGCGAGGTCCTGGAACGTCACGGGTCGTCGCTGGATCGCGTGGTTAAGGTAACTGCGATGCTCGCCGACATGGCCGAGTGGCCCGCCATGAACGCGATCTACGCCGAGCACTTCCCGGGCAACCGGCCCGCCCGCAGCGCCTTCGGCACGACCGGCCTGGCGCTGGGCGCGCGGCTCGAGCTGGAGTGCATCGCCCTCGTCGGCGAGTGACCGTTCGAACTCCTACGCGTCGCCCGTCCGGTAGTAGTCCCAACCGGATAGCCACGCGCGGACAGTGTGGCCGTCGATGACGGTATCAAAGGCGAGGCGCTCGGGACCGAACGGGTCGTCACCGATTCGGTAGCTGTCGTCGCCGATCGCGACGAGCGGCTGCTCATCGTCGAAGCCGTCAGGAGCCGACCAGAAGCACAGCCATGGCACGTCGCCACGCATGACGACGCGGAAGGTCGGCGTCCACGGATCGTGGCTTCGGTATGTGCCGGTGATGGGGGAGTGGGCCGGGTGCTCGGCGGCTTTCGCGGCTTCGGGCGCCTCGTCCTCGTCGGCATCCGCAGCGGCGAGTTCCGCCAGGGCTGCCGCCAGCTCGGCCGCCGGATCGCTGCCCGCCTGGGCCGCCCTCACGACCCGCAGCAACCGCCTCGCCAGGATGTTCGGACCGTGGCCAGGCCCGTTCTGCAGCACGACCACCGCCAGTCCGGCCGCCGGGTCGCACCACAACCCGGCGATGAAGCCGACCATCCCGCCGGTGTGCCCGATCAAGTGTCGACCATCGAAGTCGCGCGAGTAGATCCCCAGGCCGTACCCGTGGTCGTCGTCCAACGGCATCGGCGCCAGCATCTGCGCCAGCGAGTCCGTGGAGATGAGGCGCCCGTTCGACCCGGCGCCATCGTTCAGCAGCATCCGGGCGAAGATCGCCATGTCGGCCGCGGTGGACGCGATCGCGCCATCGGCGGTGTCGGTCTCGAGCCAGACGGCGGGAAGCAGGAGATCGCCCTCGTCCCACGATCGGTCGTCCCGGGCGGGCTCGTACCCGACGGCGATCCGCGCGCGGATGTCATTCGTGATCGCCGGTTCGCTGGCGCCCATCCCCAGCGGGTCCAGAACGCGCCGCCGCAGGACCTCCGGATAGGGCGCCCCTTCGAGCCGCGCGATCATAAGGCCCAGCGCCTTGTATCCGATGTTCGAGTAGTGGAACCGCTGCCCAGGCTCGCCGCCGGGGATCAGGTCGCGCAGGCGCCAGACCTGGAATTTGGGCTCGGGCGTGCCGTCGATACCGGCCGTGATGCCGCCGGTGTGGTTCAGCAGGTGCCGGATCGTGATCCGCGCGCCGGTTCCGGGGACCTCGAACCACGGCAGGTGTCGCACGATCGGATCGTCGAGCCCAATGCGGCCTTCCTCGACGAGCTGCATGACGATGACGGCACAGGGCGTCTTCCCGATCGACCCGATCTCGAACAGCGTGTCCGCCGCGACCGGCCGACCGCTCGCGACCTCTGCGAACCCGTACTGGCGATCGATCAGCAGCCCGTCCCGATCGGTGACCGCCAGGCTCAACCCCGGGATCGACCCGTTCGCCCGCAGATCCGCGATATGGGCATCGATCGCGGCGATGGCGTCATCCAGCATCGCGCCATGATGCCGGTCCGCCGGCGCGATGTGCCACCTGTGATGACCGTCGGTGGCATCAACGTGCCATTGGCAAGTAAGCCAGCAAGCTGGTAAGCTGCACCAATGAAGGTCACGATCGATCTCGATGGGGAGCTGTACCGGGCCGTGAAGGTCGAGGCGGCCAGGTCCGATCGCAGCGTGCGCGACATCGTGGCCGAGGCGTTGGCCGCTTGGTTGGAGGCAGCCGAGGCCCTCGAGGACCGGGCCTCCGCGCAGGACGCGCTAGATGAATACCGGCGCATCGGTGGTGAGCTGGCCGAATCGGTGTTCGGGACGCTGGCGGCAGAGACACAGGCGACCTACGGCACCGATCCCGAGTGACGGAGCGCCGCTACCGGGTCGACCTCGCTCCGAGCGCGGTGCGGCAGCTTCGACGCCTGCCGCCTGGGGACGCCGCCAGACTCCGGCAGCCGATCACGGATCTGGCGAGCCGACCCCGACCGTCGGGTGTCGTGAAGCTGACTGGCACGCCATTCCTGCGCATCCGGATCGGCGACCTGAGGGTCATCTACGTCGTGGACGATGCGGCGTCGGTCGTGGTCGTGCTCAAGGTGGCGCGCCGATCCGAGAGCACCTATCGTCGATAGCTGATGCCGCCGACAGCCATCAGCGGCAGAAGCTCGTGCCCGCGCGCCCGCGCGGCGCTAGAGCGTCGGAGGCAACCCGAAGGCTGGAAACAGTTCGATGCCGAAGGTCGTGATCTCAGCGATCTGGCCGTCGCGGATGCGCAGGACATCGAACTTGAACGCGCGGTAGATGGAGTCGCCGGGCTTGCGAAGGTAGGACGCCGCGGTCGGCATGCGGTTCGCGAGCGTGGGTACGAGCCGCCAGTCCCCTTCGTGCAGCGCGTTGTCGAGCAACGGCCCGATGTTGTCCAGCCCGTCAAGGAGATACGGGTTCGGCGGCATCGTGACCCGCAGGTCCTGCGCCGCGATCGAGACGGCGAGGGCGGCGTCGCCTCGCTCGTGGGCGTCGATGAACTGGGCCAGGAGGGCTCCTTCGGCGTCGTTCGGCTCACCGACGGACCACTCGGATCGTTGCTTGGGCAGGTGTTCGGACATCGTCGCGCGAGCGCGCTGGAGCGCGCTGTTCACGGCCGGCACGCTGGTCTCGAGGAGCTGCGCCGTCTCGACGGCGGACCAGTCCAGCACGTCCCGGGCGATCAACGCGGCCCGTTGCCGTGCGGGGAGCAACTGCATCGTCGCGAGGAACGCCAATTCGATGGTCTCGCGCTTGACGACGACCGCGTCCGGTTCGTCGTCACTCGGCGCCACCTCGTCCAGCAACGCGTCCGGGTACGGCTGCAGCCAGGGCACCTCCGCGAACGAATGCATCGCAGACAGTCGCCGCGAATCCCGTCGGATGGCATCGAGACACACGTTCGTGGCGATCTTGTACAGCCACGCCCGGAACAGCGACGCCCCGTCGAACGTGTCGCGCGACCGCCACGCCCGCAGGAGCGTCTCCTGCACCGCATCCTCGGCGGCCTCGAACGAGGCCAGCATCCGATAGCAGTGGACGTGTAGTTCGCGCCGATGCGGCTCGGTGAGCCGCTCGAAGTCGTTCACGCGCCCGCGGCGGCCACGTACCCGACTTCCTGGATGAGCCATGTGTTGCCGTCGGGATCCTTCAGCTCCATGAACGTGGAGTAGTCGACGTGGTTCTCGTCGACGCCGGGCTCGGGCTGGCCGGCGATGCCGTAGTGGAAGGCCTCGCCGATCGCGACGCCACGCCCGACGAGCTCGGCTCGGGCCGCGGCGATGTCCGTGACGACGAGATGCAGGCCGTGGAGCGAGCCCGGCTCCATCGGCGACGTCTTCATCATCGCGATCGCACACGACGACCCGTGCGGGACCAGCTGCACGATCCGAAAGTCGCCGGCCGTGTGGTCCACCACGAGATCGAACCCGCACTGGTCCATGTAAAACGCCTTCGAGACATCGACGTCCGCGACCGGCACGACGATGAGTTCCAGCTTGTAGTCCACGGTTCGTTCTCCTCGGGTCACTCCGGATCGGGCAGGGGAGCCGATCGTCTATCCGTTGTAACGACGGCGCGCCCCGAAACTCATCGGTCCACCGATGAGTCCACCGTCGGCCAGTATGTCGCGTCTGATCCGGGGCTCTCAGGAGCGGGCTCGGCCGGTCGGTCGGACCCGCTGCGTCGCGTCATCATGGGCGTATGACGGACACGATCGTGATCGGCGGCGGCATCGTCGGGACGGCGGCGGCCGCCTTCCTGGCCGAGGCTGGGGCGACCGTCACCCTGTTCGATGGCACAGGCCTCGCCTCGGGCGCATCCGGGGCGAACTCGGGTGTCGTGCAGCACCCGATGGATCCGCCGATGGTGGCGCTCTACCGCGAGACCGTGGACCACTACCGGGCGCTGACCCTCGCCGACGCCGGCTTCCGCCTGCCGGACGAGCCGGCGGGGATGCTGTTCGTGTCGCGCGAGCGGGCGGCGGCCGAGGCGATGCTCGGGTCGTTCCCGGGGCTGGCGACCGAGGTCCTCGAGGGCGCCGACCTCCTCCGGCTTGAGCCGACACTCGCGCCAGACCTGGCCGCGATGCGTGTGGCGATCGGGTATCCAGTGCCGCCGGCCGCGTCAACGTACGCCTATGCGACCGTCGCCGAGCGACGGGGCGTGACGATCCGCGTGGGTCGCGCCGCGACCCCGGTCGTGGAGCGGGGACGTGTCGTCGGGGTGCAGGTGGATGGTCAGCTCGTGCCCGCCGACCAGGTCCTCGTGGCGGCCGGCCCGTGGACGCCTGCCGTACTGGATCCGACCGGTTCGTGGCGTCCGATCAGCGAGCGCTGGGGCGTGGTGGTAGAGGTAGAGCTCGCGAACCCGCCCCGTCACTGTCTCGAGGAGGCGGAGATCTCGGCGTCCATCGGCGTCGAGCCGGCGGTTTACGAGCGCGGCGGCCCGGACACCTCGGACTTCAGCTTGATGACGGCGCTGGGGGTGAGTGCCGTCGGATCCACGTTCCTCGAAGGCCGGCCGGATCCCGAGGCGTGGGTGGAGCGCCTGTTGCAGCGCGCCTCGACGTTCGTGCCGCGCATCTACGAGGCGCCGATCCGTGGCGTGCGTGCCTGCGCTCGGCCCGTGTCGCTCGATGGTCGACCGCTGATCGGGGACGTGCCGGGCGTGGAGGGCCTGTTCGTGTGTGCCGGGCACGGGCCGTGGGGTATCTCGACGGGCCCCGCGTCGGCGCGGCTGGTCGTGGATCGGATGCTGGGTCGGTCGGTGGACATCCCTGCCGATTTCGATGCCGCCCGCTTCGGGTCGCCGCCGAGATAGCGGCTAGCGGCCAGGGCCCTGCGCCGGGTCAGGGCGCCCTGCTCGGGGCGTGGTCATTCCCGCCGCAGGTGCTCGTCGACCAGATCCCGGCCTGCGCCTCGCGGGCGTGCACTTCCGCGGCGGCCAGTCGGTCCGCATATATCGACGGCACGCCGTCGTACACATAGTGGATCGCGTCGCCGTTCGAGATCATGATCTCCGCGAACAGCCGACCATCCGGCAACACGACGTGAGCGAGCAGCCGGTCGAAGCGGTCGCGGGCGGCCTGGCTGGGGTCGGGTTGCAGGCGGATCGGCGTCCCGACGGGGAGTAGCGCCCTCGCCGCGGCGGTCGATTCGAGCGCGAAACATTCGATGGGCGTCCTGGGCTTGTTCGTCTCGGGGCTGTCGAGGCCGATGATCCGGATCTTCTCGTCCTTGCCGGCCACGGTCGCATGGATCGTGTCGCCGTCCACGACCCGGGTCACGGTCGCCGGGATGCCGTCGGCCGAGATCGCGACGAACGTGACGGCGGGAGTCGGTGCAGGTGATGCGGTCAATGCCGGCGTCGGCAGATCGGTCGGCAAGACGGTCGCCGGCGTCCCGCATCCGCTCGCCAGGGGCGCCACGACCAGCCCGGCGCCGAGCCACCTACGCGACGCCGTCGAGCTCCTCGATCGTGGCTTCCGAAGGCGAGCGCTCGGTCTGCAGGCGAGCGGCGATGGTTTCGGCCCCGCGCAGCGCTCGAAGCACGTTCCCGCCGGCCACCTTGCGGACATCGTCGTCCGAATAGCCGCGGCGCAGCAGCTCGGCGATGAGCCCGGGGAAGCACGACACGTCGGTCAGGCCCTCGGGCAGGGGCTCGCCGCCATCGAAGTCGCTGCCGATCCCGACGTGATCGACGCCCATCACGTCACGGAGGTGGTCGATGTGATCGGCGACCTGCCCAAGCGTGGCGCTGGGGCCCGGGTTCTTGGCCAACCACGCCTTGCGCGCCGTGGGTTCGTCCGCCTCGATCGCTTCGGCGCCGCGCAGGTGGTCGCGGACGGCCTGCGACACGAAGCCCGACAGGAACACGGCCATCACCACGCCGCCGTTGGCCGGCACGCCCGCCAGGATGTCGTCCGGCACGTTGCGCGGGTGATCGCACACGGCCAACGCCCCGGAGTGGGAGAAGATGACGGGCGCCTCGGTCACGTCGAGTACCGCGCTCATCGTGTCGGGCGCGACGTGGCTCAGGTCGACGAGCATCCCGAGCCGGTTCATCTCGCGAACCACTTCGCGCCCGAACGCGGTGAGGCCGCCGTGCCGGGCCGGATCCGTGGCCGAGTCCGCCCAGCGAGTCGTGAGCCAGTGGGTGAGTGTCATGTACCGGATGCCACGGGCGTACGCGTTGCGGAGGATCGGCAGCGATGACCCGATCATGCTGCCGCCCTCGAGCCCCAGGAGCGACGCGATCCGGCCGCTCGCGAAGGCCTGGTCCACCTCATCCGCCGTCGTGGCCAGCGCGAACGTGTCCGCGTAGCGCTCGACGAACCCGTGGACGATGTCCATCTGCTCGAGCGACTGGAGGACGGCGTCCGGTTCGGGGAGCGCGGCCGGGACCCAGACGGACCAGAACTGGCCGCCGACGGCTCCTGCGCGCAGGCGCGGGATGTCTGTGTCGAGGTCCGGCTGGGGCTCGCGCAGGTCCACGCTCGAGGTGCGCAGGCCGGCTCGGTTGCGCAGGGCGTAGGCCAGGTCGTTGTGGCCGTCGATGAGCGGCGCCTCGCGCAGGATGGTGCGCGCTCGCGCCTGGAAGGGGTCCCTCTCCAGCGTCATGGCGAGAAGGTACAGGAGGCGACGGCTCACCGGACCGCTATCGCGCGGGCGCGACAGGATGTAGCATCCTGACCGTGCCGCGCACCTCGCTTGCGGCGAAGGAGGGCTCCAGCCACTGTGGCGACTCGCAAGCGCAAGACGACTTACCCCCCGGCCCGGACGGACACCAAGCCAACCCAACGGCCCGGCGCAGGTCCCGAACAATACGTTCGTCCGACCGTCGCGACGATCGATCCCACCGCCACCACCGGCAAGGCCGGGTTCGCGGTCGGGGATCGGGTCCGGATCTCAGGGGCAGGCCTCTACGCCGGCGAAGCCGCCGTCATCGAGAAGCTGACGACC
>Ga0075026_100000334_pt1 | contig 18517 bp, 15 predicted proteins | sample Str012_2_FD_71392 | JGI IMG/M metagenome (GOLD analysis project Ga0075026, IMG submission 71392) | Freshwater sediment microbial communities in response to fracking from Pennsylvania, USA - Straight Creek_MetaG_SC_2012 | ecosystem: Environmental > Aquatic > Freshwater > Creek > Sediment... | reverse complement strand
TGGGTCCTCGCGGCCGTGACGCTCTCGTTCTGGGTGCTGCGCAATCTCGCACCCTTCCACGCGTTCAGCTCGTTCTAGGAGGGCCCGACCCGCGGCTCCGGACCCATCGTCGTGTTTGGGGTCTCACTCCACATCAGGTGGACTCAGACCCCAAACGCGCCGGGTTCGGCGCCCGGGCGCCGCGGATCAGAAGGCGCGGATCAGCGCGGCGTCGCCCTGGCACCAAACCCGGCCCGGGCGCCGCGGATCAGAAGGCGCGGATCAGCGCGGCGTCGCCCTGGCCGCCACCACCGCAGAGGGCGGCGGCGCCGAGGCCACCGCCGCGGCGGCGCAGCTCGTGGATGATCGAGCCGACGATGCGCGCACCCGACATCCCGACGGGGTGGCCGAGGGCGATGGCGCCGCCGTTGACGTTGACGATGTCGTCGGTGATGCCGAGGTCGCGCATCGACGCGAGCCCGACCGCGGCGAATGCCTCGTTCAACTCGAACAGGTCGACGTCCGAGACGGGCAGGTTCGCCTGGTCGAGCGCCCGCTTGATCGCGCGCGACGGCTGGGTGAGCAACGACGGGTCCGGACCGGCGACCATGCCGAAGCCGACCAGCTCGGCGATCGGGGTCACGGCCAGCTCCTCGGCCTTCTCGCGGCTCATGACGATCATCGCGGCGGCACCGTCGGAGATCTGCGACGCGTTGCCGGCCGTGATGGTGCCGTCCTTCGCGAACGCCGGCCGCAAGGCGGCGAGCGACTCGGCCGTCGTCCCCGGGCGCACCCCTTCGTCTTCGAGCACCATGATCGGGTCACCCTTGCGCTGGGGCACGGGCACCGCCACGATCTCGTCGGCGAAGCGACCTTCCTTCATCGCCGCCGCGGCGCGCTCATGGCTCTTCGCGGCCATCTCGTCCTGCAGCTCGCGGGTGATGCCGCCGAAGTCCTGCGTGTACCGCTCGGTCCCGGCGCCCATGTGCACCGCGTCGAACGCGCACCACAGACCGTCGTGAATGAGCGAGTCGATCAGTTCGCCGTTCCCCATGCGGTAGCCGGCCCGCGCCTTGGGCAGCAGGTACGGCGCGCCCGTCATCGACTCCATGCCGCCGGCCACGACGACCTCGGCGTCGCCGGCCGCGATCATCTGGTCGGCCAGGTACAACGCGTTGACACCCGAGAGACACACCTTGTTGATGGTGATCGCCGGGACGCTCATCGGGATCCCGGCCTTGGCCGCCGCCTGACGGGCGGTCATCTGACCCTGCCCGGCCTGGAGCACCTGGCCCATGATCACGTAGTCGACCTGCTCGGCGCCGACGCCGGCCCGCTCGAGCGCACCCTTGATGGCGACCCCACCGAGGTCCTGGGCGCTGAAGGATGCGAACGCACCGGAGAGCTTGCCGATCGGCGTGCGGGCGGTCGAGACGATCACGGAGCCGGGCATGGCAACTCCCGAGAGATCAGAGGCCGGTCGGATACCGGCGAGTAGGGGCGCGAATCGTAGTCCCGCGGTGGTCCGTTTCGTCCAGGTGGGACGTCCTGGCGGTCGCTCCGCTCGACCGGCTGCCCGCGGACGGGCCGGGACGCTCCTCGACCGCTCGTATCGGTAGCACCGCGGCCCGGTCACGCGCGGGTTTCGGGTCGTCAGGGCCGCGATCGCGCCACTACCTTGCCCGGCCATGACGACCGAGATCGACGCCATCCGCTCCGCCGTCCTCGAGGGTGCTCCCGGGGACGAGCTGGCCTCGCTGCCGCTGCCCGCCGCCGTCCGAGGCGCGCTCGTGCGCGCCGACGAACAGGAGATGTTCGCCGGGATGGCGTCGGAGGCGAAGGACCCGCGCCTCTCCACCCACATCGAAGAGTTCGCGTTCCCGGAGATCGCGCCCGACGAGGCCGTCATCGCGGTCATGGCGAGCTCGATCAACTTCAACACTGTGTGGACGTCGATCTTCGAACCGCTCCCCACGTTCGGATTCCTCAAGCGGCTCGGCAAGGAGAGCGTGTGGGGCGCCCGCCACGATCAGCCGTACCACGTCATGGGGAGCGACGCGTCCGGCGTGGTGCTGCGCGTCGGTTCCGCGGTGCGCAACTGGAAGCCGGGTGACACGGTCACCGTCCACTGCAACTACCTCGACGACCAGGACCCATCCGCGCACGACGACTCGATGATGGCGAGCAACCAGCGCATCTGGGGCTTCGAGTCGAACTTCGGCGGGCTCGCCGACCTCAGCGTCGTCAAGGCCAATCAGCTGATGCCCAAGCCTGCGCACCTCACATGGGAAGAGGCCGCGGTCAACGCGCTGTGCAACAGCACCAGCTACCGCATGATCGTCAGCCCGAACGGTTCGCAGATGACCCAGGGCCAGAGCGTGCTGGTGTGGGGTGCCACCGGTGGCATCGGTGCCTACGCGTGCCAGTACGTGATGAACGGCGGGGGTCATCCCGTCGCGGTCGTATCGAGCGAGAAGCGCGTCGCGTTGCTGAACGAGATGGGGGTCGAGGCCGTCATCGACCGGCGCGCGGAGGGCTACAACTTCTGGAAGAGCGACACCGAGCAGGACCCGGGCGAGTGGCGCCGGCTGGGCAAGAAGATCCGGGAGCTGAACGGCGGTCGCGACGTCGACATCGTGTTCGAGCACCCGGGGCGCTCCACCATGGGCGCGTCGGTCTTCGTCGCCAAGCGCGGCGGGATGGTCATCACCTGTGCGGCGACGAGCGGGTTCATGATCGAGTACGACAACCGCTACCTCTGGATGAACCTCAAGACCCTGAAGGGTTGTCACTTCGCGAACTACCGCGAGGCGTGGGAAGCGAACCGCGCGGTGTGTGAGGGCAAGGTGCACCCGACGCTGTCGAAGGTGTTCACCCTCGACGACGCCGGCGAGGCCGCGTACCAGGTGCACCACAACATGCACGAGGGCAAGCTCGGCGTCCTCTGCCTCGCGCCCGAAGAAGGACTGGGTGTCACCGACGGGGAGATGCGCGAACGTCTGCTCCCGCAGATCACCCTCTTCCGCCGCCACGCGTAAAGCGGCGCGGGGTCAGGCGGGGAGGGCGAAGGTCTCGATGCCGCTGGTCGTGGGGACCAGGATGCGGCCGTTGACGATCGTGGGGGACGCGGTCGGGGTCCCCTTCATCGTCAGGGTGCGCAGTGCAGCGCAGCTCGACGAGCCGCAGCCGGTGCGGGACGCGAGGACGAGGTGGCCGTCGGAGGTGGCGACCATGACGACGTCGCCCGCGATCGAGGGCCGGAAGCTCGAAAGCGCCGGCAGCGCGACGGTCCAATGCGGTCCGCATGACGACGATCCGCAACCGGCGACGTCGTAGGCGGCCAGGTTCGCGTTCCCGCTTGTGCCGCTCGGCGCGAACGCGCGGTCACCGTCGAGTGCCGGGTCCGCGGTGATCGTGCGGCTCGCGTTGCCCGACGGGTCGGTCGACCGCCAGCGCACCGCCTGGGTGCCGCCGTCGACGTTCACGAGTTGCGATCCGTTGCGTGACGTCCAGCCGCCCGCCTCGGGAACCCACGTCCCCGACGTCGTCAGCGCCGTCGCGACCGGCTTGCAGACCGAGTAGTCGACGCACCCGCTCGGGTCGTAGACCTTGCCGGTCTCCCCTGCGGACGCGGCGACGTACCGGGGGCCCACCTTGGTCACGTGGGGAAGGTTGTGCGGCGGGATCGGCGGGACCGCGCAGACCGTGACCGACGACGAGTCGAACCACAGCGGGGTCAGGTCGGGCGAGTAGGCGGTGAGGCCGCTCGCGACGGTGACGTTCTCCCCGCACGGGCCGGCCTTGGTGATCTTCTGGCTCCACGGCACGATGATCGTGTCGCCGTCGATCACCACGTCGCCCGCGGTGCAGGCCGAGGCCCAGAGCGGCGGCGGGTTGATGCCGAGGTCGAGGCGCCCGACGGTCACGCCGGTCGCGCGGTCGGCCTGCACGATGGAGCACCGGGTGTCCGACGCCGGCAGGTACACGAAGTCGTTGCGGACGCCCGGAGTTCCCGCGCCCGGGAGGTACCGGCTCCACCGGATCGCGCCGGTGGCGGCGTCGAGCCCGGTGACGGCGGTGCCGGCCCGGGCCACGAGCAGGTCGTGGTCACCGACGACCTCGGTCGCCGCGGAACCGACGGCGCCGACCCAGCCGGCGGTCAGGTTGGCGACGTTGGCAGGCGTGACCGAGGAGTCGTTGCGGGCCCAGCCGCTGCGGTCGGGCGACTGCCCGGCCATCGGCCAGGCACAGCCGGCCGCCAGCACGACGATTCCTGCGAGCAGAACGGAACGGAGACGCATGCGGTTCTTCTTCCCCCAGAGGACCTCGAAACGGTACGGGTCGGTCCCGTGACCGGCAATGGTGCGGACGCCCTACTACGGTCCCGAATCATGTCTCGGACTCACTCATCCTCGGTGCGCGCCCTCGCGCTGTTCGCATTCGTCGTCGTCCTCGCCGCCTGTGGGAGCAGCAGTTCTTCGAAGTCCTCCAAGGCGGGGACGCAGTCGAACCCGGCCGACAGTTCGACGACGGCGGGGGCGCCCGTCGCGTCGGTCGCGTCGGTGAAGGGCAAGCCGTGCGTGGCCCTGGCCGACCCGTTGCCCACGGGCGCGCCGGAGGTGCCGATCAAGGTGGGACCGGCGCCGACGGCCCTGGTCGTCGAAGACCTCACCCCGGGAACCGGAGCGGCGGCCACCGCTACGTCGACGGTGACCGTCGACTACATCGGGGTGGCGTGCTCGACGGGCAAGATCTTCGACTCGTCGTACTCGCGTGGTCAGCCGGCGAGCTTCCCGCTCTCGGGTGTGATCAAGGGGTGGTCGGACGGTCTCGTCGGCATGAAGGTCGGCGGCAAGCGACTGCTCGGGATCCCCGCGGAGTTGGCGTACGGCGCGACGCCGCCCGACGGGTCGGGCATCGCTGCCGATGAGCCGCTCTGGTTCGTCGTCGAGCTGAAGTCGGTGGCCTGAGCCAGGACCACCATCGCTACGATCCGGCCATGCAGCTCACCGAGATCGACCACGTCGCGATAGCCGTCACCGACCTCGAGTCGGCGATCGCCTATTACCAGGACACCTTCGGGTGCACCGTCGATCACCGCGAGGTGATCGAGAAGGACGGCGTCGAAGAGGCACTGCTCAAAGTGGCCGACTCGTACGTGCAGTTGCTCACTCCGATCCGCGACGACTCGCCGGTGGCCAAGTACCTCGCGACCAAGGGTGAGGGCATCCATCACGTCGGCTATCGCGTGAACGACTGTGCCGAAGCGCTCGAACGGGTGAAGGCCGCGGGCCACCGTGTGATCGACGAGGTGCCGCGCCCGGGCAGCCGGGGCACCACGGTCGCGTTCGTGCACCCCAAGGGTGCGTTCGGGACCTTGATCGAACTCGTCCAGGAATAGCGCGCGGTCCGGATCGCCGCGCATGGCGACGATCACGCTCGCGGACGGGCGCGTGCTCGCGTACACCGACGGTGCACCCGATGGTCTTCCCGTCGTGCTGTTCCATGGCGCGCCCGGCTCGCGCGGCTTTCGACCGCGTGCCGCCGAGAGCGCGACCTCCGGGGTGCGGCTGATCACGTTCGACCGGCCCGGGTACGGCGAGTCCGATCCGGTCGCGGCGCCGACCGTGCTCGGGTTCGCGCGTGACGCGCTCGCGCTCGCAGACGCGCTCGGCCTGGACCGGTTCGCGGTCGTGGGGTGGTCCGGAGGCGGGCCCGCCGCGGTCGCGACCGCCTTCTCGGCGCCCGACCGGGTGCGCGGGCTGGCAATCGCGGGAAGTCCGGGCCCGCTCGACGAGGTCCCCGGTGGCTGGGAGGCGCTCGGCGGCCTGCGCCGTCCGACCGCGGAGATGGCCCGCCGGGAACCGCACCGCTCGGCGCGGGCGGTGGCGCGGCACATGGCGCCGTTCCTCGCCGACCCGGTGTCGTTCCTCGGCCGGGGGAAGGGTCCCGACGGCGATGTCCTGCGCGACCCGGAGTTCGGCCCGATGCTGCGGGCCCAGGTGACGGCCGCGCTCGCCCCCGGGGCCGACGGCATCGCCGCCGACCTCGTGGCGATGTGGCTGCCGTGGGAGTTCGAGCTGGCCGCAGTCCGCGTGCCCACCACGGTCTTCCACGCGGACCTCGACCGCCACAACGGCGAGGATGCCGAGATCTACGCCGCGCAGATCCCCGACGCCCGCCTGGTGCGCTGGTCCGAGACCGGCCACCTCGGTCTGCTCACCCACTGGCCCGAGGTACTCGCCGCGCTGACCTGACTGGATCGCGGCGCGGCGGGTCGTCGCGCCTACGCCAGGGCCGCCGCGAACTCTTCCCGGGAGTCGGCCCACCAGGCCCGCCGACGGTCGAAGCGCTCCATGCCGCCCATCTCCTCCCACATCGTCACGAAGCCCGGCTCGCCCGCCTCGACGTGACGGCGCACGAACTCACCGCCGCGCTCGATCGCACCGTCGAGGCAGGCCAGTACCTCGGCACGGCCCGCGGTGTCGAGGCCGTAGGTGTCGCAGACCAGCCGGAGTCGGCGGGGCCGGTCGTTCGGGTGCCAGCCGAGCTTGGCCGGGTTGACGTCGTCGTCGATCGGTACACACATGCGCGCGAACGCGGCGACGTCGTAGGCAGCTCGACCGGGTGCCGCGAAGTCGAAGTCGAGCAGGGCCACCGCGTGGCCGTCGCGAAAGACCACGTTCTCGAGGCAGACGTCGTTGTGGCAGACGAGCACGCCACCCTGCGGATCGACCATCTCCGCACTCCAGGACATCGTGGTCGTGTCGACCTGGCGTGCCGCGTCGTGGAAGGAACGAAGGAGCCGGGTGATCGACGCGAGCGCGGCATCGGTCTGCACCCAATCGGGATAGGGCGGGATGGCGACCTGGCCCGGGATGAACGTCAGCCGTTCCCGACCGTCGGACTCCCGGCCGACGGGCGCAGGCGCGCCGGCGAACCCGGTCGTGCGGAGCTCGGCGAGGAATCGCAGGATCGAGTCCGAGTGCTCGTTGCCCGGCCGCAGCACGTGGTCGCCGGCGCGCACGACCGCCCCCGCGTTGGCCACCCCGCCGTGCAGCACCTCGACCTCGTCGTCCATGGTCGGAGCCTGTCACGCCCCGGGTACCCGGCCGGTCGGCACCTGCCCGCCGCTCGGCCGGAGAGTGGTGGGCCCGGCACCGGTAACCTCTGGCGCTTCACCATTCGGGAGGAACGACCCATGACGAGCGCCGCCCCGGTGCCCCATCCCATCGAGCAGCGCCTGGCGAAGCTCGCAGCCACGCGCGACGAGGCGTTGCACGCAGGGAGCGAGGCGTCGGTCCAGCGCCAACACGACCGCGGCAAGCTCACCGCGCGCGAGCGGATCGATTTGCTCGTGGACCCGGGCTCGTTCCACGAACTCGACATGTTCGCCCGTCATCGCGCGCACGGCTTCGGCATCGAGAACACCCGACCGCTGACCGACGGTGTGATCACCGGCTGGGGCACCGTCGACGGTCGCAAGATCTTCCTCTTCGCCCAGGACTTCACCATCTTCGGCGGCGCGCTCGGAGAGGTCTTCGCCGAGAAGATCCACAAGGTGATGGACCTCGCCGCGAGTGTGGGCGCGCCGTTCGTCGGCCTCAACGACGGCGCGGGTGCGCGCATCCAGGAAGGGGTGGTGTCGCTGGCGAGCTACGGCGGCATCTTCTTCCGCAATGTGCAGGCCAGTGGCGTCATCCCGCAGATCAGCGTGATCCTCGGACCATGCGCGGGCGGCGCGGTCTACTCGCCGGCGATGACCGACTTCATCTTCATGGTGAAGGGCACGTCGCACATGTTCATCACCGGGCCGGACGTCGTGAAGGCGGCCACCGGTGAAGAGGTCACGCAGGAAGAACTGGGTGGCGCGATGACGCACGCCACCAAGTCGGGCGTGGCGAACTTCGTGTTCGACGACGAGGAGACCTGCCTCGAGCAGGTGCGCTACCTGATCTCGTTCCTGCCGTCGAACAACCTCGAGGACCCGCCGTACTACGAACCCGACGACGACCCGCAACGGTCGTGCGACGGGATCATGGACCTCATCCCGGACGCGCCGAACAAGCCGTACGACATGAAGCAGGTCATCGCCGAGGTCGTCGACGACGGCGACTTCTTCGAGGTCAACGCGCTGTGGGCCATGAACATCGTCTGCGGCTATGCCCGGCTCGACGGGCACGTTGTCGGCATCGTCGGCAACCAGCCGAAGATGCTCGCCGGCGCGTTGGACATCGACGCATCCGAGAAGGCTGCACGCTTCGTACGCACGTGCGATGCGTTCAACATCCCGATCGTCACCTTCGTCGATGTTCCCGGATTCATTCCGGGTACGAAGCAGGAGTACGGCGGCATCATCCGCCACGGCGCGAAGTTGCTCTACGCCTACTGCGAGTCGACCGTCCCGCGCATCCAGCTGATCACCCGCAAGGGATACGGCGGCGCGTACGTGGTCATGAACTCGAAGTCGATCGGTGCCGACCTCGCCTACGCGTGGCCGTCGGCCGAGATCGCGGTGATGGACGCGAACGGTGCGGCCAACATCCTGTTGCGGCGCGAGTTGGCTGACGCCGAGGACCCCGTGGCGCGCAAGGCGCAGTGGGATCAGGAGTACGGCGAACGGTTCGCGAACCCGTATCCGGCGGCGGAACGCGGCTACGTGGACGACATCATCGACCCGCGGGACACCCGGCGGGTGCTCATCGATGCGCTGGCGATGCTGCGGTCGAAGAAGGAGCAGATGCCGAGTCGCAAGCACGGGAACGTGCCGCTCTGATGGGGCCGGCCGACGCCCGTCCGGCGCTGCACGTGATCGACGCGGACGCATCCCCGGAGGAGGTCGCGGCGATCGTGGCCGCGGTCGGCGTGGTGATGGCCTCGGGCGGCGGCACCGGCGCGGAACCGACGGTGGCGCCGATGTCATCGTGGGTCTCCGCCGCTCGCCTGCGGGCCCGCCGGTCCGGACTCAGCCGCGGGGATTGGCGGCTCTCCGGTCGGATCGGACGCCGGTCGCGGGCGTGAGCGACACCGCGCGTCCGGTGCGGGTGGCCGAGGTCGCCGCGGTCGGACCGGACTCGATCACCGTCACGTTCGTCACCGACGCCGATGTCGCGGTGACGACGCGGGTCGGTGAGGTCGAGCAGGTCACGCACGGTCCGTTCCACACTGTCGAGGTGGCGGGACTCGAGCCGGGGCGGGAGTACGCGGTCGCCGTCGACGGTGTGGTGCCCGACGAACAGTTGCCGAGTGCGGTCACCACGCTGCCGGAGCCCTCCGGTCGATTGCTCGCTCGGATCGCGACGGTGAACGACGTGCACTTCGGCGAGACCGTGTGCGGAATGATCCACGACACACCCGAAGAAGTGCTCGGACCGTGGGTGCGATCGGCGCCGGGTGAACCCCCTTATCCGGTGATGATGAACACCGCGGCGGCGGCCGAGATCGACGCGTTCGCGCCGGACGCGGTCATTGCCAAGGGTGATCTCACCTGCGTCGGCAGCGATGAGGAGTACCAGCAGTTCCTCGACACCTACGCCGGGTTCGGCACGCGGCTGCATCACGTCCGCGGCAATCACGACGCGATGCGCGACCCGATGATGGCGTTGGAGGGCGCGCCCTACGCCGTCGAGATCGGCGGTGCGACCCTCGCGGTGATCGACACCGTGCGTCCGACGTTCGCCGGCGGCCAGATCACCCGTGACCAACTCGGATGGCTGAGCGAGACGGCCCGCGCCACGTCGGGTCCGGTGCTGGTGTTCGGCCACCATCAGATCTGGGACCTGCACGCGGCGGAGCGCTCGAGCGACTACTTCGGTATCGACCCGGACAGCAGTGAGGCGTTCGCCGCGGTGGTCGCGAGTTGCGAGAACATCCTGGGCTACTTCGCCGGACACACGCATCGCCATCGGGTCCGACGCTTCGCCGAAGCGCGCGACGTCCCCTTCGTCGAGGTGGGCGCGGTGAAGGAGTACATGGGGGTGTGGGCCGAGTACCGGATCCACCAGGACGGGTTCGTCCAGACCGTCCACCGGCTCCGCGCCGACCCGGCCATGTCCTGGTCCGAGCGCACCCGTCATCTCTACGGCGGCATCTACCCCGACTACGCCCGCGGGCCCCTCGAGCACCGCGCGTTCACCGAGTCGCGCTGACCGGCCCGGCGCGGCGCGCCGACCGTGTCAGTCGTGGATCCGGTCCACGGCCGCCTGCCCGACGGCCCGAAGCCCACCGGGGATGTCGAGGCGAGGTTCGAAGAGCCGGTCGCCCAGGATCGTGAAGGCCTCCTGGTCGATCACCGTGCGTTCCAGGTGGCACTCGACGATGGCCTGGGCCACGCAACCGGGGATCGTGTCGGCCGGCCATCGGGGCAGCTTGGGGATGAACCGTGTCCCGTGACGGGTCAGTGCCGACTCGTAGACGAGCACCGTTCGTTCGTCCAACTCGCGTGCCGCGGCTCGAGAGATCTTCGGGTGCGTGTCGGAGACGACGGCGGTCCCGGGCTTGAGTGCCGACCCGATGCTCGCGACCCCGGCGTCGCCTGCCGTCGACAGCAACACGACCACGCCGACTTCGGCCAGTGCGTCGGTGTTCATGCCGACGAACTGGATGCTCTCGTGCAGACCGTGCGCGGCCTCGGGTCGCACGTCGAGCGCCACGAGCGCGTACCCGCTCGATGCCAGGTCGTTGGCCACCAGCCGTCCGGTCGCGCCCACCCCGACGATCCCGATCGGAAGCGATGCCAGCTCCGGATGGTGCGAGTGCACGTCCTCGACATTGCGCCTGATCATGTGGACCGTCGCGTACTGGCCGCGAACGAGTCGGTCGTCGTCGGGCCAGAGGTCGTGTTGGGTGAGGCACGACGGGATGACGCCGGCCAGGGCGATGCGACCGCCGTGATAGCGGCACACCGCGTCGATCACGCGACGACACCGGTCCCTGCTCGCTCGCAACTCGTCGTTGGTGCTCGGCGTCGCGATGATGAGTCCCCAACCGACCCTCGGGATCCGGAAGAGGCCGATCGGTCCGACTTCGATCCCGAGGACCTTGCCCAGCCAGGCGAAGACGCCGTACGAGCGACGGTCCGCCTCGGACCCGGCGTTGACCACCCAGATGATGCGCCAGGGGATGCGCCGGACGAGCGGCATCCCGATGACGAGTGGTGCGATCGCGGCGTACCGCCCCAGCATCGTGAGACGGGTACGCAGACTTCTCCGTGCCATGAGGGCCCTCCCTGCCGGTTCGGACTGTACCGATGGTGGTGAGCTCCGTGTCGAGGCGGTTCAGAAGCGGCGGCGATCCGACGTGTCGAGCCAGCGTTCGATGGCGGTGCTCGTGTCCCGGTAACCGATCTCGACGAGCTGATCGAATGCCTTGAAGTCGAGCATGCCGACGGCGTCGGTACCGAGGCGCAGGTGACAGTCGCCGTTGTCACCGCTCTCGTTCGCGCTCAGCGCGGTGAGGCGGACCAGCACCCTCGGCAACCCCGCGAGGTTGGAGTAGGTCCCCTTCCGGATCTGGTTCCCGAGGTAGCGCCACCCGGAGACGAAGCCGGACTCGGGGAGATCGGCGGTGAAGTGCTCTCGGGTGGCGGAGACGTCGCTCGCGATCACGGTCACGCCGTCGTGGGTCCGGCGCATGGTGCCGACCGGCATGTTCTCGACGAGACCGCCGTCGACGAGTACGTCACCGGTCGGGCCCAGGACCGGGGGGAAGACCCCGGGTATCGCGAAGCTCGCCCGGATCGCCTTCCATCCCGGACCGCGGCGGTGAACCTCGGGTGCGGCCGCGGTGAGGTTGGTCGACACGCAGAAGTAGGGCCGCCACAGGTCCTCGAGGTCGAGCCCGGCCGCGGCCTCCTTGATCGACTCCGTGACCCTCCGGCCGGTGGCGAGTGAAACCGCAGGCAGGGTGACGTCGATCGGTGATCGGGAGCCGGCCACGGTGTCGCGCATGTTCTGCTCGAGCTGCGCGGGTGGGTCCTCCCGCGCGACGGCACCCGCGATGATCGATCCGATGCTCGTGCCGCCGGCCGCGTCGATAGGAATACCGTGATCCAACAGCGAGCGGTAGACGCCGATGTGCGCGATCCCACGCGCCCCGCCGCCGCTGAAGACCACACCGACGCCGCGATTCAGCAGCAACCGCGCGACCCGTCCGGCGTGGCCCACGTCGCCGCGCCGGACGTGGTGGTGGCGGTCGAGATCGCGGCAGTCGAGCCACCGGTCGGTGCGACGGGGGTTGACGGTCGATGCCGCGTGCAGCAACACCAGCTCGGTGCGCGCGGTGCGGGCCCGCCGGCGCAGCGCCCCTTCGAGCTCACGCAGCGACGGATCCGCCGATGCGTCGGCGAGGAGCACCAGCGTGTCGGCCTGCGCGACACATGCCGTGGTCCAGGCGTCGAGGCTCGGGTGCGCGACGTAGACGACGAGCTCGTGGGCCTGTTCTTGATGGGAACACCACGACGCCCGGGCCAGGTTGGTCGGGTGCGATCCGAGCTCGCTGTGCGCGTCGGACTGGGTCACGACGCGATGGGATTCGACGATCCGTTCGAGCGTCTCCGACAGGTCCCGCGCCATCTCGACCGCGTCGTCCGGGTGGTCGAGCGGAACAATCACGATGCTGCGTACGGCCGACGCCGCCGCCTCGCCGCCGGCGAGCTTCTCGACCAGCGTGCTCGTGACCCGGCGCGCCGTGGCCGGCTGCTCGGCGATCACCCGCTCGTAGCTCGCGAGAGGAAGGAACAGCAGATGTGAGTCGCGTAACGCGACGGCGTCCGCCGACCGCGGCCGGTCGGTCACGAGGGCCATCTCGCCGATGAGCTCGCCGTAGCCCGCCTCGCTGACGACCCGGCGGGTCCCGTCGCTCTCGGTCCGGACGATCTGCACCCGTCCGCCGGCGACGAGGTACAGCCCGTCGGCCGGATCGCCCTGACGGATGACGACCTCTCCGGCGGCAACGGTGCGGACCTCGAGGTCGTCCACGAGCCGCCCCCGCGTCTGGTCGTCGAGACGGCCGAAGACGGAATTCCGGCTCAGCAGCTGCTCGACGGCGTAGCGGTCCGTGCCGGTGCTGGTGACCCGCTCGGTCACCCGACCGCGTCCTTCACCAAGGCCTTGAGCGTGGCGCGGCTCCGGCGCGCCGCGGCCAGCTCCTCCGCCTGGTGCCGCTCGACGCGGGTGTGCCACCGCTCGTTCCGCTCGCGTTGCCACCGCGCGGTCCATGCCAGCAGGCCCCACCCACCCAGTGGGCCGGCGAGTCCGCCGATGAGGCCCGCCCGCCGGTCGATCCTGCGGGTGATCCAGAACGCGCCCGCACCCCACGTGAGGACGCTCAATCCGGATCCGATCACGCCCTTGATCGTCGCCGGCCACCCCGAACCGCGGGCCAGCCGGTTCGCGGCGGCCGTCCCGACCAGCACGGGGCTGTTCACGACCACGCCGACCGCCGCGACGGGAGTGAGGAGCGCCAGCTCGCGCCGGTTGCGGCGACGCCGGTCCGGCGCCGGGTGCTCCAGTCGAACTGCGCGACCGACGTCAGTGTCGTGCAGCCGAGCGAGGTCCGTGTCGTGCGCGGCGACCGCGGCTTCGAGCACGCGGAATCGGACGCTCGGCGCGGCCTTGTCGCCCACGACGGCGTCGCGCAGCGAGCGGGCGAGTGAGTGCTCACGACCGAATCGGCGGGACTCCGGTTCAAGGTCGGCGACGCCGAGGGCGGCGGCCCGACCGAGCACGTACGCATCATCGACTGACTCCGACAGCGTCGCGATGTCGCCGAGCGCGGCGGCGATGGCGTCGGTCAACGCACGGGTGGTCGCGGGGGCGTCCTCGCGGTACTGCTGTACCCACGGGGCGACCGGGACCGGCGTGCCGATGTTCACCGCCGCGCGCGAGCGGAAGCGTGACTTGTCTGCGTACACGACCGCGACCGGCAGGATGACGACGTCGCCGACGTTCGCCTCCGCTGCCGCACTCAACGCGATGCGCGCCGCGCCGGTGCGAAGGGGGAGGAGACCCGGCCCGTTGTGCATCTCACCTTCCGGGTACAGCGCGATGGTTCCGCCGCGTGCCAGCGCCTCGTGGCACGACGCGAACGAGTCCGTGTTGCTCCGGGTGTCACCGTCGCGCGATCGGTGGACCGGGATGACGCCGGCGAGGTTGAAGAGCCAGCGCGCCGGACGCGACTTCCACCACGTCGCGGCCGCGAGGAAGTGCGGGAACCCCGGGAGCCGAGCGAGGAGCACCACGGGGTCGCCGAGGGCGTTGGTGTGGTTCGCGACCAGCACCACGGGGCCCGTCAACGCGCGGCGGGCGGCGGGGTCGACCTCGACGTCGCGGTACACGACGTTGACCGCGACACGGGCCCAGCCCTTCAGAGCCCATTGCAGTGGTGACAGGCGACGGGGTCGCAGCGTCGGCGGCGGGGATGCCGAACCCGCGGGGTCGGTCCGCGGTGGCTGTTCGCTGACGGTCACCTCGCGGTGAGCAGATCGCTCGTTCGGCCCTGCCCGTGTCGACACCCGCGGAAGTATTCCCGCTCCGGATCTTCGTGTACAGGTGCCCGGTCCCGATCAGCTGGTCAGCGGTCCGTACGTGTCGGGGCGGCGGGTGGCGAGGAAGGGAAAGAGTTCGAGCCAGTCGCGGCGCTGGTCGAGGTCGAGGTCCGCGATCAGGACCGCGGGTTCGTCGCGCGGCGCCTGGACCAGCACGCGGCCGTACGGGTCGGAGATGAACGACGAGCCGTAGAAGGTGATGCTCGTCCCGTCCATCGTCTCGGTCCCGATGCGGTTGACCGCCACCATGAACGTGCCGTTGGTGATCCCGTTGCCGCGGATCACGTGTTCCCACAGCGGTTGAGTGTCGAAGCCGGGATGGTCCGGCTCGGAACCGATCGCCGTCGGGTACACCAACACCTCGGCGCCGGCGAGTGAGTAGGCGCGGGCCAACTCGGGGAACCACTGGTCCCAACACGTGGGGAACCCGAACCGTGCACCCGCCACGTCGACGACGGGATACCCGGTGTCGCCGCCGCGGAAGTACCGGTCCTCGTAGTACCCGGCGGTGACGGGGATGTGCAGCTTCCGGGTCCGGGCGAGCAACGCGCCGTCGGGCGTCACGACGATCGCGGTGTTGAAACCCATCCCGCCGTCGGGCGCGGCTTCGTACAACGACGCGTGGACCGGGACTGCGAACTCGCGCGCAAGGGACGCGGCGAACTCGTAGGTGGGCCCGCCGGGCAGCGGCTCCGGTTCCACCCCACCGGCGATCGATTCGACGATCGCGAAGTACGGCGACAGTGTGAGTTCCTGCAGACAGACGAGCTGCGCGCCCTCCGCCACCGCGAGTGCGACCCCTTCGGCGAGCGCGTCGTGATGCTCGGCGGGATCGGGATGCCAGCGGTGCTGCACCGCGCCGATCCGCAGCGGCGGTCGAGTGGCCGGCGTGGCCCGCGCCGGGGAGTCGAGGATGTGATCAGTCCGCACGACGTTCATGGCCCGTCGACGGTAGCTCCCTAACCTGGCCGGTCGTGCAGGCCCTCGACGGAATCCGCGTGATCGACATGGCGACGGTCATCGCCGCGCCCGGTACCGCCCGCTACCTCGCCGACTTCGGTGCCGACGTGATCAAGGTCGAGGCGCCCGGCGGCGACGGGACGCGCCGCATGGGGTGGCTCGACCCGCACGACGGCATCTCCTACATGTGGAAGCTCGTGGCGCGCGGCAAGCGGTCGATCGTGCTCGACCTCAAGTCCGACCACGGTCTCGCGCACATGCGAGAGCTCGTGCGGACGGCGGACGTGTTGATCGAGAATCTGCGGCCCGGCGGGCTGGATCGGCTCGGTCTCGCCCCGGCGGATCTCCTCGCCGCCAACCCCGGGCTGGTGATCCTCCAGGTCTCGGGCTTCGGTCAGACCGGGCCGTACGCCTCGCGCCCCGGGTTCGCCACGATGGCCGAGGCGATGAGCGGATTCGCAGGCATCAACGGTGAGCCCGACGGCGGACCGTTGCTCCCGCCGATCGCGCTCACCGACGAGGTGACCGCGATCGTCGGCGCGTTCGCGGTGATGGTCGCGTTGCGTCACCGCGACCGCACGGGCCAGGGCCAGACGATCGACGTCAACCTCCTCGACACGATGCTCACATTGATGGGCCCGCTGCACAGCGCGTGGGCTCACCTCGGGTATCTCCAACCGCGGCTCGGCAGTGGCATCCCGTACTCGGTGCCGCGCGGGACCTATCAATGCCGCGACGGCCGGTGGGTTGCGATCTCGTCATCGGCCGAGTCGGTCGCGCACCGCCTGATGCAGCTGCTCGGCGTCGGTGCCGACGAGCGGTTCGCGACCTTCGAGGGTCGGGTCGCGCACCGGGGCGAGCTCGACGCGATCACCGGGGCCTGGATCGGTGCCCGCGACTACGACGATGTGGTGGCCCGGTTCGAAGCGGCGCAGGCGGCGATCGCGCCGGTGTATTCGGTGGCCGAGGTCGCGGTCGACGGGCACATCGTCGAGCGCGAATCGCTCGTGACCGTCGACGGGGTCACGATGCCGGGCCTGATCGCCCGCTTCTCCGAGACGCCCGGCGAGGTCGGCTTCCCGGGCCGTCCCCTGAACGCCGACAGCGATGAGATCCTCCGCGACCTGCCCTCGGGCGGGTGACCGCCATCCTGGGAACGATTGACAGCACTCCCTGTGGAAAAGGTTGGGGACAGTCGGTGGATAGGTGACCCCTGGTTGGTGGATCGAGGCCTCCAGCCTGGGGACAAGCGTGTGGACGACGGCCGGCCGCCCCTTGGTGACGGGGGGTGGCGTCGACTACGAATGGCGCTTCACACACGAGGGGAATCCGATGACGACGACCGACGCGCAGCTGGCCGAGGCGACCCGGGGCCAGACCGTGGCCACGCTGTTCCGCGACACGGTGCGGGCGATGCCCACGCAGGTCGCCCTGCGGGCCAAGGCCGGCGAGGGCTGGGTCGAGACCACCTACACCGAATACGCCGACGGTGCGTGCCGGGTCGCCGCCGCGCTGAGCGCCTTGGGGGTCGCGCCGGGGGACCGGGTCGTGCTGATGATGCGGAACCGGCCGGAGTTCCACCTGGCCGATGTCGGCGTGCTGCTCGCCGGCGCGACGCCGATCTCGATCTACAACTCGTCCTCGGCGGAGCAGATCGCGTACCTCACCGGCCACTGCGGCGCGTCGGTCGCGATCGTGGAGGACGAGGGGTACCTGCACCGCCTGCTCGAGGTACGGGACCAACTGCCGGGGCTGCGCGAGATCGCGGTGATCGAACCGCCCGCCGCCGGCGCGCCCGCCGGCATCCACACCTGGTCCGAGCTGCTCGCGCACGATCCGGTCGATCTCGACGCCGCCGCCGAGTTGGTGGCGCCGGCAGACCTCGCCACGTTGATCTACACCTCGGGCACCACCGGTCCGCCCAAGGGCGTGATGATCGACCACGCGAGCGTGGCGTGGGCCATCGCGAGCCTGCGCGAGATCCTCGGCCCCATCGACCTGGCCGGTGCGCGCGCCGTGTCGTATCTGCCGATGGCGCACATCGCGGAGCGCAATACGACGCATTACCTCGGGCTTGCGCTCGGATACGAGGTCACCACCTGTCCCGAGCCGGGTCACGTCGCGCAGTACCTCCCCGAGGTCCGGCCGAGGATCTTCTTCGCGGTTCCACGCGTGTGGGAGAAGATCCACGCCGGCGTCATGGCGATGGCGGGCGCCGATCCCGAGCGGAAGGTGCAACTCGAAGGTGCGCTCGCGATCGGTCTGCGCGCCGCCGACTGCCGGGCGCGTGACGAGGAGTTACCTGCCGATCTCGCCGCGCAGTACGCCACCGTCGAACCGGCCCTCACCGGAGTGTTGACCGCGCTCGGCTTGGATCAGTGCCTGACCGCGATCAGCGGCGCGGCGCCGATCGCGGTCGAGATCTTGGACTTCTTCCGGGCCCTCGGCGTACCGCTGTCCGAGGTGTACGGGATGAGCGAAACCTGTGGCCTCATCACCTGGGATCCGTTCCGGGTGAAGGCCGGGACCGTCGGCCGGGCCATTCCCGGTTCGGAGCTGCGGCTGGCCGAGGACGGCGAGGTCCTGAGCCGCGGCGGACATCTCTTTCGGGGCTACCTCGAGGATCCCGAGAAGACGGCGGAGACCCTCGATGCCGACGGGTGGCTCCACTCCGGCGACATCGGTGAACTCGACGCCGACGGCTACCTCAAGATCGTGGACCGCAAGAAGGAACTGATCATCACCGCCGGCGGCAAGAACATCTCGCCGGCGAACCTCGAGTCGGCGTTGAAGGCGCAGCCGCTGATCGGTCAGGCGTGCGTGATCGGTGACCAGCGCGCGTTCATGAGCGCACTCGTCGTCCTCGATGCCGAGGTCGCGCCGGTGTGGGCGAAGGCGCAAGGGATCGAGGCAACGTCGTTGGTCGAGCTTGCGGATCACGCGGCCGTCCGCGAGGAGATCGACCGCGAGGTCGGGACGGCGATGGAGTCGTTCAACAACGCCGAGCGAGTGAAGCAGGTCGTGATCCTGCAC
>Ga0075026_100000333_pt1 | contig 18541 bp, 26 predicted proteins | sample Str012_2_FD_71392 | JGI IMG/M metagenome (GOLD analysis project Ga0075026, IMG submission 71392) | Freshwater sediment microbial communities in response to fracking from Pennsylvania, USA - Straight Creek_MetaG_SC_2012 | ecosystem: Environmental > Aquatic > Freshwater > Creek > Sediment... | reverse complement strand
CTGCACCGGCCGCGCAGCCCAGTGCTCCTGCCAGTGCTCCTGCCAGCGCCCCTGCCGCGGTTCCCGCCGCTGCGCAGGCCAACGCGGTCACCACGATCGAAACTGACGACGACGCCAAGAACGCGCTCGCGCTGCTCTACGGCCCCACAGCCGATGGTGTTGCCGATGCGCCGACTCCGGCCGAGATGTTCGACGAGATCGACAGCGGTGGCGGCCTCGCCTTCGTGTCGCCGTTCGCCCAGGTCCGCAAGGGCAACTGGGACGTGCACAAGAGCTGCCCGCAGACCATCTACGACTTCATGCCCGCGGGTAAGCGTCCGTTCTGGATGATCTACCTGGGCTACCGCATCGGTGCGATCGGCTGGCCCGTCACCAGCGGTGCAACCGGTGGTGCGCCGCCCCTGTTCCGCTTCGCGATCCCACATCGCCGCATGTTCCCGGCGAGCACCGAGGTCACCCGCCAGACGCTGCTCTACGGCAGCAAGATCCAGTACAAGAAGGTCACCGAGGAGCGCTACAAGCATCTCGGCAAGCTGACCCCGGAGACGCACATCTTCGGCTGGACCCCAAACACGGGCTACATCATCCTCTCGGTTCAGGGCTTCTCGCCGAGCGAGTTGACCACTGAAGGTCTGAGCCCGAAGACGATCCGCGACATCGAGGGCGTTGGCCCTCTGTGCTTCACGATCGAAGAGCATCAGACGGTGAACAAGAAGATCACCGATCCCAACGCGAAGAATGCGCGCTGGAGCGACTTCTGGATCAAGGCTGACTTCCAGCCGACTGAAGAGAAGTCGACCGCGCTGTTCCTGGCGTGGGAGAAGTACAAGGCTGAGAACATCAAGGAATTCGCGAAGAACGTCGTGGGTTTCCACAAGGCCCAAGACTACAACGGCCTCACCCAGGACGAGATCACCCGCAAGCTCGGCCAGTACGCGGCCGCGATCGGTTGATCGGCGGATTGTTGCACGAACACCCCGCGAGCTGTTGCTCGCGGGGTTTTCTTTTACCCTGAAAGCACCAATGCCTGACCTCATCAATCTCACTCTCGTTTCGCCGTCGAAGGTTGGCATCTACGCTTCCTGCCCAATCCGTTTGGTGTGGGACAGCGCTGCACCTCGATCCTTCACTGGCAGCAAGTGGGCCGACTTCGGCACTGTCTGTCACTGGATCACCATGGACAAGCTCGGCTGTGCACCGCATGACGTGCCGACTGAGAAACAACTCGCCAGCGCTCGTGAACTCGAGCCAAGCAAGAACGATGAGATCTACAACGCGCGTCTCGAACGCTGCACTGATCTCGCCGTGAAGGCACTGAAGACCGAATACGAAAAATTGTTCGGGCCGATGCCCGATAACGTGTGCTGGGTTTCTGAAATTCCCGTGCACGATCCGACGCTGCTGCCCACGCGCACGTCGCGTCCGAAAGAAAACAACGACGGAACCATCACACCCGGAAAGGTTGTCGGCTTTGGTGGTTCGATGGACTTGATGTCCTCCAACCGTCTCATCGTCGTCGATCTCAAGTTCGTCTCGAAGCCTGTCACCAAACTCAAGATCGAATACCTCTGGCAGCTCGGCTCCTACGCGATGCTCAGCGGTATAATGAAGACGATGATCCTCTGGCTATCGACAGATGGTAAGAACTACTACTACCTCGTGATCGACTGGTCACTGCCGCACTTCCGCATGCTGCTCGACAAAATCCGTAAGTTCGTCGAACGCACGGGCCACGCCAACTTCGCTGCGCACGCCATCCCCAATGAAGGCGAGCACTGCGAATACTGCGAGAGCAATCCAGGCAGCCGCAACTACAGCACGTCAGCACCTGTGTGCCCGCTCAAACACGTGCCGATGCCTCAACAGGGCAACGACGCAGCGTCCCAGCAGGGAGACCTGAGCTGGTTCGACGAGGCGATAGCACAGAACGCGTCGGTGAAGACCGGCGAGAAATTGTTCTAACTATGACTGACGAAAAATTCACAACTGGCTGGAAGTGGGAATGCCCCCACTGCGGCGAGATCAACTCGGTTGAATCCGACGAGTATGAAGACAACCAGTACGGGCATGAGGAATGCTCGCAGTGTGAGAACTTCGTGCGTGTCGAAGCCACCGTTCGAATCGAGTTCATGGCCGCTGCGATCCCGCTCAAGGATGTAGGTCTCGTAAAGAGATCATTCTCGATCGGACCCGAAGACGTCGACGATCTACAGCGTCTCGCCGAGAGCATCGACGACCATGACGTGCAGGATGAAGCTGAAGCGCTCAAGGTCGCAACCGAGACACCAATCCCACCCGATGAACCAGAAGAATGAGTGACCCGTCGATCCTCTCGTTCGACATCGACCTGAACCGGGTGCATGCCTGGTCCAGTTTGACTGGTCGTGTCTGTTACAACGAGACGATCGACAAGATGCCAGTTCAGCAGATGGCGCTCCACGACATCACGCTGATCGAAGTAGGATCCAATGTCTTCTACGACAAGAAGCCGCATGTCGTGCACCGCACGGCTGCCTGGCTGATTTTCAACACCTACGCCACGACGGTGCTCTGGACCTGGCACCGGTCCATTGCTGCGGGGAAGAAGCTGCTGGTCTCTCCGTCCAGCTCGTGGACACTGGGCCATGAAGAGCTGATTCGGCACGCCATGGCCGATGTCACTGGTGACAACCACGACATCCGCGAAGCACGCTGCATGCAGTTCTTCTTCCGCCACAACCCCGAGAAGTGGATGCCGTTCGAGACGTACTTCAACAGCTTCAACTTCAAAGACAGTCCCGAGACCAAAGCAATCAAAGCGGCCAAGAAAGCCGCGAAAGGAAAACGATGAAAGTCCTCTCCCTCCGTGAAGGTGCCACCGCGGCGATCGTGGACGGCCTGTTCACGTTCAACGGTGCAGCTGGTTCCGAGTTCCTCAACACCCGCCGCACCACGCCGATGCTGCCGCCGAGCCATGTGCTCGAGGTGAAGCCCGACACGGTCTACAAGATCTACAGCGGCCTCGCCGTTGAGGTCAGACAGATGGCCAAGCCCGACGTGCGTCCGACGCTCGCCTACTGGCGCTCCTACGGCGTGCGCGTCGAACGCGTCGACTACGAGCCAGTGACCGACACGGTCTCTGAACTGGTGGTCTACATCACCACGATCAACGGTTTCAATCTGAAGCCACGCGAGCCGATGTTCGAGAGCTTCAACCTGGCCCATGTCTTGATGGCGTCCGTGGAGATCGCTGAGGTCGAGATCTTCGAAGGTGTCATCCCGAACCGCGCTGAGGGCTTCGTCCCGGCCGCGAAGAAGTCGATCCAGGATGCCGGCGCTCGCCGTCAGGGTGATGACGCCAACACCGCCAAGGCTGTCGACACCGACGAGGCTAACCGCAAGAAGCTCGATGCCTGGTTGAATACCCCGGACGAGAAGCCGGGTCAGGTGGTCACCCCAGGCGCGCCTGCCGGTGCGATCCCGGCGTCCAGTGGCATCACGGCAGCGCCATCGGGCGTCGAGGCTCAAGTGGTCGAGAAGGGCGGCGTTCGCGCTGCAAAACCGACTGGTTGAGCAGAATCGCGCACGGTGGGCGTAACTGCGTGTCACCTCGTGTCACGCAGCTGCCCTAACCGAGGCACCTGCCTGGGGTAGTGTCTCAGGCAGGTGGTTCTCTGATTCGTGGGGTATGACCAATTTCCTTGACAGCGGCACTGTAGAACGCAACGTCGGGGACCATGGCAAATCCACCCGAGTCAAGTGGAAGTCAGTCTCGAATCCCCAAGTGCCTCAAAGACTTGCGGACCCTTCGAAGTGACGACTTCCCCGTGGGCATTCTTGCCTACGTGCTCCTTCGCTGTGAAGGCGCTCTCCGCAACATGTGCTTCATCGACAACGAGCATGGGTCAGCCAGGCAAGAACAGATCGACACGATCGCGTTCCGTTGCGTGAACATCGTCAACGCGGCCTTGGCCGCGCGACACCGCTACATCCGAGTGTTCTCAATTCAACCGTGGCCAAAGCGCCACCACCACATCGAAGTCCAGTGGGGCCTCATCGCCCACATCACTGATGATGGCACCGAAGTGCCAATGTCTCCGCTCCCAGAACTCGTCGCCAACCTCTACGTCCCATCGAAGCGCGTCCAGGACGAAGAAGAGGAACGCGTTGGCCCTCGCCGCGGCGAGAAGCTCAAGCGCCCGAAATACGCAGAAGGCTCCAAGAAGAAACCCAAGCGTCGTTACGATCACGAACGTGATCTCGACGCGACTGATTCAGGCGGGGAGATGGAGTCGTCCCCTATGATGGGCAGCGAGGCTGACGCAGACGCCCTCACCGAAAATGAGATCAAAACCGATCAACACCATCGCGAAATGGCCAGCGCTTAGCGTTGGCCGTTTTCATTCAGCAAGGTTCCCACATGCGTGATGTTTCTCTCAAATGCACGTTATTCCGTGCACAGATGGTCCTGTCATACTGCGCAACGAAGTGCTCGCATGCTGCGCGCGGCACGTTGCGCTGCCCTGACTTGGTCAAGCTCTCAAACGACCAACCGGCAGAAATGAAGAATCTGATCGCCGACGTGTGCGCGAAAGGCCAGACGATCACCGATACCTTCAAGAGCGCGTTCCCCGCTACTCTCCCAGAAGGTGTTCCGCTACCAGCTCCCAAGCCGGCCGCACCACCTGCCTCAACAACAACTACGTCACCGACTGCAACTACCATGCAGTCTCCCACAGTGAAGGCCACCAAGGTTCCTGAACCTTCAACTGCGTCGAAGGTCTTTACATCGGCCCTCGAACTGAAGCCCGCGGCACCCGCCGTCGTGGCACCAAAAACGATACCAGCTGCCACGAGCAGCAAACCCGCCATTCCCGGCGGGAAGGAGAAAACGATGGCTGATCCCGAAAATCCCGTAAAGCCCGCTGCTGATAGCGTGGACACGCCCGTCAAGAAGAAGGGCGGTTTGCCCAAGGGCTACAAGTTCACGAAGCCCCGTGGCTCTAAGGCCGCGGCATCTGCTACTGGCGGCACCAAGAGCCGCAGCATCAGCATGATCTTCTTCGTCGAGACCGAACCCAAATCTGGTCTCTTCAAGATCGAGCCGCTCAAAGAGTTCGGCGATGTGATGACTATTCTCGACGGCTCGAACCGTCGCGTCATCGGCGCTGTCTCTGCACGCGAGTTCTGAGAACCTGAGAACCTACCCTCTGAGTAATCAGAGGGTATGCTGTCTCCTGGCTTCCCCACCACCTCCGAGGTGCGCCATGAGAACCACAACATACCCCGCTGATTTTGTCAGCGCGTGCAAAGAGGAATTCCCACTCGCTACCGAGTTTCATACCTGGCTCGACGCACACGACATGCGCGTGGGCAAGTTTCTCGAGCATGCCAGGAACGTGACGCCATTCGAGCCGAGAATCGAGCTGCATCGCCGCTGGTGCGGCATCATCAACCATGAAGACTCTGACGTGAAAACCGATCGACTGACCCGCCATGCTAACCGCTGAGATCATCCCCGTCATCGACTGGCTCCAGTTTATCGGAGCAGTATCAGGAATTTCAGGATCATGGTGCGTTGCAGCAATCTCGCTGGTCACCAGGTTCCGCGGCTACCTGCTCTACGTCATCTCGAACATCGCTTTCATCGCCTGGGCAGTCATCCACGGCGCTCCATGGCTGCTGCTCATGAACCTGTGCTTCGCGATCACGACGACGCGCGGCCTCTGGATCAACCGTCCACGTAAACTGCTTGTTGGAAGAGGGAACATCTGATGTCCGGTCTCATCATCAAAGCGATCACGCTCGAGCAGATCATCGCTCTCGCACCGCCCATGATCTACTACAGCACGCTGACGTGCTGGTGGACCCATGATCGTCTGCACCTGCAGCGTCACCCAGTCAGCAAGCTGCCGTGCGATCCTCGCGGTGCTCCGCTCTACGAGACTAAGCATGTGATGGAGTTCTTCCGTCAGGCACGCCTGAAGGCCCGTGAGGGCGTCTACGGCAAGCACGGTCTCGACGCGTTCATCGCAGCACATCACCTCAACTGCTTGATCAGCGAGACCAATCGCAGTTCTACCTGCTTCACTACTTGGGCTGAATACAACCAGATCATCAACTTCCAGAACATCATTCCAGTAGTGGCTCCTGGTCCGAGTGAAGTCAATCTCTCCTTCGCACCGATCCCTGAAAAGGTGGTCCAGCACGAGCCCAACGAGCGCGTGATGGGCCGCGACGAGCCAGAAGAAATGGACGAGGGCGACGATGAAGACGGCGAAGACGGCGAAGACGACCTCGAGATTGTTGAGGCACCAGCGCCGCCAGCGCCGTCAGCAGCTCCGGCTGCGCCAGTAATCCCCAACGCCACTGAAGAGGCGAAGGCGGAACCGTTGCCGGCCGCAACTGAAGTGGCACCCGTAGTACCACTTGCTGCTCGCCCGAGCGAGGTACAAGCAGGCCCCGATACCAAGGTGCCGATCGAGACATCACCGTCTCTCCAGTCTCTAATCGACAAGAACATCAAGAAAGACGGCCGGCGTAAAAACCGCTGATAGCTCTCTGGTTTCAGTCTCAAAACGAAAACGAATATGAACAACCCGCTTGAAACAATTTTCCTCGACCTCGACGGCGTCTGCTGCCAGTGGTGGGAGACAGCGATCAAGCTGTTCCCAACTGCGCCGCCTGTTCCTGAACGCGGCCCGTTGCCGTATTGGGTCAGCGAGCATATCGGCGTGCACAAAGACGTGGTCGACCTCGCCGTCGATGAAAGTGGGAGCGACTGGTGGGCTAACCTGCCTGAATACCCATGGTTCATGCACCTGTACAACAGCCTCGTCCGCTTTGGCCCCAAGGTTGTCTTCCTCACGGCCTCTGGTCACTTCAAGCATGCACCCAACGGCAAGCTGAAGTGGCTGCAGAATCGCCTCGGCGAACGCTTCGATGACTTCGTCATCACTCGTCACAAGCACTTGCTGGCGCACCCGCGAGCAGTGCTCATCGACGACTCGCCATCCATGATCCAGCGCTTCAGTGAAGCAGGCGGTCAGACCGTGATGTTCCCACAGCGGTGGAATGAGCTGCATGAGTACGCAGCGAATCCACTGATCCACACGCTCATGGAAGTGAAGAAGCTGGTGCCGTTCCATCCAGACCAGACCTGACCATGTGTGATTTCGATTCACATCCGTCATTCAGCACATTCAAGCTGGTGAAGAGCCGCGTCGAGCATCGATGCCGGCAATGCCGCGTTGTGTTCGAGAAGGGCACGAAGATCTTCTGTTGGAAGATTGGCTGGGACGGTACTGCACGCACGCTCTACGTCTGCCAGGTCTGTGAGTTCATGTCTCGTGTAGTCGAAGAATCACCATTTCACATCTGTCTTGATACTGCTGGCAGCGACCCGATGCGGGCCACTGATCCAGCGTATCAAGAAGTCCAGTCGGCGTTCGCTGAAGGGCGAACTCCCGATCCATCCCGCGTCCCGTTACGCGTCTATTGAAAGGCTCCAATGGGCAAAATGCTCCTCGGTCTCATCATCTTTCTGATCGTACTCGCAGTCATCATCTGGCTCTTCGGCAAGTTCGCTCCGCCGAAGATCGATCTTCAAGCCAACGCGCTGAAGCCCAACCCGGACGACGAACTCGAGATCTATAGCCGCGGTCAGCTCGAGGAGGCGCGTGAGCGTCTGCTCAAGAAGAAGGCTGCACTGAAAAACCTCACCGAACTCGCTGCAGTCAACGAGCAGTTGCTCAAGGTCGATCAGGCGCTCGCCAAAATCGACATCCAGGAAAACGGTACCAATGCCGCCAATCCGCCGGCCTGATGGTCGGTTCGGCTCTCGCCGACCGCCACCACCCTCTGACGACGATGGCCCAGCCAACTCGTTCGAGGATCTCCCTCGTCGTTCCTCTCAACCTCCAAAACCTCACAGGAATCCCATGACTCCACGTCAGCTCATTGCCCTCATTGTCGTCATCTGCGCCATCATCTTTGGCATCGTGCTTGCCGTCGAAATACCCGGTTCCGTTGACAACGGCACCTACGTCATCAAGCAAGCTGCTGTCAGCGGCGACATCCAAGCGTACATGAAGCCCGGCATGTTCGGCCGCAACTTCGGTGCTACTACCGTTTGGCCGGTGTCCGAGACCTTCTACTTCACCAAAGAAGTCGACCACAAGGGCGACACTGGTGACGAATCGATCGAGGTCCGCTTCAACGACGGTGCCGTCTGCAACATCAGCGGTACGTGCCGCGTCGACATGCCGCGCAGCGAGACTGAAGCTGTCGCGCTGATCACCAAGCATGGCTACCGCACACACGACCAGGTGGAGCAGAAACTCATTCTGCCCGTCATCCGCCGTGCTCTCATCATGACTGCGAACCTGATGTCATCGAAGGAGAGCTACAGCGATCGCCGCCCAGATTTCTTCAAGTTCGCTTGGGACCAGATCGCCAACGGTGTCTACCAGACCAAGGACGAACAGACCACCGAGATCGATCCGATCACCGGCGACAAGGTCACGAAGGTTCGCAAGACCATCCTCGTCGACAAGGAAGGCAAGACACTGCGTGAACAGAACCCGCTTGAGGGAACTGGTATCACCCTGTCGATCTTCGAGATCAAGAACTTCGGCTACGATCCCGCGGTGACCACACAGATCGCCAAGCAGCAGGAATCGATTATGGCCGTGCAGATTGCTCGTGCCCAGGCGCAGAAGGCTGCTCAGGACAGCATCACTGCCAAGGCGCTCGGTGAGGCCATTGTGGTCAAGGCTGAGTACGAAGAGAAAGAGAAGAAGATCCGCGCTGAGGTGAAGGCCAACCAGGAAGCCAGCGTCGCTACCATCGAAGCGCAGAAGATCCTCGACGTCGCCACGAAGACCAAAGAGACCGCGCTCGTCGCGGCTGCTCAGGAACGTGACGTTGCCAAGGTGCAGCTCGAAGCTGCTGCGCTGGTGAAGCAATCGCTGATCGAGAAGGCCACTGGTCAAGCCGAAGCCAAGCGCTTGATCCTCGCTGCTGACGGCGCACTCGAGCAGAAGCTCGAAGCCTACAACAAGGCGAACGTCGTGTGGGCAGAAGCCTACGCACAGCGCAAGGTGCCGCAGATCGTCATGGGTGCAGGCTCAGGTGCCGGCACTGATGCCACCGAAGCACAAAAGACCATGGAGCTGCTGCAGATCAAGGCCGCTCGCGACCTATTGGTCGACCCGACGATCAAGCCTGTTCAGACGAAGTGAATGGGTGATCTCGAAGAATACCTGAGTCAACCACACCCGGCTCGCTCCTACATGGGCGGGCCGGTGTCTTCTGGAAAGACAATGAAGATCGACGAATCGAAGCTCCCAGATCCCGATGGTCAGACGGTCGCCCCAGGTGCTCCTCTCGGCACTCAGCTGCGATGGGACGGAAAAGCAGACGTGAAGCCGCTCACCTCGGATCACTACCACGAGACCGAACAAGTCACCGCGCAGCGCAATGCGATCTACCAACCTCTCGGTGATCCTGACACCGACATCAACGCCTTCCAAGCGTGGATGGAATCCAAGCCGCTACCAACTGGCAAGAACCTCGGCCGCCTTCCATTGCTCACCATCGGGCTCGGCGGTGAAGCTGGTGAAGCCATCGAGCTGCTGAAGAAACATCTGCGCGACGACACGCCGATTGATCTCCCGCACCTCATCCTCGAGCTTGGCGACGTCGTTCTCGTCGTCAGTCTGATCGCCCAGCATTTCAACGTGCCGATGAGCGAGGTGCTCAAGGCTTCCAAGAAGAAGATCCAAGGCCGGATCGAACGCGGCACCCTTCGTGGTGCAGGAGATGACCGATGAGCCCAACCCCAACTCCTCTCCCCGTTCCGCCCAAGCCGCCCGAGCCGCTGCCCTATGAAGGCGGCGGCACACGCCCCGGCTTGTTTCCGGGCGACCTCGTGTCGACGAATGGCATCCTCGCCATCGTTGTCGCCGCGCGTGTCGTCATCGACGGCACCATCTTCAACTGGAATGCGAAGCTGCCGGATAAATACCAGCAGGCCAACATTCCCAGCTACCAACTCGCGCCGCTCGACGGCGTGCCAATGACTACCTGGCTCAATGCACATCAGCTCGTGCTGGTGGACCGTGGCCATGCCTGGAAGCGCTGTGAGAAAATCCGAAAAGAGTACCCATGAATTTGCCACCATCGGGCCACCGTCGCTACGACGAGCCCCTCGACAAGAACATCGGCTACAATCCTGATGACCGCGGCGTGATGGGCCAGATTCGTGGCCTCACTGACGACCGTGGTGCCATCCTGTTCCGACAGGCCATCCACTTCGCCACCTGGGTACACACCGGCCAGGTTCGTAAGTACAACGGCCTGCCCTACGTCACCCATCCGATCCGCTGCGGCAATCGCGCGCTGTCGATGACCGGCGACTACGAGATCGCCATCGCCATGCTGTTGCATGATGGCCCCGAGGATCAGGCCGATCGCTGCCCGTTCGGGCTCATCGAGTCACTCTACGGACTGCGTACCTCGACGATCGTGATGCACCTCACGAATCCGTCGAAGCAGTTCAAAGGTGCAAACCGTGCTGAGCGAAAGGCCATCGATCGCAAGCACTACGAGAACGCGTCGGCGACGGTCAAGTCGTGCAAGTGCATCGACCGCATCGACAACCTGGGCGAAATGGACGTCGAGAAGGATCCTGGCTTCGTGCGCATCTACTGCGACGAATCTGCGCTCCTGGTCGAAGCCATGCGCCGCGGTGAACGTCACCCGATGCTCGATGCCCTCCTGCTCGAACTCGAAGGCGTCATCGACAAGTTGCGCAACAAGATCGGCGTTGTCCCATGAACGAGAAGAAAACCCAAGCGCCAACGTCACTGACGCTGATCTACGACGGTCTACTCAGTCAGATCCAGCAGATCTGCGCGACCCAACAGCGGCGAACGCAAGATAACGATCGCCAGATCATCGCGGCGATCGAAGACATCTGTGCCAGCCGGCTCACGTCGGCGATGACAACGAGCAATGATCTCGCGGACATGGCCCACGATCTTGATGAGCAGAAGGCTGCAACTCAGGCGATGGGTACACTGCTGGTCAAGATCCGCGATCGGCTCAAGGCAGAAGGCCCACACCCGAGTGACGCCTGGATCGTCACGGACATCGATGAACTGCTCAGTAAGGACGTGATCTCTGAGGTTCTCGAAGAAAACGATGAGATCCGTGATCGACTGGCACATCTCGACGCACTGATCAACACCCCGGAGTTGATCAACTTCGTTCACGGCGCAGTGGCCGAAGCAGCTCACCAGCGAAATCGCTGGGGTGCTGCGCACGATGCTAACAAGCAGATGGGCGACTGGGTTGCAGTCTTCGTTCATCTCCTGTCGAAGTTCGTCAACGCCAACTGGAATCGCGATCTCGACAAGTCCTTGCATCACCTGATCACCATCGCAGCAGTCGCCGCGAACGCGCATGCTCAGCTGGTCAAGGTGAAATTGGCACAGCTCACGCCACCAACGCCGCCTTCAGCCGCTGGTTGAAATCCCCAGTCGGGTGAATGTGATGACTCTCCCGTTGGCCCTGTTGGGTCAACACAACTGAAAGAGAACGATGAGCAGCGATTCCGCCCCAGAGGTTCCGTCGACCGACGCACCCGCCACGACACCCGCACCAGGAGCGACTGCAGACCAGGGCAATCCCGGCCTGCCGCCAGAGGTGCTCGCCAATCTCGGGAAGCCAATCCCGTTGCGCGAGCGTGCGATCTACCGTCCGCAACAGTTCATCGACGGTGAAGGCCGCCAGATCACTGAGATGATCCAGGTCTCTGGACCAGTCATCGCAGGTGCAGTGCGTTTCGTGGCGCACGGTCAGGCAGACCTCAAGACGAAGGTGAAGAATCCCAACGGCGGACCCGCAATCGAACGCATGCAGTCGATGCCGGTCAACGTCATCCTCAAGGACGCCACTGACCTCAATCATGCGTTTGACATCTACGACGCGTCGATCAATTCGGCTGCAAACGCTCGCGTGGAACAGATGAAAGCGGAGCACGTTCGTGCGTCGCTCGCCGACACCGGCGGCATTCGCATTCCCGGCCAACGCGGCGGTTGAGTCGTGGGCAAGACCTGGACTCGCATCAAGCACGACCGAACTTTCGAGTTCGGTCGTGACGTGTTGGTTCAGGTTCTCATTGCTTCCTTCTACGGCTCTGCAGCTGCTATCCTGAGTATCATGGTTTGGCTCAGGTTTGCCGCTGAACCTATCGTCATTGTGCTGGTCGTTGGAGTCTACCTCATGCTCATCCGTGCAGGCGAGGCTTACCGAAAAGCACAATTTGCTCATTCAGAATGGAAACGGTGGCGCGAGTTTCTGAAGGAACTCGATGCTATCAAAACACCCGATACGACCTTCTCATCACACGACCTCTAGGACACTGAATCTATGAGCCTTCAAGCTCTCCAAGACTACATTTTCACCACGAAGTACGCCCGCCGGGACGAAATCAAAAAGCGGCGCGAGACCTACGAGGAATCCGTCGATCGCGTGCTCGCCATGTATGAGAAGAAGTTCGCGGGCATGGGCGTCGAAGACGAGATCGAATTCTGTCGCTCGGCAATGAAGGCCAAGCTCGTCCTCGGTTCACAGCGCGCTCTGCAGTTCGGCGGCACGCCGATCGAGAAGAAGAACGCGCGCATGTACAACTGCACCACGTCATACTGCGATCGCCCGCGGTTCTTTCAGGAATGCCTCTGGCTGCTCTTGTGTGGCTGCGGCACCGGCTTCAGCGTGCAGAAGCACCACATCGCCAAGCTGCCACCGCTGGTAGCCCCCGACCGCTCAGTGGCGGTCACCAAGTTCGTGATCCCTGATACCATCGAGGGCTGGGGTGACAGCCTGGGTATCCTGCTGGCGAGCTACGGCATCGCTGCACCCGAGTTCACCCAATGGAAAGGGCTCAACGTCGAGATCGACTACAGCGCGATCCGTCCGAAGGGCGCTCCGCTCTCGAGCGGCAGCGGGAAGGCCCCTGGGCCTGATCCCCTTCGCGGCGCACTGGATGAAGTACGCAAGCTCCTGGATCGCTGCCTCTTCGCGGGACAGACTCACCTGCGCCCCATCGACGCATACGACATCGTGATGCACGCGTCCGACGCGGTGCTGAGCGGTGGTGTGCGTCGTTCGGCCACGATCTGTCTCTTCTCGGTCGACGACCAGGAAATGATGTCGGCCAAGACCGGCGACTGGTTCATCAAGAATGCTCAGCGTGGACGTTCCAACAACAGCGCAGTTCTGCTGCGTGAGACTACCAGTCGCGAGCTGTTCGCTAGCATCATGAAGTCGACCAAGGAATTCGGTGAGCCAGGCTTCGTCTGGAGCGACAGCACCGAGATCATGTACAACCCGTGCGTCGAGATCGGGCTTTACCCGGCGATCAGCTATACGGATCTGCTCTCATTGCAGGTTGAGGCTAAAATGACCGGACCCTGGTCACTTCCAGGGCACCCCGAAGTAAGCGGGGTAAACGTCAATGGCGCGATGCTGTTATCAGGTTGGGCCTTCTGTAATCTCTGCGAGATCAACGCCAAGAAGTGCACTGACTACGATACCTGGGCGCGTGCAGCAACTGCTGCAGCGATCCTCGGCACGTTCCAGTGCTCGTACACCAGCTTCCCGTATCTCGGCCCGGTGTCAGAAGCGATCGCTCAGCGTGAGGCCCTGTTGGGCGTCTCGATGACCGGCATCATGGATAACCCCACGGTCGTCCTTGATCCGACCATGCAGCGCGACATCGCGCATCTCATCCTGACGATCAACGAGAAGGTGGCGGCCAAGATCGGCGTTCGCCCAACTGCTCGCGCTACCTGCGTCAAACCTGCAGGCACGACGAGCTGTATCCTCGGCACCAGCAGCGGCATTCACCCGCACCACGCCCCGCGCTACTTCCGTCGCGCTCAAGGCAACGAGCTGGAATCACCGCTGCAGTATTACGCGCTGCACAACCCGAAGCACGTCGAGATGAGCGTGTGGTCGAAGAACAAGACGGACAAGAGCGTCATCTTCTGCGTGGAGACCGTCACTGGTGCCCACACGAAAGAGACGGTCTCAGCGCTGCAGCTGCTCGAGTTCGTGAAGCTGACCCAGATGAACTGGGTCGATGCCGGCCGTGTGCTCGAACGCTGTGCCGCGCCGTTCCTGCGCCACAACGTGTCCAACACGATCAACATCAAGCCGGATGAATGGGACGCTGTCGAGCAGTTCATCTACGACAACCGCGCCTACTTCGCTGGCATCAGCTTGCTCAACCACGCCGGTGATCGTGACTACCCGCAGGCTCCGTTCTGCCAGGTCTTCACGCCGACTGAGCAGACTCGCATGTATGGCGACGGCCAGCCGATGGCGAGCGGCCTGATCGTCGATGGCCTGGCGGCCTTCAACAACAACCTCTGGGCAGCGTGTGACTGCGCCCTGGGCATCGGCGAGAACCTCAATGGTTCCTATGATGGCAGCCTCTCACTCGAGCAGCTGCAGATTGATCACAAGACCCGCACGGCAAAACGTGACTGGGTGCGTCGTGCGAAGAAGTTCGCCGACAATTACTTCAAGGGTGACGTCAAGAAAATGACGTACTGCCTGAAGGACGTGAATAACTGGAAGCTGTGGTGCGATCTGAATCGCGTCTACCAGCCCGTCGACTGGTCGCTCTTCTTCGAAGAGACTGACACGGTCGAGGATGCCACGCTCGATGCGGCCTGTGCTGGTGGAGCATGTGAAATTCTAACAAAGTAAGACCTCAATGAACGAACAGTTTCCCCTTTCACGCAAAGTCATCAATGTCATTTCGTATCGTATATCCATCGAGCCAGATGGCATTACCAGAGACAGTTCGTTCATCAAAGATCTCAAAGCTGACAGCTTGGACATCGCCGAACTGATGATGGATCTCGAGGATGCGTTCGGCATCAAGTTCCCCTGGCACGCTGACATCGGCGGCGATGAGGCGTTCCAAACTGTAGGCAACGTCATCTCCTATATTGAAAAAGAGATGGCGAAGAAATGAGCGGGAGTAGCGTTACCTGCCCTCACAAGAGGATCAACTACTCCTGCCCACTAACCTGTGCTGACTGTGGCATCGAGCTGCCCGGTGGTGGCATCAAGGTGCTCTCAGTGGTTGAGCACATGAAGCTCCGGCCTGGGTTCTATGCCAGGATGGGCATCACCCTGACTGAGTTTGACGAAGCACCTGAAGGTCTCGAGTTCACTCGCGCGAGCGGCGAAGTCGAGTGCCAGACGTGCAAGAAGCTCTACCAGTGGCACAACGTCGAGACGTATGGGAAAGATCCCAGCATGCAGCTCGTGCTGCATGTTCTCTGCAACGGCAAACGAGTGAAGCTGTGAAAAGAAAACCAAGGAGTCAACGAGATGCCATGTAACTCAGATTATATGCGACAGAACGACGAAGAGCGGCAGCTGCAGGAGACTGCGAAACTGTTGTCACTCGTTTTAGTCAGACAAGGTAAGTCTGTCCCCGATGCCGTCATGAAGGCTGCCGACGATCAGTATTGCCGAGCGAACTTCATCGAACAACTATGTGCTGAAATCAAAGCGATGCCGACTCTGGTGCGAGAGAAGATCGTGTATGACGCGCACGACCGGGTGTCACGTGAGATCGCAGGGTGGTGGGAACGACACATCGCAGCTGATGACGAGCTGATGGCTGCGGAAGCAGCAGCGAGGAAGCAGGAGGCGTTGGCGGCGTCTGCCATATCCAAACTCACTGTTGAAGAGCGCGCCGCTCTCGGCCTTTGATGCAAACGAGTGAAGCTGTGAGCGAAGCAAACAACAACCTCTTCATGCTCGATCTGAGCGAACTCATCACGCTGTTTGGCCGCGTGAACAAACGCTTCGCGCTCGCCGTGATGTTCAACGACGAGACGCGTGGCACCAAAGAGGTCAAGGCCGTGCGCCTTGGCTTCAGCGAGAACGACTCGCCTGCGCTTATCGCCGACGAGCTGCGCAAGCAGTGCTTCGTTCAGCAGTTCAAAGATGTGGTCAAGACCTGGCCGAGTGGTGAAGCCGAGAGGACCGGTCGCGAGATCGTGCTGCGCGGAAGTTCAGCGTGCATCGGTTTCATGGTTGCGGATACGACGGCGTGTTACTTCTTCGGCGACAAGTCGGAGTGGGAAGTGCTCGTCGACACGATCCAAGAAAAGATCAAAAAGCTGTCGCCGCGGTTCGGCGTATTGACTTGACTGAATCGACGGCGTCGTAGAGTTCACGACGCCGTCTGCTTCATTGAAAATTAGAAACCATGTGGGGGTAAACAGGTATCGACAGGACTAAGAAGATCGCGTGAGCCCGTAGGCAGAGCATGATGGCTGCCACATCAAACATGCAAAAACTAGATGTCGACAACGTCGCCATCTTCGACGAGACCGTCGTCCTCGCCGTCGCGTAAGCGACTGCGCGGGCTATAGGCTCGTCGAATAGCTCTTCACCACCAACAGCTCGAAGACCTGGGTGAAGAAAATAGTCGGCGTAGGTTACGGAAACTGAACAAGCCGTGACCGAGACCCGTTCCTTTTCATGCTCGTACTGAGAGAAAAACTTTTCGGATTAGACACCCGAGAGGTCAGATCGAGCTAGCCGCCTGCGGTGAATCGCAGAGCTATTACGGGTAGAGCACACGTTTGGATTTGTCTTGGACTGGGGTTCGATTCCCCATACCTCCACCACTTAGCGAGAAACGATGAAGAAAACAGAACGTCTGGCATACGCAGCTGGATTGTTTGACGGTGAAGGAACTGTGACGTTAGCCAAACATCACAGTTCTGATCCGTTCAGACGTCCAGTGGTGTCAATGACATCGACTACGCGTGAATTGATAGAATTCATGCACCGAAACTTTGGAGGTAACATCAGGTCTCAGAAAGTGTACCAAGAGCACCACAAGCAATCATGGGCCTGGAAAGCTGAATACACTGACGCAGTAGAATGTCTCAAATTACTGTGTCCGTTCTTACTAGAACCAAGCAAAATTCATCGAGCAAAATTGATACTGTCTGAATACGCAATTCTCACAGTCAGAAACGGAAAGTATTCTGACGTTCAAAAGAAGCGAAAGCTAGGCTTTGAGGCTCGATTTTTCAAACCAACATCTCGAACAAGAAAACGCACTTCTCGTAGGCGGGGAGGCCCAGCTAGCAGGGCCAGCGAGACGGAAGCCGCGCCGACCAAGCGGAAGAGGCCATGCAAACCTCGGGTGCTCGCCTGACGCACTGAAATCTAAGGGCAGCGATCGAGTGTACTCGTTCGCACGGCGGGACAGGGAGTGATCGCCCTGTCTCATCTCGAACCCCGAGGGTAACACCTCGGGGTTTGTTTTTGGTATCTTGGCGGGGTAACATAGACGGCGAGGTGCCCATGCTCCGCGTCTTCACCTACCACGTCCGTTCTCTTCTTTCAGCACACGACGGTGATACCTGCACCCTCGAGATCGACATTGATTTTGACCTCCGCCGTGAGGTGGTGGTCCGAGTCCAGGGAATTGATACGCCTGAGATGATCGGCCCGTCTAAGGACGCCGCGGTGGTCGCTCGTGACCTGGCGATCGCTTGGATCACCACCCGCCTGAACCGTCTGGCCTTGCTCAGCAAGGAACTCGACAAGTACGGCCGCGTCCTGGGCGATTTGCAGGACATCACCACCAACGAGACCCTCTCGGCCTATCTGATCGGTATGAAGGTCGCCCACGCCTACGACGGCGGTTTGAAGCCAGTCTGGGCTGCAGCCGAATACGCGGCGATCCTGGCCATGCCCAAGGTCGCCGGTCATGCCTGAAGACCCGACGTCAGATCTAACCGCCTCGGGCCTGCAGGAGCGCATGGACGTCGAGCAGACCGAGCAGCACCTCGAGCCTGTCCACGAACACCTGCACACGCCTGCTACGGCCCGCCGTTACCGCCTGGGCTTCACCAGGTGGGTCATGGTCAACTTCACCTCCAGGGAGCACTACATTCGCTTCCTGGCCACGTGGATCGTCGCCATCACCGTCTACTTCATCGTGCGCAACACCACCGTCCCAGAGGGCTGGTGGGGCATCTTCGGCATGGTCGTCGGGTACTTCTTCCGTGGCCACACCGAGCCCGAAGAAAAGCCGAAGCCATGAAATTGGTTGTTGACGCATTCGCTGGCCTCGTTAGCTTCGCCACCATGCAATAGATCCACACTCCCAGCGAACGGTACGTCTACATCCTCGTGTGTAGCGACCTCTCCCTCCCGCAACAGCTCGTCCAAGTGGCGCATGCGGCGCAGGAATCCGGCCTGTACTTGCCGCCGGAATCGCCTCGAGTTCAGCCCGACAACATCATCGTCTGTTCGACCCCCGATGAGCAGTCTCTGCTCGCCGAAGCGGCCAAACACGACCCAGCAATCTTCCGACTCATTCACGAGCCTGATCTCCAGAATCGCGCCACGGCAATGGCCACGATGCCGCTCAGCGGCTCCGACCGAAAACCGTTTCGGCGGTGGCGTCTCTGGAATCAGTTCGTGTCTTCACCCTCACATGAGG
>Ga0075026_100000332_pt1 | contig 18602 bp, 14 predicted proteins | sample Str012_2_FD_71392 | JGI IMG/M metagenome (GOLD analysis project Ga0075026, IMG submission 71392) | Freshwater sediment microbial communities in response to fracking from Pennsylvania, USA - Straight Creek_MetaG_SC_2012 | ecosystem: Environmental > Aquatic > Freshwater > Creek > Sediment... | reverse complement strand
GGACGCTCACGAGCCAGTCGACGGCGTCGCTCGGCGCCCCGCCGCTCGTTCGGGCCAGGGCGATGATGGCAAACGCCTGGTCGGACGGCAGCGCCGCCCCGAACCGTCCCAGGTCCGGCCCGGCGGTCGTGATCATCAGCCCGCGCAGGTCGGCCTCGAGATCGTGGCCGCCGAACGAGGTGGGATCGCCGCCGGCGACTTCGACCGCCAGGAGGGTCTTGGCGAGGTTGCCCGGGACGAGGTCGGACCCGTCGAGGATGTATCCGTCCACGCCGGCTTCCAGCTTGGCGAGCGCCGAGGCGGCGGCATCGGCGCCGGCGCCCGTGGCGGCAAAGGCGAAGATCGAGTCCGCGAGATTGCCCGGCCCGATCCCGGCGTCGACCTGGGCGGCGATCCAGCCGGCCGCCGCGGCTCCCGGGTCCGACGTGGTCGGTGGATCGGCGGCGAGGGCGGCACCGCCCGTCGAGAGGGCCAGCGTCGCGGCCAGCGTGACTGCGCCACCGATGCGCAGGAGGGTCCGGGGCAGGGCCATGGTCGCGGTTCCTCTCGAAGCGGGTCGTCGCGTCCGACTGGGGCCCCGGCTTCGGAAGGTGAGACACAGACTCGCCCACCCGTGAGCCACGGATGGGCGAGGTCATGAGGCGCCATCTTGATCCGGGCTCCGTCCGCAGACCTCGACGGGTTGTGGAGCCGAGCCTTCTGGTCAGGTATCCCGGCTCGTCGCAGCGGTTGCATGCGACTTACGGTTGCGGGTCAGCGCCGGTCTTGCACCGGCTTCCCCTGTCCAGTCAGGCCTTGTTTCGATGGCCGGACTATACGCCCCGGAGACCCGCCCGAACAAGCCGTCCAGGTGCCGAATCGAGCCCTCGTGCTACGCTCCGCGAGTGACGCGACGCCGATCGAGCGCGCCGGGACCGCACCGTCCCAGCCGCCCTCGGTCCATTTCGATCCCGAGCCTCCTCGCCCCGACGTTGCTCGCCCTCACGCTGGTCCTCGCCGCCTGTGGCGGTACCTCGGAGCGGGCGTCCACGGGCCTCAGCACGGCTGGGCCCGGTGGGTCCGTGGCGCCGGCACCAGGCCAGTCGGCGTCGTCCGGCCCGCTCGCGTCCGACACGGTAGCGACTCCGGACGCCGCGACACCTCCTGCCCAGTCGTCGCCGACGGCCGCGGGGACGGCGTCACTCGCACTCGACCCGGCAGCGGATTGCACGGGTACCGCCAAGAATCGGACGTTCTACGGGTCCGTCGCGGCAGCCGTCGATTGGAAGGTGTACTGCCCGGTCCTGCCCAGCGGCTGGTTCGTGGACCAGGGGTCGTATCGCCTGGCCGGCGGTGGACGGCTGGTGATCGGGTATCGCGGGCCCGGTGGGGCGCACATCACGCTGAGTGAAGGCGCCTGGTGCCGAGACGGATCCGGTTGCGTGCCCACAGGGACGGACGGCGGAGCGACGGCCTTCGGCGATCGCGGCGGGTCGTTGATCGCCGCGGACGGTGGGTCCGTGATCATCGTGGTGGATGCCGGTTCGCCTGTGAGCTGGGAGCTCGCGGCGGACGGACTGGACCAGACGACCGTGCGCATGTTCGGGGCTGCCCTGATCCCTGTCGGCGGCTGAGCGACCCGTTGCGGATCGCCGACTTCGACCTGGAGCGGTACTTCGCGCGCTGGGAGTTCGCGTCGCGCTACCTTCTCTGTGCGTCCGATGTCCAGGGCTATCCGATGGGGGACCTGCTCGCGCTGGCGGACGATGAGACGCGTGCCATGTGGACCGACCTGCGTCTCGGCTACACGGAATCCACCGGCCATCCGCTGCTGCGTGCCGAGATCGCCAGCCTCTACGCGACGATCGAGTCGGACGAGGTCCTGACCTTCGCCGGTGCCGAGGAAGGGCTCTTCTGCCTGGTCAACGTCCTGGTGGGGCCCGGCGACCACGTCATCGCGACCTGGCCCGGCTATCAGAGCCTGTACGAGATCGCGCGATCGGTCGGTGCGGACGTGACCTTGTACGAACTGCGCGAGGAGACTGGCTGGTCGCTGGACCTCGACCTGCTCCGTCGCCAGGTCACGCCGACCACGAAGCTCATCGTCGTGAACGCTCCGCACAACCCGACCGGGATGCTGCCGGACCGCGCGACGTACGACGGCCTCGTCGCCATCGCCGCCGAGGCCGGCGTATACCTGCTGGTAGACGAAGTCTATCGAGGCCTCGAATTCGACGAGACGGATCGCCTGCCTGCCGGTGCCGATGCGACCTCGCTGGGGATCTCGCTGGGCGTCATGTCCAAGTCGTTCGCGATGGCCGGTCTGCGCATCGGCTGGCTGGCCAGCCACGACCGCGAGTTGCTCGCTCGTGTCGCCGCGTTCAAGGACTACACGACGATCTGCTCGTCCGGCCCGTCCGAGATCCTGGCCATCATCGCGCTCCGGGCACGCGTCCAGGTGCTTGCGAGGTCACGCGGGATCGTGCTGGGCAACGTGGCCCTCCTCGATGCGTTCTTCGCTCACTGGTCGGACGTCTTCGAGTGGGTCCGGCCGCGGGCGGGATCCATCGGCTACCCGCGGTTGACCGTCCCGGGCATCACGATCGACGATTGGGCCGCCCGGCTCGTGGAGGCGGAAGGCGTCCTGATCTTGCCGGCGTCGCGATTCGGGGACCCCAGCGAGCATTTCAGGGTCGGGTTCGGGCGCGTGGACTTGCCAGTGGGGTTGGCACGACTCGAGGCATTCGCGGAACGGACGCTTCGCTGATCGTCCCGCAAGGACTCGACGGGATGCGTCGAGTCACTGCCATCACCGCGAGCCGCCGAGCGGCCACGCTCACTCGTCCGGACTGCACTGGGGGAACCCTGGTCATCACGCCCCAGATGCTCCCCGGCCCAGACATGGGCACCCCGAGCCCCTCCTAAGGGGTCCTCGTTGCCTCTGAGACGACGGATCCTGCTCGGGTCCGCGACGCCGGTGATCGGGGGCCGTCCGGGATCACGTGCGTCGACTGGTACGCGACGGATCCCGCGCGAACGCGACTCGCCGTCGCGACAGAGCGGCTGTCAAGGCGTGGCAGGCAGGATCTGTCGCCTGGGAGTCGACGGCTAGAGCGTCCGGCGAGCGCGACGGCCCAGCCCGGCGGTCCGCCCGGCCGTCACCCTCGCTTGCGCGGCAGGTCCAGGAACGGCGTAGCCACGACCGTGGCGCCGACGCGTCCGCGGCGACCCTCCACGGTCCACTCCACGGATAGCTTCGAACCGGTCGCCTCATGCTTCGGTGGGACCGACGCAAGCGCCAGCGCTTGCTTCAGGATGGGGCTCCAGCCCAGGCTCGTGACGCGACCCACCTGCGAGCCGCCCGCGAAGACCGGCACCGGGGAGCGGTCCACGACCGGGCTGATGGCCGGCGGCAGGCCCTGCGCCGAATAGAGCCCCTCGATGTCGTACCAGTCGAGTTGCAGGCCGACCAGCCGTCGCGACGGACCGCCCGCCGCACGCTCCCGCTCCAGCGCCAGTCGCCCGACGAAGTCGCCCTTGTCGAAGTCGACCAGCCGGCCCAGGCCGATCTCGAACGGGGAGTAGTTCTGCTCGGGGTTCATGGCGTGCCGGGCGGAGGTGTAGTCCACCTCGAGCAGGATCAGGCCAGCTTCGAGCCGCACGACATCCAGCGCCAGCATCCCGGCCGGTCGGATCCCATACGCCGCGCCCGCGCCCATGACGGCATCCCAGACGTCCACGGCGGAGGCCGTGGGCATCCACAGCTCATAGCCGAGGTCGCCCGTATAGCCGGTCCGTGACACGTCGATGGCAACCTTGCCGATCGCCGCCGCCCGCCGCCTGAAGTAGCCCAGGTCGGCGAACGACTCGCCGGTCGCGGCCTCCAGGACATCGCGCGACAACGGGCCCTGGAGGGCTAGCGCGGCCGTCGTCTCGGACTCGTCGCTGAGGGTGACGTCCAGACCGGCGCTGTTCTGCCGTAGCCATCGAAGCTGGGGGTCGGCGGCCGTCCACCGGTAGCGATCCTCGTCCAGCCGATGGATCGTGCCGTCGTCCACGACCTTGCCGTTCTCGTCGCACCACGGGGTGTAGACGACGCCACCGACCTTGAGCTTCGTGGCGTCGCGGGTGATGACCCGATCCACGAGCCGCGTCGCGTCCGGGCCGGACACCATGTACTTGTAGAGCGGGGACACGTCGAACAAGGCGGCCGCCTCGCGCACGGCGTTGTACTCGATGTCGTGCGCGTCCGCATAGGCGCTCGAGGCGAAGTAGCCGGACCACTCGCGCCACTGCATCTTGCGATTCAGCGGGGCGGTCCGAGGGTGGAACGGCGATCCGACGCTCACGGTCTGGAGCCTCCTGGGTGCGTCTCGAGAGTATGCCGGAGTCCGTGGCCGGCCCACACGCGCATCGTCACTCGTTGCCGAGGACGCGGACCCCCTGGATCTCGAAGTCCGCCAGGTTGCGGGTCACCACGATCGCGTCGCAATGCCAGGCGACGCCGGCGATGATCGCGTCGGCGAGGCGTCTCGGGCTGGTCTGTCGCAGGCGACACCGAGAGGCACCGGCCCACGCCGATGCGTCCGGGTGGGTCGAGACCTACTCAAGAGCACCAGTCGGGCTTTGTCGCGGCGCACTTGCTTCGTGACGAAGTCCGCCATGTAGCGCGCGCGGGTAGCCTGGTCGCCTATCCTTGGGCAGACTCAGGTGCCACCCGGAACGTCGCGGAGGTCCGAACCCTTGGCCCAGCGCTACGACGCGATCGTCATCGGCGGCGGTCATAACGGCCTGATCAGCGCGGCCTACCTCGCCCGCGCGGGGATGAAGACCCTGGTCCTCGAGAAGCGCCACGTCCTGGGTGGCGCGGCGGTGACCGAGGAGCTGTTTCCGGGGTTTCGGTTTTCGGTCTTCTCGTACGTCGTGAGCCTTCTTCGCCCGGAGATCATCCGCGAGCTGGAACTGCCGAAGCACGGCCTGGACATCCTGCCCCTGGACGGCACCCTGACCCCCCTCCGCGACGACTACCTGTGGCGGGTCAACGACCACGGCCGGACCATCCGCGAGCTGCGGCGCTGGTCGGCCGTGGACGCCGAGGCGTACGAGGAATACGGCCAGCTCATGGTCGAGATGGCCCGGTTCATCAAGCCGATCCTGGCCATCACCCCACCCGATCCGACGAGCCTCGATCCGCGCCCGCTGCTGCCGTTGGCCGGCCTCGCGCGGGCGTTCCAGGCGTTGCCCCAGCGTCAGCAGGCCGTCTTCGTGCAGCTCATGACGATGAGCGCCTCGGAGTTCCTGGACCAGTGGTTCGAGACGGATCCGCTCAAGGCCACGATGTCCGCCTCGGGGATCATCGGGACGTACCAGGGGGTCAAGAGTCCGGGCACGGCTTACGTGCTGCTCCATCACTACATGGGCGAGATCGATGGGGCCTTCCGCGCCTGGGGGATCCCGAAGGGCGGGACCGGCGGGGTCAGCAACGCCATCGGTAACGCGGCTCGGGCGCTGGGGGCGGAGATCCGCCTCGAGGCCCCGGTCGAGCGGATCCTAACGAAGGACGGCCGGGCGACCGGGGTCGTGCTCGAGGATGGCGAGGAGATCCTCGCGGACGCGGTCTTGAGCTCGCTCGATGCCAATCGGACGTTCCTCAAGCTCGTGGAGCCCGGCACCCTGGACCCGGAGTTCGAAGCCGACATCCGCCGCTTCAAGTTCCGCGGCTCGTCCGGCAAGGTGAACATGGCGGTCGATCGGCTACCGGACTTCAGCTGCCTCCCGGGCACCGGCGAGCATCTCCGCGGTGCGATCTCGTTCTCGCCGTCGATCGACGACATGGAGCGCGCCTACGACGACGCCAAGTACGGCCACTTCTCGAAGAAGCCGTACATCGACATGATCATCCCGACCCTGGTGGACCCCTCGATGGCGCCGCCCGGGAAGCACGTGATCAGCTGCTTCGTCCAGTACGCGCCCTACAAGCTGGCGCCGGAGCTCGGCACGTGGGACGACCAGCGCGAGGCCTTCGGCGACGCCGTGGTGGACCGGATCGCCGAGTTCGCGCCCGGGTTCAAGGAGACGATCCTGTTCCGGAACGTCCAGACGCCGCTGGATATCGAGCGGACGACCGGACTGACCGAAGGCAACATCTTCCAGGGTGAGCTGTCGCTGGAGCAGCTCTTCTTCAACCGACCGGTCCCGGGCTACGCCCGGTTCAGGACACCGTTGCGCGACCTGTGGCTATGCGGGTCGTCCACCCACCCCGGCGGCGGGATCATGGGCGCGAACGGCCGGATCGCGGCCTTGGACGTGCTTCGGTCGCGCCGACGCAAGGTCGCCTGAGATGACGGGTCCGTACGACGCGGTCGTCATCGGTGGCGGTCACAACGCCCTTGTCACGGCCGCCTATCTGGGCAAGGCGGGCATCCGGACGCTCGTCCTTGAGCGTCGCGCGACCGTAGGTGGCGCCGCCGAGACCTCCGAGCTCGCACCGGGCGTCCGCGTCCCGACGCTCGCGCACACCGTGGGCCGGCTGCGGCCGTCGATCGTGCGCGACCTGGATCTCAAGGCCCATCGGCTGTCCATGGTGGGACCGGACGTCCGCGTCTTCGCCCCGGGCATGGACGGTCGGGCGATCGTCCTGTGGGGCGACAACGAGCGGACGGCCGCCGGTCTCCGCGACCGCTCTGCGCACGACGCAGACGCCTACGCGGGCTTCGACCGACTCGTGCGATCGCTGAGTGGCTTCCTGGCCGAACTGGCCGGCCGGACCCCGCCGGACATCGAGGCGCCCGGGGTCGGCGATGCGCTGGCCGGCCTGTCCCTCGGGCGGACGTTCCGCGGGCTCGGGCGCAACGACGCTCGCGCGCTGACCCGCGTCCTGCCGATGGCGATCGCGGACTTCGTGGCCGAATCGTTCGAGACGGACGCGCTGCAGGCCGCCATCGCGTGGCGGGGCATCCAGTACACGTCCATGGGTCCGTGGTCGGCCGGATCCACGGCTGTGCTCCTCGCCGATTCCGCCGGGAACGACGGAGGCGCGGCGGGTCAGACGGTCTTCGCTCGGGGCGGACCCGGTGCGGTGTCGGCCGCCCTCGAGCAGGCGGCCCGCGCGGCCGGCGTCGAGATCCGGGCTGGCGCCGAAGTCACCGCGATCTCGTCGCACGACGGCCGGGCGACCGGGGTGGTCCTCGCCGGTGGAGAGGAGATCGGGGCGCGGATCGTGGTCAGCGGAGTGGACCCGAAGCGGACGCTGACCCAGCTCGCCGATCCCATCGCCGTGGGGCCGAACCTGCTCTGGCGCGCGGGCAACATCCGGACACCGGGCACGGTCGCCAAGGTCAACCTCGCTCTCGCCGGGCTGCCGGTGTTCACGGGGGCGAGCGGGGCGGATGCCGCCGACGGGTCGCCCCTGCTGCGCGGCCGGATCGTGATCGCGCCGGGCATCGATGCCATGGAGCGCGCCCACGACGCCGCCAAGTACGGCCGGACCGCCGATGAGCCGATGATGGAGGCGACCATCCCGTCCCTGGCCGATCCGTCGCTAGTGGAGGGCGCACCGGACGGGACCCACGTCCTGAGCGTCATCGTCCAGCCCGCGCCCCACACGCTGCGCGACACGGATTGGGATGCCCACCGCGAGCCGTTCGGCGACGGCGTCGTGGCTGCCCTGGATCGTTACGCACCCGGACTCGCCGCGCTCGTGACCGCGCGCCAGGTGCTGACGCCGCTCGACCTTGAGCGCGACTACGGCCTGACCGGTGGCCACCCGATGCACGGCGAACATGGCCTCGACCAGTTCTTCCTGTGGCGCCCGTTGCTTGGCCACGCCCGATACCGCTTCGGGTTGGACGGGCTGTACTTGGCCGGCTCGGGCGCGCACCCGGGCGGCGGCGTCACCGGTCAGCCCGGTCAGAACGCGGCCCGCGAGATCGTCTCGGACTGGAAGTCGCGCCGGCGCCAGTAGCGCCGAGGCCAGGCCCTCGCGAGTGGTCGGCGACTCACAGTCGCCGATTCGGCCGCGAACGGCACTGAACGCGGGTCGAACGCCGCTCAGGCCAGGTGTCGTCGACTCAGGATCGCGTGATGACCTCGGCCGGTCATGGACCACCGTCCCGGCCCCCGGATCCGCGACTCAGGGTCGCCGCCGCTGGACCGTTCTCGGCCGCGCTCGCTGGCCGGGTCAGGGCTTCTTGTCGCCCCCCAGCAGGCCACCCAGCATCGCGCCCAGATCCGGGTTTCCGGTCCCGGTGCCACCCGCGCCGCCGGTGCCGCTCGTGAGCCCGCCGAGCAGGCCGCCCAGCATGCCCCCGATGTCGCCGGAGGCCCCGCCTGCGGCGCTGTTCAACCCGCCCGCCGGCACCGTTCCGTTCGGGGTGAGCATGTCGATGATCTGGGGCAGGAACGCGGCGAGCATCGGCAGGAGCGTCGCGATCGACATCCCCGAACCGGCCGCCAGTCGATTCACCGTGTCCGGTCCCAACGCGTCACCGAGCTGCTTCGGGTCCACCGGCTGGTTCGGTCCGGTCCCCACCCACGACGCAGCGGCCTCGCTGAGCCCCCCGGCGTTGAGCTTCGCCATCAGCTCGTCGAGGCCACCACCATCGCGGACGGCCGCCGCGAGTCCGCCGATCGGGGCCGCCTCGTGGGCGGACACCCCGGCGTTCTCGAGGCCGCCCAACAGCTTCGAAAGGTCATCCATGTCGCGCCTCCAGTAGTGTCATCCCGGGTCCCGCAGCGTAACCCGCTCGGCGGGGCCGAGTCACAGTCGGCGGAAGGGAGTCACGCTCCCTGGCCGTCGTCCGAGGCGAGGGACCATTCCCACGTTCGCAGGCGCTTGAGCAGGCTCCGTCCGGTCAAGTCCAGATGGATCGGTGTGATCGCGATCCGGCGGTTGATGACGGCATGGAAGTCCGTGCCCGGGACGGCAAGGCCAGAGGGCGGCTGGCCACCGATCCAGAAATACGGGATCCCGCGCGGGTCGAGTCGCTCCACCAGTTCGTCCGAGTAGACGCGCTTGCCGAGGCGGGTGACCTCGAACCCGTCGAAGTCGTCCACGGTCGCGGCCGGGACGTTGACGTTGATGAGCTCGCCCGGCGACAGGCCGTGCTCCAGGATGTTCCGCGCGACCGTGCCCGCGGCCATCCCCGCGAGCGCGAAATCGGGATGTTCGTAGTACTCCTGCGAGATCGCGAAGGCCGGGCAGTTGTTGATGACCGCCTCCATCGCCGCGCTCACCGTGCCCGAGTAGGTGATGTCGTCGCCCAGGTTCGCGCCGTAGTTGATGCCGGACGCGACGAGGTCGAAGCCGTGCCCGAAATACCCCAGGAACGCGAGGCTGACCGCGTCGGTCGGTGAGCCGTCCACGGAGAACGCCGGCGACCCGTCGGCGAGGATCCGCTCCCGGACGCGCAGCGGTCGCATCAGGGTCTTCGTGTGCCCGACGGCGCTCTGATTCGTGTCGGGTGCGACGACTGTCACGTCGCCGATCGGGTCCAGCGCCTGCTTGAGCGCCAGGAGGCCGCGGGACTCGACGCCGTCGTCGTTGGTGATGAGGATCTTGGGCCGACTCGACCACTCGGCGAGCGGCCGGGCGAGCGTTCGGAGGGCTCGTGGCCCGCCCCGTGCGGCACCACCGGCGCCGCCGGCCAGGGGCTCGCCCCGCTCCTTGTCGAGGTCGCGCCGCTCCGACCGCGCCCGTTCGCGCGACATGTCCATCGCGTCCGCCGGGCGCTCGTCCCGGTCGTCCGTGGTCACGCCGGATCGCGCTCCGGATCCGACCCTGGCTCCGGTTCGGACCCTGACTCCGGCTCGGACCTCAGCTCCGCCTCCTCCAGCGTCGGACCCGGCCCGGCGGGTGTCGGCTCCGCGTCCTCGATATCGACGGCGCTGCCGGGCTCTGGCTCGCGGGGCTTGCGGACGGGACGGCCTTCTCGTTCGGCGACCCGCTTCGTCGCTCGACCGGCCACGGACCGGTCGCCCGCGCCGCGTTCCAGGAGCTGGAAGAAGAACGCGGAGAGGACGGCCGCGATGGGGATCCCGAAGATCGCGCCGGGGATACCCGCGATTCGCAGCCCGATGAGTACGGACCCCAGGACCACGATCGGATGGATGCCGACGGCTCCCTGCATGAGGCGCGGCTGGAGGACGTTCATGATCACGAACCAGCCGATCCCCATCATCACGATCGCGGGTCCGAGCGCACCCGGGACGAAGAACAGGGCCACCACGACCGGCGGGGCCCAGGCGACGAACGGCCCGAAGAATGGGATCGCCATGAGGATCCCGGCGACGACCGATGTCAGGATCGCCAGCGGTAGGCCGAGGACCGTGCTCGTGACCATGGCGATGGCGAAGTAGAGGATGCCCATCGTGCCCTGGCCGCGGATGAAGCCCCCGAACGACTTGCCGACAGACACCTGCAGGAGTCGCGCATCGTCCGCGTAGGCCGGCGGGACGAGCCGGAACAGGAAGGACATGATCTGGTCGCGATCGATGACCATGTAGATCGACAGGAAGAACACGATCAGCATCGTCCCGACCGCGCTGACGCTCGCGACCGCGATCTCCTGGAGCGGCGCGACCAGCACCCCGGCGAACTTGTCCAGGTTCGCCAGGATCGTCTCGACCTGGAGGACGAGGTCCACGTTGGCCAGACCGAGCGAGTCCAGCCAGGCTTGCCACGGCGCGAGGATGGCCGGCAGGTCCTGCTTGATCTGGGGGATCCGGTCCACGAACTCCGCGATGGAGGTCGCCAGGACGCCGGCGACGATGACCAGCAGGGTCAGCAGCAGCGTCACGGCCACCGTGTAGACGATGATCGTGGCGAGGGCCCGCGGCAGACGTGGGATGCGCGAGCTGATCCACGTGACGATCGGGCTGATGAGGAACGCCAGCAGCCAGGCAAGGAAGAACGTCAGGAGGACGTCGCCGAAGAAGAAGAAGACGGCCGCGACCTGATCCACGACGATGAAGAACAGGGCGATGACGCCGAGCGTCAGGAGCGCGCCGACGAGGCGTCGCTCGCGTGTCGTCGGCCTGATGTCCAGCGTCATCGCAGGCCCATCCTGGACCGGACCTCCGCCAGGGTCGCCTGTGCCATCGGCTTGAGCCGGTCCGCCCCGGCGTCGAGGACGCCATCCACCTCGGCCGGGTGGGCCATCAACTCCAGGTAGCGTTCGCGCGCGCCCGAGTAGTGCTTGACGATGCGCTCGGCGAGGAGCCGCTTCATGTCGACGCAGCCCGTGGCGGCCGTTCGCTCACCCTCCCATAGCTCGTCGTAGTCGTCGCCGAACGAGCGCTGCAACTGGCACACGTTGCAGACTTCCGGTCGTCCCGGGTCCGTGCGCAGGCTACGTCTCGTATCGGTCACCATCGACATGACCTGCTTGCGGATCACGTCGTCCGAGGCGAAGACATCGATCGTGTTGCCGACCGACTTGCTCATCTTCCGGACGCCGTCCGTACCCAGCACGACCGGCGCGTCCGTGAAGACCGCCTTCGGCTCGGGGAACGTGTCGCCGTAGCGGCTGTTGAAGGCGCGCACGATCTCGCGCGACAGCTCGAGATGTGCAGCCTGGTCCTTCCCGACGGGCACGAGCGACGCCTTGTAGATGACGATGTCGGCCGCCTGGAGGACCGGGTACGTCAGCAACCCGTGGTTGATGTCGTCCGGCTGGTTGGCCTTCTTCTCCTTGTAGGTCGGCGTCCGCTCCAGCCAGCTCACGGGCGTCACGGTCATCAGCAGCCAGGCCAGCTCCGTGTGCTCCGGGCGGTGGCTCTGCACGAAGAGCGTGCAACGGTCCGGATCCAGGCCGAGCGCGAGGAGCGATGCCGCCATCTCGCGCGTTCGCGTCCGCAGGACCACCGGGTCGTGGGTGCTCGTCAGTGCGTGGTAGTCGACGATGCAGTAGATCGCCTCGTACTCCCACTGCAGCCGAACGTAGTTCCGGATGGCCCCGAGATCGTTGCCGAGATGGACGATCCCGGACGGCTGGATCCCGGAGAAGATGCGCGGACGATCGGTGCCGGCAGCTTCCGCGGTGGGCGCGGGAAGGAGTTCCGTGGTCATGGTGGCCGAGTGTACCGGACCCCGATCACCCGGCGACCGCGCAAGGTCGCACGCATGGCCGTCCGCTACCATGCCTCCGATGTCCACCAGCCCGGCCCTGCGCATCGCTGTCCTGGGCGCCGGTACCGTCGGCGCCGCGGTCGTCGCCCGTCTGCTGGAAGGCTCCGCGCGCCTGCGTTCGACCGACGGCGCGCCGATCCAGGTCGTCGGTGTCGCCTGTCGCGACCTCGCCAAGGCGCGCGCCGCGGGGATCCCCGCGGACCTGCTGACCGACGCCCCGGCCCACCTGGTGGCCTCACCCGACGTGGATGCCGTCGTGGAGCTGCTGGGCGGCGACGAACCCGCCCGAACCCTCATCGCGGCCGCCCTCGGCGCCGGCAAGCCGGTCGTCACGGCCAACAAGCACGTGATCGCCCACCATGGGCCCGAGCTTGAGGCGATCGCTCGCCGCAACGACGTCGCGCTCCGATTCGAGGCCGCCGTCGCCGGCGGCATCCCCGTCCTTGGCCCGCTGGCCACGGAGCTCGCCGCGAACGACATCACGCGTATCCGCGGGATCGTCAACGGCACCACCAACTACATCCTCTCGGCCATGGCCCAAGAGGGCCGCGCCTATGCGGACGTCCTCGCCGATGCGCAGGCCCTGGGCTATGCGGAAGCCGACCCGACCGGGGACGTCGAGGGTGACGACGCTGTCAACAAGCTCGTGATCCTCGCCCGGCTCGGGTTCGATGGCTGGCTGGACCCGGCGACGGTCCAGCGACGCCCACCGACGGCCCGAGGTCACGGCAAGCCTGGCATCACCGGCATCACCGACCGGGAGATGGAGGGGGCGGCCGCGCTCGGGCTCACCCTGAAGCTCCTGGCCACAGCCTCCCGTGCTGGCGACGCCGTCGCCGGGGCCGTCGTACCCACGGCGGTACCGTCCGACAGCCCGTTCGGCTGGACCGATGGTGTCACCAACCGGGTCGAGATCCAGGGTATCCCGCTCGGCACGGTCGGGCTGACAGGGCCGGGCGCCGGCGGAGCCGCCACGAGCAGCGCGGTCCTGGGCGACCTGTTGTCGATCGCTCACGGCGGGGCGTCCACGTGGTCCGGCCTGCCGGCGGCCGGACCGACGCTCGAGGCCGGGGATCCGTTCGTCGGCGCCCGTCACTGGTTCGCGTTGGTCCCGGCGGTCCGGGCCGGCGTCGAGACCCTGCCGACCGCGCTCGATGCGGCGGCTTCGGTCATCTTCGAGCACGGCACGGCCCTGCGTACGGAAGTCGTCACGCTCGCCGAGGCCCGGGCGGCCTTCGTCGAGATCATCCCCGATGGGGCCGACGTGACCCTGTATCCCGTCGATGACTGAGGCCGACGTGACCGCCGCCTTGCCTGCCCGACCACGCCTGATGGATCGCTATCGCCGATTCCTGCCGATCACGGATGCGACGCCTTCACTGACGCTCGGCGAGGGGGCGACGCCCCTGGTCCACGCGGAGCGCTTGGGCGCGGCACTGGGCCTGCGCAACCTGTATCTCAAGGTGGAGGGCCAGAACCCGACCGGCTCGTTCAAGGACCGCGGGATGGTCATGGCCGTGGCCAAGGCCGCCGAGGCTGGCGCGACGGCGATCGTCTGCGCATCGACCGGCAACACCTCAGCGTCCGCTGCGGCCTACGGCGCCGCAGCCGGGATGGAGGTCATCGTCGTCCTGCCGAAGGGCCAGATCGCCGTCGGCAAGCTCCTGCAGGCACTGGTCGCCGGCGCCCGAGTCGTGGCGGTGGACGGCAACTTCGATCAGGCCCTCGCGATCGTCCGCTCCCTGGCCGAGCAGGACGACCATCCCGTGACCCTCGTCAATTCGGTGAATCCGTTCCGTCTGGAAGGCCAGAAGACGGCCGCGTTCGAGGTCTGCGACGACCTGGGCCGGGCGCCGGACATCCTGGCCATCCCGGTCGGCAACGCCGGCAACATCAGTGCCTACTGGGCCGGGTTCAGCGAATACCGCGCCGCAGGCCTCGTTAGCGCCACGCCCGCGATGTGGGGGTTCCAGGCGGCCGGCGCCGCGCCGCTCGTGGTGGGCCATCGGATCGATCATCCGGAGACGATCGCGAGCGCGATCCGGATCGGCGATCCCGCGTCGTGGTCGAAGGCCGTGGACGCTCGGGACGCGTCTGGTGGCCGGATCGCCGCGGTCACGGACGACGAGATCCTGGCGGCCTATCGAGCGCTCGCACGCCACCAGGGCGTCTTCTGTGAACCGGCGTCCGCGGCTAGCCTGGCCGGTATCACAAAGGCGGCCGCCGCAGGTGAGGTGGACCCGGACGCGGTCGTCGTCTGTGTGCTCACCGGACATGGACTCAAGGATCCGACCACCGCGGAGCGGCAGGTCCCACCATTCCTGGAAGCCGATGCATCGGTCGGCGCTGTCGCTGTCGCACTCGGCTGGTAAGGAGGACTCGATTGGTCGCGCACTGGTTGGCTGAACTCGATGGTCGCCGGGTCTCGGTGGAGGTCCCGGCGTCCGCCGCGAACCTGGGCGCCGGCTACGACTGCCTTGGCGTCGCGCTCGCGCTGACGAACAAGGTGGAAGTGGAGGTCCGCGGCTGGAGTCGCGGGGAGATCGAGCTGACCGTCGATGGCGAGGGCCAGAACGAACTCACCGAAGACCGCGACAACCGGTTCGTCCGGGGCGTGGAGACGGCCCTGCGTGCCGCTCGCGGCGAGCTCCCGGACGGAGTCGGCTGGCGGATCGAGATGCACAACTCGATCCCACTCGCCCGCGGCCTCGGGTCGTCCGCCGCTGCGACCGTTGGCGGCCTGCTCGCGGGGAACGCGCTCCTCGGGGATCCGCTGTCCACCGCCGAGATCCTGCGCCTCGCCACGGACATCGAGGGCCATCCCGACAACGCCGCGGCCGTCCTGCTGGGCGGGTTCGTCGTGTCCGCCGCGACCGCCGACGGGGTCGAGGCGATCCGGTTCGATGCCCCACGCGACCTGCGGGCCGTGCTGTTCATCCCGGACCTGCGGTTGCCGACCGGCGACATGCGCGGCGTGCTGCCGTCGACGGTGCCCTTCAGCGATGCCGCGGCGAACCTGGCCGCCGTGGCGATCGGCGTGGCCGGCCTGGCCAAGGGCCGGTTCGACCTGCTGAGTCGGCTCACGGTGGATCGGCTCCACGAGCCGTATCGGGCGGCGATCTACCCGGCGCTCCCCCAGCTCGTCGAGGCGGCCCGCGAGGCCGGCGCGATCGGTGCGTGCCTGTCGGGGGCCGGGTCGACGATCCTGGCCTTCGCCGATTCGCTGACGGCGATCTCGCGCATCGAAGGCGCATTCGCCGCCGCCGCCGCCGATACGGACCTGACGGGCCGGGTGCTGGTCGTCGCCCCACGCAACGCCGGGGCCAAGGTGAAGCCGAAGGGCTGATCGTTCCGGGCCGCACGCCGCACGCCGCTACTGCCAGATGCACTTCTCGAACGAACGAGCGTGGATCTGCCTCGAAACCCGCCGGATCTGTCAGCTCGTCGCGGGTCCACGAGGCATTCGTGCCGAAACCGCATCTGGTAGGCGCGCCCCCTGACGGCCCCCGGCCATCGTCAGCCCGCGGCGGGCTCGGTCAGGGCACCGATGAACTCGAGCGTCTCGGTCCACGCCGCGTCGCTGGCCTCGGCGAACTCGCTCGCCTTCTTGTCGAAGAAGCTGTGGGGCGCGCCCGGGTATGTGATCAGGCGGTGCTCCGCGTCGGCGGCGGTCAGCGCACCCTCGAACGCGGCGATCACGGATGATGTGATGCCCTGGTCCGCCCCGCCGAAGATCCCCAGGACGGCCCCTTCCATCGCGGAGGCGACATCGGCCGGCGCAGGGCTGCCGTTCCCCGCTGGGCCGGTCGGCCAGCCGTAGAACCCCACGACCCCCGCGATGCCAAGGCCCAGCGTCGAGCTGAGGAACGCGAGCCGGCCACCCATGCAGAAACCCATCGCGAAGACGGAGCGTACGGCCCCACCATCGGGCGATCGGAGCTCGGCCGCCGCAGCCCGGATGTCGGCGGACAGGCCGGCCCATGTCGTCATCCCGACGTGCGGCATGTACTCGAAGTCGTCATCGCGCGGTGCATCGAAGGCGGTCCGCCCGAAGTAGTCGATCGCGACGGAATCGACCCCATGCTCCGCGAGCCGGAGCGTCAGCTCCTCGTAGTACGGATGCAGGCCGCGCACATCGGGCAGCACGATCATCCCGGCCCCGGACGGCACCGCGGCGCGGGCCCGGAAGGCCGCGAACCGCACACCATCGTCCGACGTCAGCGTCGATCGGGCGGAGTCCAGCGCGCCACCCGCGATCGGCACGATAGGCGGGCGGCTATCCAGATCGAAACACATATCGGCGCGCCTCCGTGTCCCGGCGGTGACTCCATGCCGGGGCCCAGACGTTACTACCAGATGCGCGATCCGGATGGACGAGCGTAAGGTCGACCCGAAACCGACGCCAACGATCGTCCGGTCGACGGTCCACGAGGAGCTCGTGCCGAAAGCGCATCTGATAGACGCACCGCGCCTGGCGGCGCGCCCGTCCCGGCGCCTGGCGTCGCGTCCGGTCGCGCTCACGCTGGCAGCCGATTCCCGCACGGTAGAATGCCCAGCGATGCCAGCCCCCCTCGTCGTCCAGAAGTTCGGTGGGTCCTCCGTGGCCGACGCCGACCGAATCAAGCGGGTCGCGCGCCGGGTCGCCCGTGAGCGCGCCGCCGGGAACGACCTCGTCGTCGTCGTCTCGGCGATGGGCGACTCCACGGACGAGCTGCTCGGCCTGGCCGCCGCCATCACGGACGAGCCGGATCCGCGCGAACTGGACGTGTTGCTGGCGACGGGCGAGCACCAGAGCGCAACGCTGCTGTCGATGGCCCTCCACGCGCTGGGCGTGGCGGCGATCAGCCTCACCGGGCCCCAGGCCGGTATCACGACGGACGGCCGCTACGGCAGGGCCCGCATCGCCGATATCGAGCCGCGCCGCGTCCGCCAGGAGCTCGCCGACGGCAAGGTCGTCATCGTCGCCGGCTTCCAGGGCCAGAGCGCGGCGGCCGTCGGTGAGGCGGAGATCACGACCCTGGGCCGCGGCGGCAGCGACACCACCGCCGTCGCGCTGGCCGCCGCGCTCAAGGCGGACCGCTGCCAGATCTTCACGGACGTCCGGGGGATCTACACCGCGGATCCGCGGATGGTCCCGAACGCCCGCCAGCTCTCGATCATCGGCTACGAGGAGATGCTGGAACTGGCCCATCAGGGCGCCCAGGTCATGCAGGTCCGGGCCGTGGAGCTGGGCTGGGTGAACGACGTCGTCATCGAGGTCCTGAGCTCCTTCGAGGACGCCCCAGGTACGCTCATCAAGGAGGACCCGCTCGTGGAGCAGCGCAACAAGGTCCGCGGCCTCGCCCACGATCGGAACGTGGCGAAGGTCACGGTCAACGCCGTCCCGGACCGGCCCGGTGTCGCGGTCGCCATCTTCGAGCCGCTCGCGGACGCCGGAATCAACGTGGACATGATCGTCCAGAACGTCGGTCACGGCGGCACCACGGACATGTCGTTCACCGTGCCTCGGGCGGAGCTTGGCCGCGCACGCAAGGTGCTCGATCGCGTCGTGCGCGAGCTGGGCGCCCAGGACCTCACGACGGACGCGTCCGTCGGCAAGGTGAGCATCGTCGGAGCCGGCCTGCACAACGCCCCGGGCTACGCGGCTCGGATGTTCGGCGCCTTGGCGGATGCCAAGGTCAACATCGAGATGATCTCCACCTCGGAGGTCCGGATCACCTGCATCGTCGCCGAGGATGAACTGGAGATCGCGCTGCGTGCGCTCCATGACGCCTTCGAGCTGGAACGCCCCGAACAGATCGACGTCGCGGCGGCTGGATGACCGCATTCCTCACTCGCCAGGAGCGGTTCGCCAGCGTCGCTTCGACCAACGACGTCGTGCGCGACTGGCTGGCCGCCGGGACGCCCGAGGTCTGCCTGGCGGTCGCCGATGCACAGACTGCCGGACGTGGCCGAAACGGCCGTACCTGGGTCGCGCCGGCCGGAGCCGCGTTGCTCCTGTCGCTCGGCTTCCGCCCGGACTGGCTGCCGCCGGACCGTGTCTGGCGCCTGGTCGCCACGACGAGTCTGGCCATGGCCGATGCGGCCGAGGAGGTCGCGGGCCTGGCCGATGGCGCGATCCGTCTCAAGTGGCCAAACGACCTCGTGATCGAGGGTCTCGATGGCGGCAACGTGCGCAAACTGGCCGGTCTGCTCGGGGAGACCGATGGGCTGGGCACGGACGCGCCGCGCGCGGTGGTCGGCCTTGGGATCAATGGCGATTGGGCGCCGGCCGCGTTCCCGGCAGAGCTGGCAGGGCTGATGACGTCGCTGCGGGAAGCGTCCGGTGGTCGCCCGATCGACCTGGGCGCGCTCCTCGACGCCTTCCTCGGGCGGCTCGAGGTCCGGGTGGAAGCGCTGCGCGCCGGGCGGTTCGATGTCGCCGACTGGACCGGACGCCAGCTGACGACCGGTCGCGAGATCCGGGTCGCGGGCCATGACGGCTCGACGGAGACGC
>Ga0075026_100000331_pt1 | contig 18665 bp, 19 predicted proteins | sample Str012_2_FD_71392 | JGI IMG/M metagenome (GOLD analysis project Ga0075026, IMG submission 71392) | Freshwater sediment microbial communities in response to fracking from Pennsylvania, USA - Straight Creek_MetaG_SC_2012 | ecosystem: Environmental > Aquatic > Freshwater > Creek > Sediment... | reverse complement strand
CCATCATGAACACGCGATCGGCCACGGCAATGGCCAACGCGCCGCCGCTGCCGCCCTCGCCGATGATCGTCGTAATGATCGGCACTTTCAGCCGGGACATCTCGCGCAGGTTGCGGGCAATGGCCTCGGCCTGTCCGCGCTCTTCTGCACCCAGTCCGGGATACGCGCCTTGCGTGTCAACGAACGTGAATACCGGACGGCCAAACTTCTCGGCCATTTTCATGCAGCGCAGCGCCTTGCGATAACCTTCTGGATTGGCCTGACCAAAGTTGCGATACACGCGCGTCTTGGTGTCACGGCCCTTCTGATGCCCGATGACCATAACCTCTTCGCCATGATACCGGGCCATGCCGCAGACAATCGCCGGATCGTCACCGTAAACGCGATCGCCGTGGACTTCGCTCCAATCGCTGAAGATGCGCTCCACGTAGTCCAGCGTGAACGGACGCTGCGCATGCCGCGCCATCTCCGTTTTGTGCCACGCGTTCACGTGGTCGCGGATCTGGTCACGCAGAAAATCAATCTGTTGTTGAAGGTTCTTCAGCTTCAGCCGGGCTTGCTGGTCACCGCCGGCTTTAGACTCAAGCTCGGCAATCTGGCCTTCAATGCTCTCCAACTGGCGCTGCGCTTTTACGGCTGGATCCAAAAATAGCTCCTGGCAGCTAGCTTCTAGCGACTAGCAACTGCCTTAGACATCGTTCAGGAATTACTTCAATCTTCTTATCAGGGGCGGCACAAGAAGCCAGAAGCTAATCCACCACCCTTACCGCTCCCCGCCCGAACAACTCTTCAACGCGGGCAACAAAGGACCGGTCAGGACATACATTATAGCTGGCAGCTTCCATCACAGCCATGAAGTCACCGCCCCGTTCCAAGTCAAACAACACCTTGGCTTCACCCCGGCGTTCAGCGCAAAGGCTGTGCAGAGCGTCAACGGAACCCGGCGTCGCCGTGTCCAGCGGCACGCGGATGCGTATGGACCGTGGCAACGAGGGCTTGGCTTCTTCCAAAGGCATCATGCTGCCGGGCACGATTTTCGGATTCGATCCTTCTTCCACCCTAATACTGGCCTTGATCAGCATCGGCACTTCCTGCTTCAGAATGTTTTGCAGCCGCTTGTAAGCTTCCGGAAAGACGATGACTTCAATGGTGCCGGTCATGTCTTCCATCACCGCATTGGCGTAAAGATCGCCTTTGCGCGACTTCATGACTTTCACTCCTGTAATCACGCCGGCAGTCGTGATTTCATCGCGACCTGTGCCACTGGTCACTTCAGAAATCTCATGTGCGCTGAGCGCGCGGAAGTCTTTCAATTTTTCCGCGTACTTTTCCATCGGATGACCGGTAATAAAGAAGCCGAGCACTTCTTTCTCGCTCGACAGCCGCTGGTGCTCGTCCCACTCGGGGACGTTCGGCAGTTTATCCGGATTGCCGTTCGGGTTCTGGTCCTGCGCGAAAACGCCAAACAATCCGTGCTGGCCCATTTCCGCGTCGCGTTGCGACTTCTGCGCGCGTTCCATGGCTTTATCCAGGACGGCCATCAGCTGCGCGCGATTGCCGAACGCGTCCATGGCTCCGGCTTTGATCAGCGACTCGATCACCCGGCGGTTCAACAGACGCAGATCAACTTTTTCGCAGAATTCAAAGATTGAAGCAAACTTGCCAACCTCTTTTCGCGCCGCGACAATCGATTCAATCGCGTTGCGGCCTACGTTCTTTACCGCCGCCAGGCCAAAGCGAATCGCGCCTTCATGCGGGGTGAAGTAAGCATCGCTCACGTTGATATCCGGAGGCTCCACGGAAATCTTGATTTCGCGGCACTCGTTGATGTACTTGACCACGTTGTCCGTGTTGCCGGTCTGCGAAGTGAGCAACGCGGCCATGAACTCCACCGGATAGTGCGTCTTCAAATATGCCGTGTGATACGCCAGCAACGCGTACGCCGCCGAGTGCGACTTGTTGAACCCGTAACCGGCGAACTGCTCCATCAGGTCAAAGATCTTGACGATCTTCTTTTCCGGATAACCACGCTCCACCGCGCCTTTTACAAAACGTTCGCGTTGCGCCGCCATTTCCTGCTCGTTCTTCTTGCCCATGGCGCGGCGCAGCAGGTCGGCTTCGCCCAGTGAATATCCGGCCAGCACGTTCGCAATCTGCATCACCTGTTCCTGATACACGATCACGCCCAGCGTTTCTTTCAGCAGCGGCTCCAGGTCCGGCAGTTCGTATTCAACTTTGCGGCGGCCCCACTTGCGTTCGATGAAGTCATCGATCATGCCGCCTTGAATCGGTCCGGGCCGGTACAGCGCGTTCAAAGCGGTCAGGTCTTCCACGGCGTTGGGCTTGTAGCGGCGCAGCACGTCCGTCATGCCGCCGGATTCAAACTGGAAAACGCCGGACGTCAATCCTGTATGGAAAACTTTTTCGTAGGTCGGCACGTCATCCAGCGGGACTTTCTCCAGGTCAATCTCGTCGCCGCGCTGGCGTATGAGTTTGAGCGCATCGTCCACGATGGTGAGCGTGGTAAGCCCCAGAAAGTCCATCTTCAGCAGGCCCATTTTTTCGATGGCCTTCATGTCATACGCGGTAACAATTTCGTCGTTTTTCGTTTTGTGTAGCGGGACCAGCTCGGTGAGCGGCTGGGGCGAGATCACCACGCCCGCGGCGTGCACGCCGGAGTTACGCACCAGGCCTTCCAGCTTCAACGCTGTATCAATCAGCTCGCGGATTTGCGATTCCTTCTCATACGCCTCTTGCAACGGCGGAGAATCTTCCAGCGCCTGGCTGATGGAAATATTCAGCGTGGTGGGAACCATCTTGGCAATGCGGTCCACGTCTGTGTATGGGATGTCCATGGCGCGGCCCACGTCCTTGATCGCCGCCTTGGCCGCCATGGTGCCAAACGTGATGATCTGCGCCACGTTCGCGCGCCCGTATTTTTCCGTGACGTAGTTGATCACTTCGCCGCGACGGTTCATGCAGAAGTCAATGTCGATATCCGGCAGTGACACGCGTTCCGGGTTCAGAAAGCGTTCGAAGAGCAGTTCATTTTGCAGCGGATCAATATCGGTGATGCCCATCGCATACGCCACGAGCGCTCCGGCCGCCGATCCACGCCCCGGACCCACGGGAATCTGGTTCTCGCGCGCGTAACGGATGAAGTCCCACACGATCAGGAAGTATCCTGAAAACTTCATCTGCTGGATGATGGCAATCTCGCGCGCCAGGCGTTGGTCGTAGTCGGATTGCGTCTTCTTCAACCGTCCTGCCGCCGCCATCGCCGACAAATTTTCCCACCGCCGCGCCATTCCCTGCCGCGCTACGTGTTCAAAGTAGCTGTCCAGCGTGAAGTCTTCAGGGACGGTAAACTCTGGAAACGGATTCTTGACCTTGTTCAACTTGAAATTGCAACGTTCGGCAATCTCCAACGTGCGCTTCAGCACGTCTTCGCGCGTATTGAACACCCGTGCCATCTCGTCCGCGGACTTCACAAAGAACTGGTCGCCTTCAAACTTCAGCCGCTGCGTATCGTGAATGCTCTTGCCGGTCTGCACGCACACCAGCACGTCCTGCGCATGCGCATCGTCTTCGCAAAGATAGTGGCTGTCATTCGTGGCCACCATGGGAATACCCAGCTCTTTTTCCAGGCGATACAAGTCCGGATGGATCTTGTGTTCTTCCTTCAGTCCCTGGTCCTGGATTTCCACGAAGAAATTGCCCTTGCCAAAGATGTCCTGGTAATTCAGCGCAGCTTTCTTGGCGGCTTCATAGTTATCGGCCAGCAGGCTCTCGCAAACTTCCCCGGCCAGGCATCCGCTCAACCCGATCAACCCTTTGGAATGATCGCGCAGAAAGTTTTTGCTGATGCGCGGTTTGTAGTAGAAACCGTGCATGCTGGCTTCAGATGTGATCTTGATCAGGTTCTTGTAGCCTTCTTCATTTTCCGCCAGTACCAGCAGGTGGTTGTATGTGTCGCCTTCTGGCGCGGCGCGATGGTCGTCCTTTTTACAGATATACAGTTCGCACCCGACGATGGGCTTGATCCCCGCCTTCTGCGCGGCATCCACGAATTCCACGGTCCCGTAGATATTGCCGTGGTCGGTCATGGCCACGGCCTTCTGGCCCAGCGACGACACGCGCTTGATCAGGCCGTCAACGCCGCACGCGCCGTCAAGCAGCGAGTAGTCGGTATGCAAATGCAGATGGACGAATTCAGACATGGATTTTGGAAACCGATCCCTTTATCCTTTTATCCTTTCGATTATAGCCATCACCATTGCCCTTGAAGCCTGTGGAAGCACGCCTAAGTCTGTGGAAATCATGGACTTAATCCACGGCTACGGCCCTCACCTTCATTCCTTATCATGTCATCTTTATAAGACTTGGCTTTTCGATCACCCGATCACCAGATCACCCGATACCCCCTATCCCCTTCATCCCCGAAAAATAAAGACTTAGCCGATTCATCCCCGGGGATACCCCTCCGGCGCTCCTAAAAACTCAAAAGCCACAACCTTTAAGCTTCCAGGCTGCGGCGTATTTCCAGAAGGGTCACCCACCCCTGGAACAGGATTTAGCATAGCAAACAAATTGCGAAAAGTCTATCGGAAATCACGCTGCGGACATGAGGGACGGCACAAACTTGCCTTCCTCCTCGTCCCGATTTACCTTCCTCTCCATGCCCGACCAACCAAAATCCCCCGCCGATTCCGCACATTCCGATTTTTTCACCGCTTCGCCCAAGGACGGCAACTTCGCCGCCGCGCTTAACGCTCGTGCCGGAGGATGGCTGGCCGCGATGGGCATCCATTTCATCAGCGCCACCGCGGACGAAGTTGTCGCCGAACTGGAAATCGGCCCGCAACATCATCAGGCGTACGGGATCGTCCACGGCGGAGTGTATTCGGGGATGATTGAAACCATCGCGTCGGTAGGCGCGGCGCTGTGGGCGCGGCAGCACCAGCAGACAGTGGTCGGTCTGGAAAATCAGACGTCTTTTTTGAATGCCGTACGGGAAGGAAAACTACGCGCGGTGGCCAAGCCGCTCATGCGTGGACGCCGCACACAAGTCTGGGCTGCCCAGATCACGGACGACAAAGGCCGCATCGCAGCCGATGGGAAAGTACGATTGATTTCACTTGAGGCCGGGTCGGCTGTCGCCGGCGAAACGGTGCGTGTGAAAGCGGTGAAGGAATAGATTGTGTGATTGCGATGGACGCGTTTCGTCGTCCCAAAGTTCTACCGGTCCGGCATGGGAATCTTCAGTTCCCCGGTGAAGCTCAGGTTGTGGCGCACTTCCAGCAGTCCTGCGCGGTCCGCGGCCCACAGGCGCAGCGCGTAGCGGTTCAGTATCTCTTTGTTGGCTTCCAGAAAATCCACCAGCAATCCCGGAGCGAGCAGTTCAAACGCCCGGATGACGTTCACCGTGCTGGCCTTACCGTTCTTGTCCGAACCGGCCCAGTGGCGCAGTTCAGCCATCACTTCAGGCTTTTCAAGGTTTTGCCGAACGAAGCTCTGCATTTCGTGCATGAGCGTGATGCACACATTGTCGTTGGGTTCGCCAATCATGGGGGAAAAACTCCTGGCGGTTTCCCCGGCTTGCGCCGGGGGCCCGTTTGATAGGGAGGGCCGCAGAGATGCATTCTCGGATAATTGCCTTAGAAGATCATTAGACTTCGATTAAAGAACCTAACGCTTAATAAAATATGCCTTTGGCAGGCTTTAGAAATGAGCAATTTAGAACACATCGGGGATTGCTAAAATTGGAGCGTCAAATCGACGTCGGCTGAAGCTCATTAGACCTAAGACCTACGAACCGCCCGCCTCTGCCGCTTTCCCTTTCGCAATATCTCCCAGCACCGCTTCAGTCACTCGCACATAATCATCCGGCCTTAGGAAGATCTGCGTCCCGCGCACGCCGGCGGAAATTGAAATCACGTCCCAGAGCTGGATGGTTTCGTCGGCAAAGACCGGGAATGATTTTTTCGCGCCCAGCACCGTCACTCCGCCCCGGATATAGCCGGTAAGCGGCTGCACTTCTTTCAATGGGACCATTTCCATCTTGCGATTGCCAGACAGCGCGGCCAGGGCCTTCAAATCGAGTTCGCAATTCCCCGGAACCACGGCAAAACACGAACCTTCACGGTCGCCACGCGCCACTAGCGTCTTAAACACCTGTTCTGGTGGTAGCCCGACTTTGGCCGCTACGGACTCCGCCGCCAGATCTTCGGGGTCCACTTCATAGTCGCGCAGCTCATAGTGCACGCCCAGGCTTTCCAGCAGGCGCACGGCGTTGGTCTTCATTTTGAGCCCCAAGTTTATGCGCTAAGTTCCTGGTTCGGCCACCCACAAAAGCAGCGGATTTTCGACCTACATCTCGACCTAACCCATAACTCGTTGAAAAGTAAGCGAATGTTTTCGGGAAAACTCCCTTGACAAACTATACTGTGTGCAATACAGTATGTGGCATACACTGTATGGCGAACAGTATCGTACCCACCGAGCTCCTCGAAAACCTGCGGATGGAACTCCGCCGCGGCTGCCTGATCGTAGCCGTTTTGGCGCAGCTTCAGAAGGAGCATTACGGCTACACGCTACGCAAAGCTCTGGACGATCAGGGTCTGGCCATTGACGAAGGCACACTGTATCCCCTGCTGCGCCGGCTGGAAAGCCAGGGACTGCTGGTGAGTGAGTGGCGCGAGGAAAACAAACGCAACAAGCGGTTTTACCGCTTATCGCCCGAGGGCGAGCAGACGCTGAAGCAGTTGCTGGAAGAGTGGCACACCATCAACGCATCGCTCAGCAAGATTCTGCAGGAGGCATGAACATGTGGTCTCTGTATCTGAAAATTCTGGCCTTGAACATCGGCCTCTCAAATTTCATTGTGCTGGTGGCGGGTTTCGTGCGCGGGCAGGCTTTCAAGTCCGGCGACTTCCTTTTTCCGGCGACGATTCAGTTCCTGTTGCTTTCGGTCATCTTCCTGGTGCTGGACCTGGTTCGAATCCATGACGCGAAATCCGGCGGAAGCTCTGAACCTCCGTCCTTGCATCCGGTGCCGGTGCCGGCAACTATCCAGCGCCCACGCCGCGATTTTGGCGGCTCCAGAAATCACAACACTCGCGGAGAAAACATATGGAACTCCTAGAACGTTACTTACAAGCCGTGCGCGGCTACCTGCTACGCTGGCGTCGCGACGACATCATCAAGGAGCTGGGTGACAACATCCTCTCGCAGATGGAAGACCGTGCCACGGAACTGGGCCGTCCGCTTTCTGAAGCCGAGCAGGGCGAAATTCTCAAGCAGCATGGCCATCCCGTGGTGGCCGCGGCGCGCTACCAGCGCTTGCCCATGCAGCACCTGATCGGACCTACGCTTTTCCCGCTTTACTGGTTTGCCTTGCAAGCCATGGCCGCCATGATTGCCTTGTTTCACGGAGCGATGTTTCTGGTGTTGGTAGCCAAGGAGCACCTGATACCGGAAGCCATGGTCACCACTTGGGCTTCATTCTGGCTGTGGATCGTCGGTGCCGTCGGCATCCTCACCATCGGCTTCGGCCTGATGGAATATTTCGGCAAAGGCCGGATTCCACTGACCGACCAATTCGATCCGCGTGAACTGCCTGGCCTGAAAAAGAAATCTCCGCAGGGCAATGCTATCGCTGAACTCATTCTGGGCAGCCTGTTGATTGTTGGCTGGCTTATCTTTCTGCATGCGCCCACGCCGGTATTCGCGGCGCTCATTCCCTTCCACCTGGCGCCTGTGTGGTGGCGCTTTGAGTTGCCCATGCTGCTTTCGGTGGCTCTGGGAGTTGCGGCGGCTTTCGTCCGTTTATACCGCCCGGGCCGGCCGCAGCTGCGTGCAAGTCTGCGCCTCACCAGTGATGTGGTCGGCGTCATTACTCTGTATCTGTTTCTCGGCGCTCGCGAATTCATTGTGCTGAGCCAGCCGGGAACGATGAATGACGTAGTGCAGCTCGGCCGGCATGCACTGACCACCGCGCAGATCGCCAACTATTCCGTGGCTTTGGGACCGGCGATTGCTCTGGTCGTTTTCTTGGGGGACGGCATCGTGGAATTGGTGGGCCTTCTCCGCCGTCGGACGCCGCCGATGGCTTCATCGCAACCCATGAGCGGCATTCTGTAAGGCCTGCTCGCGCGACTTTGGTATCCAGGAGTTTGTCATGGAATTACTTGACCGTTATCTACAGGCTGTAAAGTTCTGGCTGCCGTTCGCGCAGCAGAAAGACATCATTGAAGAACTCCGCGACGAACTCCAATCGCAAATGGACGACAAGGAAGCCGAATTGCGCCGTCCGCTGACCGAAAACGAGGTCCAGGACATCATCCAGCGCAGCGGACATCCTCTGTTGGTGGCCAGCCGTTATTTGCCTCCGGGACAGTTGATTGGGCCGGTGCTCTTCCCCATCTACGCATTCATCTTGAAGATGATCACATTCTGTTATCTGTTGCCCTGGCTGCTGGTGTGGCTGGTGATGGTGACCTTCATGCCGTCATACCGCGCGGCCCACCCGGGCCTGGCTCTGCTGGGTACACTCAGTACTCTTTGGAACCTGGCATTCTATGCGTTTGCCTTAGTGACGCTGGTTTTTGCGATATTTGAAAGAGTCCAGAAGAAAACCAAATGGCTGGAGAACTGGGACCCGCGCCAACTGCCGCCGGCTGCCAAGCGCGAGTTGCGCAAGCAGCGCCAGCCACGTTGGGAATCGCTCACCGGACTGGTCTCCAGCATTCTGATGCTCATTGCGTGGCTGGCATTGCCGCAGTTTTCACGGCAGTTGTTTGCCCCGGCCAGCGGAATCCTGGCGTTGGCGCCGGGACTACGCTCGTACTATCTGCCCATCCTGCTGTTGATGTCGGTTGAAATCGCGCTGCACGGAATCATGTTGTGGCGTCCGAGTTGGACCTGGCTTCCCTCCGCGGTGAGGCTGGTCACCACGGCGGTCACGCTCAAACTGGTTATGTCCGCGACGCAGTTCTACCCGTATATCGTGTGGGTGACTCCGGCTACGCGTTCAGCCCACGATTTGGCAAGCGTCAACCAGCTCAACGAAACCATCTTGATGTTGAACATCACTTTCAGTCTTGGGATTGCGCAGATAGTGGCGCTATGCGTCTACGCGGGCCAGAGCGCGCTAAGGCTGTGGCGATACTTGCAGCCGCGCTTTGCCGGTCCGGGAAATCCAGGTGCGCTCAGCCGTTCGCAGTTGTTCTAGACGCCTTTTTTCCCGTAGCTTATTTTGCAGGCCTGCACAAGCCAGCCGAGCCTTCGGAAGGTGCCTTGTACGGCTAGAAACCTCGCCTGCAAGCTCTTTCCCTCTCCACATCCCCTTCAACCGCCCATTATTAAGCTTTTTAACTTCGTTCTAATCCATCAACAAGAAAAAGCCGTGATTATCTAAAGTAAGTAAGAAACGCCAACTAGTCGACGGCGAACCCCCGCTTCTAACAATCCCCAGTTGAGGCTAAATGCCGTGAATTTGTTCAGAATGCTTTTTCAACCCTTCGTGCGCTGCTGGCACACCCGCCGCGGACCCATACTAACTTGCCGCACCCACCAGGAACGCTCCGGTAGCTCGCCACAGACCGGGACCTACTGCGTGTGCATGGATTGCGGAAAACAGTTTGCTTATGACTGGCAGCGGATGCGGTTCGTGGACGAGGAAAAGAGCCGCTTCCAGATGATCGCCAATAAAGCTGTAGGGATGTAAGGAAGAAATCGCCAGGGCCCGGCTCTTCAGAGATCCGTCGGTTCGTACCGCGGATCCTGCGCCCTAACTAGCGCTTGCCTTTTTTCTTGCCTGCCGGCTTCTTGGGTGCCGGTTTCTTCGGCGCGGGCTTTTTCGCCGGTTTGGCCGGCTTAGCGGGTTTCTTGGCAGCGGGCTTTGCCGCGGCTTTCGCCGGAACAGCTTCTTTCTTTCCAGCAGGTAGCGCGTCTTTGGCCGCCACAACGGGAGCAGGTTTCCCGGCAACAGGTTTTCCGGGTACTGGCTTTCCCGCAACTGGTTTTCCGGCAATCAGCGCAGGCTTGCCGCCTGCTGGTACAGGCGCGGGAGTTCCCGCCGCTGGAGTGCCCGCAACGGCCAAAGCATTTTTGGGCTTGCGTCCGCGCTTCTTGGGTCCACCTTCAACCACCGCAGGACCAGCCGCAACCGGTGCTCCGGGACCAACTTCTTTTTTCGCTCCACGTCCGCGACGCGGCGGAGGTGGTGGTGGCGGTTCCGGCGGCGAATACGGTGTAAGGAATTTTACGATTTCGGTATGCGAGCGCAGTTTTCCGTCCAGTAACAGAAGGAAAGCTTCGTCGTGGATCTTCTTCCAGTCAGGATGTTCCGGCGTGATTCGCAGTTCCGGCATTTCCGGGAATGGCAGCTTCTGCCGTACCAAGGGCCACTTGGTAAGGAAGTTTTTGATCTTCTGCTCAACCGCGGCAGGTCGCGACGTAATTGCCGTGAATAACAACGTGTCCGGACGGCAATTCATAAAAAACTTCCATGCCTGTGACGGTAAGACCAAGTCTTTGGCCATAACGCGCTTGGCAAAATCCTTGGCTTCGTCTTCCAGTTTGCGCCAGCGTTCGATGAACCCCTTGTTGGGGATCTGCTTTTGCATGGCGGAGACATCCTTGTCCGCCAGCTTCTTGGTGAGGAAGTGCATCACGATGGTGCCAGCGTCAGGATTCAGGCCCACGTCCTGCATCTGCTGTTTCACCTTGAACATATGCGCCAGGCCGGAGGAATCCGCCTTGGCCACGGACATGTGAGGAACCAGCACCTTCAGCCAGTCTTCTTTTTCCAGCGTTTTCAGTACTTCGATCGGGTTCTCTTCGTGCGCCAGTTGTTCAATTTCATGGCCTAGCGCGCGGTCGGAGATATTTTCGACGTAGTTGTTTTCTTTCGCTGCGTCGTAACGCGCCTGGGTGCGTTCTTCCAGCGTCCAGTGGAAACGCGAACACAGCCGTGTGGCCCTGATCAGCCGCGAAGGCTCTTCATAAAAAGCGTAATTGTGCAGAATGCGCAGGACTTTCAGTTCAATGTCCGCAACGCCGTTGAAGGGGTCCGTCAGCAGGCCGCGTGAGCCGGGATTCAATGAGAGCGCCATGGCGTTGACCGTGAAATCGCGGCGGCGCATGTCGTCATAAATCGTACCGGGTGTAGTCTCTGGCGGTTTGCCTGGTTTGTCGTATCGTTCCGAACGCGTGCTGGTAACTTCCGCGCGGACGTTGCCTCCCAGCAGCAACATGATGGAGCGCGTGGCCTCGTCCGTGCCTTCCATCACCACGCCGGCTTTTTCAAAATCTTTTTGCAGCTTAAGGGCGTTGCCCTGCACGGCAAAGTCGAGATCGCGGATGATAAAACCGCTAATGATGTCACGGACCGCGCCGCCCGTGAGGAAAACGTTCATTTCATGGGCGCGTGCGATGTCCGTCACCAGCGCCAGAGCGCGCTGTTGATCCGGCGTCAGCCGGGTTTCCATCAGATATATAAAGTCAGCCATCAGGTCAGAATTACACAGACTACCCGCCCGGCCTTAAAGCCGGCCGGTTTCACGCTTTCCTGGATTCTCCGTAAGTTGCACTTTATACAAGGCTTAGACGGCCACCGCAGGACCTGCACAAACTCGAAACAATATCACAAAGGTTAACCTTTTGGCTACCCGCACCTTAGAAACCCGCGTTGGCGTCTTTGATGCCTCTGCAATCGGTGCGAGAATCATTCTTCACACATGCCGTCCACGCATAAGAAGGTCATCGTAAGAAAAACCGGACGCGACTCGCTCAGCGGGTACGTGGCCCCGGCCAATTTCATCGTGGAAGGCCGTCTGGAGCTGCTCAATCCCGCGGGAAAAGTCGTGCTGATTGATTTGGATGAAATAAAAAGCGTGGATTTCGTCCGCGACTTTGGCGATACCGCCAGTTCCGGCCGCAAAACATTTACTTCGCGTCCGCGGACGGAAGGCCTTTGGGTGCGCTTGCGGTTTAATGACAACGAAGTTCTGGAAGGTATGATGCCCAATGACCTCGTGCAGGTGGCGCCGGAAGGATACTTGATCACGCCGCCGGATACACGCGGCAACATCCAGAGAATTTTTGTTCCTAAGACGTCGCTGGCGGAAATGAGCGTGCTCGCCGTGATCGGCCAGCCGGCATCGCGCCGCAAAGCAGCGGAAGATGCCCGCCAGGAACAGTTGTTCACGGAACAACCCTAATTTCTTGGAAGCGGGTAAGTCTGCTGGAAATAAACAGGGCTGATGCGAATCTTCATCGCTATAGCGCGATAAACGTCTGCCCGATTTTTGCGCATTACACTCTGCTCCCAGCCTTTACAATCACAGGTTCGGATTTTTTGGCGAACGCTGATGGCCTAATGATGCAATGATTTTGATGGCCAGGACTTTGATGGCCAGGACAACGATGCGACCGATGCAGGACATGAACGCAGGACATCAATAACGCGGAACATAAGTAACGATGAAGCTTAAAGACATTGCCGGACGCATTGGAGCACGGCTTGACCCGGCTGATGCTGACGCCGAGATCACCGGCGTGGGACCGATTGAATCCGCCGCGGTCGGCGAGATCAGCTTCATCGCGAACATCAAATACGTTGCCTTCGTGAAGACCACCCGGGCTTCCGCCCTGATTGTTGACGAAAAGTTTGAAGCGCCACCGGGTAAGCCATGCCTGCGCACTAAGAATCCGCACCTGGCTTACGCCCGCGCCATGGAACTTTTCTACCAGGCGCCCGTTTATGAACGTGGCATCCATCCAACGGCTGTAGTGCATCCCACTGCAAAGATTGGAGCCCAGGCATCCATCGGCGCGCATGTGGTGATTGACGCCAATGTCGTCGTCGGCGACAACTGCACCCTTCTGCCGCATACGGTGGTCTATCGCAACGTAACAATCGGCAATAATTTTTTCGCCCACTCGCATGTATCGATCCGCGAGAACTGTGAAGTGGGCAAGAACGTTCTGCTGCACAACGGCGTAGTCATTGGCTCAGACGGTTTCGGTTTCGCCAAGGACGACCAGGGCCGCTGGCACAAGATTCCGCAAACCGGCAAAGTAGTGATTGAAGATGACGTGGAGATCCAGGCCAACAGCTGCGTTGATCGCGCCAGTCTGGGCGAGACACGCATCGGGCGCGGCACCAAAATGGACAACCTTGTCCAGGTCGGCCACAACTGCATGATCGGTGCGGATTCTCTGCTCTGCGCGCAAGTAGGGTTGGCCGGGTCCACTGAGCTCGGCAAGAACGTGATCCTGGCCGGACAAGCCGGCGTGGCTGGACACTGCAAACTGGGTGACGGCGTGGTGGTCACCGCGCAAAGCGGCACCCACGGGGACATTGAGGCGGGAGCAGTCGTCAGCGGCAGTCCGGCGTTTGATAACCGACAGTGGCTGCGCAGCACCGCGATGTTCGCGCGCCTGCCGGACTTTGCCAAGACCCTGCGGGAGATTGCTGCGAAGGTGGCTAAAGAAAAAGCCTAAGAAGCAACGATGGAAGCTAGCAAGAAACCAATCCGCGTGCTGTTGCTGGACGACCGCTATGACAACCTCATTCTGCGGGCGGCCATCCTGCGCCAGAACGGATATGAAGCCATCAGTTCCGCGTCGGTGGAAGAAGCCGAAACTCACCTGCACGAAATTGACATTGCCGTACTGGACTACCACCTGGGCGCCGGCAAGTTTGGCACGGAAGTCGCGCAGTCGCTCCGCGACAAGCGTCCGGAAGTTCCCATCATTATCCTTTCCGCCACTCTGGAACGTAAATTCGGCGGCGTTGAAGACATGCACCTGCTCAAAGGCTACAGCTCCGTCGACGATCTGCTGGCCGCGCTCCGCTCCTTTGAAGCTAAGCGTCGCGGCAAACCCGTTGTGGTGGACGCGCGCGCCTTTTTCTATTCCCGCATCGCCATGGCCATGGGCGATGACGTGGTGCTGGAAGTCCTGGACCGCGACGGCAACTGGCAATTCGTCAACGAATACTTTGCCCGGCTGTACGACAAGAAGGTGTCGTGGTTCATCGGGAAAAATCGCTTCGAAGAATTCCCCGAGCTGGGCGGCGAGTGGAAAGATATTATCCGCACCGTGTCAGACACGCGCGAAACGTACGTGGACCGCAGCTTCCGCGGACTGCCGCCTCTGCCTACAAAAAAAAGCCAGCGCTGGAACTGGAACATCCTGGTATTCCCGCTTAAGCTGCACGACAACCGCAACGGCGCCGTGCTGAGCGCGCGGGTGATTGAAAAGAAGTAAGAAAAGAAATAAATGAAGAGATTATTCTTTGCTTTGATCCTGGCGTTGGCGATCACCGGATGCGGCTCGCACGTCGTACAGATCACGCTAGTCAACGCCAGCCAGCAGCCGATCAAGACCATTATTGTGGACTACCCCGGCGCTACCTTCGGCAAAGACTCACTGCCGCCCGGCGGAAAATTTCTTTACAAGATCAAACCGCAGGAAACCGGACCAATTAAGATCCAGTTCAATGACGCACAGGGCAACACGCACAACTACACTGGTCCAATGTTGCACAAGAACGACGAAGGTGGGTTTGAGATCAGCTTGACCCAGGATTCAGCAAACGCGACACCCGCTAGTCCCAGCCGCTAAAAACCCTCGTATAATGATCGCCCATGAACTTCCCGTGATCACGCTGCTGTTTGCATTGCTCATTTCAGCCAGAGCGTCTGATGACTCCCTACCTAAGGTTTCGCCAGAAGAGGCCGCTAAACATCTTTTGAGCTGGGCAAAGCCTAAGTACCCGCCGCTGGCCCAATCGATGCACCTTCAGGGCATTGTTGAGGTTGAGATAACAATTACCGAGTCAGGAACTGTTGCGAGTCCGAAAGCTATTTCTGGCAGTCCCATTCTTATGGTCGCCGCTCTGGATTCCATCATGGCGTGGCGCTACACGCCGTTTTTGATCGACGGGAAACCAGCTGCGGTCAGAACTACGCTCAAGATTCCGTTCGCGCTTGACGAATCCACTGACGAGGCAAAGCTCAAACAAGAAGCAGAGACCAACAACAAGTACTTCGCGGCTGAGGATTTGTGCCGCAAACAAATAGAAAAAAGAGATCTTAGAAGCGCAGAAAGCAACTGCGGGCGGGTGGTTGCCCTGTCCGCGGAACTGCATCCGGCTCGCAAGCTGGAGCGAGTGATTGCATATCGGCTGCTGGGGAACGCTCTTTTTCTCCAGAAGAAATTCACCCCGGCGTTGGAGAACTACCAGAAAGAACTGGAACTCAGCGAACAGATGGGCAAGCCGGATGGCGATGATCTTGCCGCCGCGCAACATCACGTAGCCAACGGACTTTGGGCAACAGGCCGACGTGGAGAAGCCGACGCTCTCTATTCCAAATCAGAAGCCACTTACCGGCGCGCTCACGAGCACATTGATTCCGAGTTCCTCAAGAACGAATATACAAAGAACCTCAAGAGCATACTGATGGACCACGCGGCCCTTCTGCGCGACATGGGAGACGCCACCAACGCCGCAGTGCTTGAGAAGCAGGCATCTGCGTTGGTGATAAAGCCCGGATTGCGACCCGACTAAAGATTTTATTCCGCTGCTGGTTTTGCCGGCGGCTGCATCCCCAGAAACTTCATCACCATCTGCAAATCTTTCCAAGCTTCCTTCTTCTGGCGCGGATCACGCAACAAATAAGCCGGATGGTACGTCACCGCCAGTTTGCTTCCCCGGAAGTCATACCACTGGCCGCGCAGGTTGGCCATGGAATCATTGATGGCCAATAAGTTCTTGGCGGCCACCGCGCCCAGCGCCACAATCACCTTTGGGCGGATCACATCAATCTGCCGCATCAGAAACGGCGAGCAAGTATCGCACTCATCTTTCTCCGGCGTGCGGTTTCCCGGAGGACGGCACTTGACCACATTCGCAATGTACACGTCCTCGCGCTTAATGCCCATGGCGGAGATCATGTTGTTCAGCAACTGTCCAGCGCGACCCACGAACGGTTCACCTTGCTGGTCTTCGTCGGCACCCGGGCCTTCACCCACAAACATGATGTCCGCGTTAACGTTGCCCACGCCGAAAACAAGTTTCGTGCGTCCGCTGTGCAGGCGGCAGCGCGTACAGTCGCCAATGTCTTCGCGGATGAGAGTGAGCGCCGCCGGCTTGTCCTTATTTGAGGATGAATCAGCCGTTGATACCGAATCAACCGGCGCCTTATGGCCCATCGGCTGATCTGCAATCACAGGCTTCTTCTGAGCGACTTGCCTGGACGAGTCTTCGGTAGCCGACATTCTCTTCCCGGCTGCGCTTATGCCCGCGTCAACAGTCGCGGCCGCTTGCAGGACTTCCGCCGGAACGTGCGCGACAATTTCCATACCCTCTTCTTCCGAACGGCTTTGCACCGGACGGCGGTAAAAGTCGTAAATACCCATCTCGCGGTAATAGTTCACGCGTGCGGCAAGTTGTTTTTTGGTTTCGGGATCCAGTGGCTTGGGCATCGAGGAAACAGTCTACCGGAACCGCCGGTTCCGAACAAAAGATAGGCAGGGCTGGCCTCTGCGAAATGGCTTAGCGGCGCGACGCCTGTTGCGCCCGCTCTGCCTTAATCTTGACCACGGCGTCCAGCACACGATGCGCGACTTCCCATTTAGACATTTCCGGAACGTCTTCCGCGCCACCGGGCGTAAGGATGGTGACAGCGTTGCGTTCAGAGTCAAACCCGATACCGGCGCGGGACACGTCGTTCAATACGATAGCGTCCAACGATTTGCTGACCAGCTTTTTACGCGCATTTTCCAGCGTGTCTTGCGTTTCAGCGGCAAAGCCGATCACGATCCGCGAACCTTTCTTTGCGGTCACTTCCGCCAAAATGTCGGCCGTGGGCTGAAGTTCCAGTGTCATAGGTCCTTTGCGTTTGATCTTCTGGTCGGCGGCGTTGCTCACGGTGAAGTCGGCTACAGCAGCGGCTTTGATGACGATGCTTGCGCGGTCAAGATGGGCCATCACGGCGTTGCGCATTTCTTCAGCGGTCTGGACAGGAACAAACTCCGTGGACGCCGGCGGCTTGAGTGCCGTTGGTCCACTGATGAGTACTACTTTCGCGCCGCGACGCACCGCAGCTTCGGCCAACGCGTATCCCATCTTCCCGCTCGAGCGGTTGCCGATGAAGCGAACAGGATCAATCGGCTCACGCGTCCCGCCTGCGGTGATAATAATAGTTTCACCAACCAAGTCGGGTACAGCGCCCAGTGCGGACAAAACGGCTTCCACAATCTTGTCATTGGCGGCCAGGCGTCCGGCGCCAATCATGCCGCAGGCCAGGTACCCGCTGTCTGGATTCACAATCTTCACGCCGCGTTTATGTAGCGTTTCGATGTTGGCTTGCGTTGCCGTATGCTCCCACATGTTCACGTTCATGGCGGGGGCCACCACGACCGGAGCGGTCGTCGCGAGAAAAAGCGTCGTCAAAAAATCGTTGGCTTCGCCGTGCGCGAACTTAGCGATCACATCGGCTGTTGCGGGCGCCACGACCAGCGCGTCAATGGCCTGGGCCACGGCAATGTGCTCGACGGCTGAATCGATATTCGGCGGCTCAGCGTCTGAGCCAAATAAATCTGTAATAACTTTTTCGCCGCTGAGCGCAGCAAAAGTGAGTGGCCGGACGAACTCCTGGGCGGCGCGCGTCATGATGACCTGCACGCGAATTCCGCGGTCTTGCAACAGGCGGACAAGTTCCGCGGCTTTATACGCTGCGATTCCGCCGGAGACACCCAGAGCGACCTTCATAGAAAGATTGTAATGCGTTGGATGCAGGACGGGGTGTTGTCGTTTCAATCACCCAGGACATCAAAGGGAAAGGACAAACTCCCTCACGCTGGCGGCAAGCAGCAAGACCGCTATAATCACGAAGATACGGCCTTCCTTGGGAGTGATGGAAGGCTCATCACCGTCCATGGGTAGATTCCGCAGCGCGGGGTGTAGTCCCACCACGAGAAAACCAATTGCCAGCAGACCCACCACCACTGCCCGGGTCAGATGTGAGCCCTGCTCAGAGAGCAACACCAGCAAGGCCATTTTCAACGCCAAAACTAGCCCTTGGGAGGAACCAAGGGATTGGTCTCTCCGCCTTTGGCTTCTTCGCCCTGGATGAACTGCACCTTGCCGGCGTCAATTTCTTCCTGGGCAATCTTCGTCACTTTGCGGGTGCTGGTGCTGACCAGCGGAGGAGATCCACCGGAAAGCTGGCGCGCGCGCCGCGCCGCCACCAGGACATAGCGATAATTGCTGTCAAAGCCGTCTTTGGGTTTCATGGCCATATCATCACCTCTGGCTGAAAATCATGCGCGGGGAGCAGAGTTGAAGGATTCCAGAATACCTTTGATTTCCAGTTCCATTCTGGATTTCAAACATTTCTCCGCGGCCTCCAGGTATTGTTTCTGGTCAGGCGCCAGGGGTTGCCCTGAGCGCCGGGCCCGCTCACCCAGCACGATCGCCACTAACGTGTCCAGCGACAGCTCCAGATGGTCATTCACCAAAATATAATCGTAATTCGGATACTTCTCAATCTCCCGCCGGGCCTCGTCCAGCCGGCGCAGGATCACTTCTGGTTTCACGTTTTCACTGATGCTTCGTTTACGCAGGCGTGACTCCAGTTCGGTGCGGCTGG
>Ga0075026_100000330_pt1 | contig 18669 bp, 17 predicted proteins | sample Str012_2_FD_71392 | JGI IMG/M metagenome (GOLD analysis project Ga0075026, IMG submission 71392) | Freshwater sediment microbial communities in response to fracking from Pennsylvania, USA - Straight Creek_MetaG_SC_2012 | ecosystem: Environmental > Aquatic > Freshwater > Creek > Sediment... | reverse complement strand
ATGTGTGGATATTGAAGAATTAACCAAACTGGCCCACCAAAATGGCATGGGCATTTCAGTTGACAATACATTTGCCACGCCCTACCTGCAGCAGCCTTTCCGTTACGGCGTCGATTTTGTTTTTCATTCCACCACCAAGTTTTTAAACGGCCATGGTACATCAATTGGGGGCGTCTTAATTGGAAAGGACATTGAACTGATGCAAACAAAATTTACCAAATGGCACCGCCTGCTGGGTGGCAACTCCAATGCATTTGATGCTTACCTGCTTACGATGGGGATGAAAACACTTGAACTGCGAATGGAAAGACATTGCCACAATGCAATGGATGTGGCCTATTACCTGAATGCTCATGACGCAATTGCAAAAGTGAATTATACCGGTTTAAACGATCACCCTGACTACGCTACCTGCGCAAAACAAATGCGCCATGCCGGACCGATGATGAGCATTGAACTCAAAGGCGGACTGGCTGCCGGTAAACAATTTATTGACAAACTGAAAATGTGTACCCGTGCTGTTTCGCTGGGTACCACCGATACACTGATCTCACATCCCGCCAGCATGTCTCATTTTGGCGTTACCAAAGAGGAAAGGGCACAGTTTGGGATAACGGATGGATTGATACGCATGAGCATCGGCATCGAAAACATACAAGATATACTGGCCGATTTGGAACAGGCTTTAAAATAGCCGCAAACTGATATTCGATCAGCCACAAAAAAACTCCCTCACAAAAAGTGAAGGAGTTCTTCGTTAAAAGCAAGCGGAATCGTTGAGACCGTATAAAACACATCAACTATAAACAAGCTATTTTATCATAAATCCACTGTGGCTTTTGACCAAAGTATTTTAATTATTAACTGGTCACTGGTGCCGCAGCCAGAATTTCCGCACTTACACCTGCCGCATATTTTTCAAAATTGCTGATAAACTGCCTTGCAAGATTGTTGGCAGCAGTATCATAGGCAGCTTTATCGTGCCAGGTGCTGCGTGGATTTAATATTTCTGATGGAACAGCAGGACAACTAACGGGCACCAACATACCGAAAACGGGATGCGCTTCCAGCGCCACATTCTCCAGTTTGCCTTCAAGTGCAGCGGTAATCATGGCCCTGGTATATGAAAGTTTTATCCGGTTACCGGTTCCGTAAGCGCCACCGATCCATCCTGTATTGATCATCCACACATTTACTTTATGGGAGCTGATTTTTTCTCCCAGCAGGGCCGCGTATTTACCGGGATGCAGTGGCAGGAAGGGTGCCCCAAAGCAGGCGCTGAAAGTAGATTTTGGTTCGGTAACACCCGTTTCTGTACCCGCTACTTTTGCGGTATAGCCGGAAATAAACTGGTACATGGCCTGTGCTGGCGTAAGTTTTGAAATGGGCGGCAATACGCCATACGCATCGCAGGTAAGAAAGAAAATGTTGCGGGGAATATTGCCCACAGAAGGTTCTATAGCATTGCTGATAAAATGAAGTGGATAAGAAACGCGGGTGTTTTCGGTAATGGCTTTGCTGCTAAAATCAATCCGGTTGGTGCCGGGGAAAAAAGGCGTATTTTCTACCAGTGCACCGGGGCGGATGGCATTGTAAATGGCCGGTTCATTTTCTTCACTCAGGTTGATGGTCTTTGCATAGCAACCGCCTTCAAAATTGAATACGCCATCAGCCGACCAGCCATGTTCATCGTCTCCAATCAGGTTGCGTTTGGGATCGGCGCTCAGGGTTGTTTTTCCGGTGCCGCTCAATCCAAAAAACAGCGCGGTGTCGCCCTGCGCTCCTATATTGGCCGAGCAATGCATGGGCAATACATTTTTATTTTGTGGCAAAATAAAATTCAGCACAGAGAAGATACCTTTCTTGGTTTCGCCGGTATACCCGGTGCCAGCTATTAAAATAGTTTTGTGTTTAAATGAAATTACTGCAGCATTGTGCTGGCGGGTGCCGCATTCAACCGGATCCAATTTAAGATCAGGCGCAGAGAGTATCGTCCACTCGGGTGTAAAATGTTCCAGTTCTTCTTCCTGCGGGCGCAGGAACATATTATAAGCAAACAGGTTTATCCACGGTTTTTCATTTACCACGCGTATGCTGATGCGGTAGCGTGTGTCGGCGCATGCATAGCAATCACGCACCCACAGATCTTCTTTTGCAGCGAGATAGGTTTTTATTTTTTTCTGTATAAGGAGGAAATATTTTTCATCCATGGGCAGGTTGAACTCATTCCAGTGTACCGTGTCTGTGGTAATTTCATCTTTAATGATAAACTTGTCTTTGGGGCTCCGGCCGGTAAATTCTCCGGTATTGATGACCAGGGCGCCACTATTGCTCAGCAGGCCTTCGCCCATGCAAATACTGTCTTCTATTAGTTCTTCGGGTGGCAACTGGTAGTGTATATTGTCAACCACAGGAAAGCCAAACCCGGCAATGGGCGTTGAGGGGAAAGAGGTGAGTACCGACATATAATACAAACGTTTGTTAGTTTGCAAAGATAGGGTTCCAGCCCAATTTTCAAAACCGTTAATAGCGCGGATGATTGGAGATTCGACCGAAATGAGCCGTATCTGACAGTAAAAAATCAGGTTTTGGTTGACTATATTGCATATTTTTAAATAAATACCCATAAGATTAGATAAATCAAAATTTTGTGCAGTTTGTACCGAAGGGCTGCATGCAGACCGATCTCTTTGCGGGACAGTGGGCAAAGTAGTTTTGCAGGCAACCAGCCTGGTATTGCAGGCGCTAGTATAAATTGTACATATCGGGATTGAATCCATAATTTTATGGCCCCTTCAAAAACATTAAACAACCGGAATGAAATACCTGCCGCTAAACGCCGAGATTTTTACACAAAACCGTAAACGTTTTACGGAGAAAATGGAAAAGAATGCCATTGCAATTTTTAACAGCAATGACGAATTGCCGTCGAACGGCGATGCCCTGTTGAAGTTTAAACAAAATTCTGATCTCTACTGGCTAACCGGCATCGAACAGGAAGATACCATGCTGGTGCTTTTTCCGGACAACCCCGACAAAAAATACCGCGAAGTGCTGGTGCTGGTAAGGCCCAATGAACTGAAAGAAAAATGGGATGGACGCAGGCACAGGGCCGCAGAAGCAAAGGCCATCAGCGGACCGGTTACCGTGGTATGGCTGGATGTTTTAGACGGTTTGCTGCAACAGTGGATACACCTGGCAGATACCCTGTACCTTAATACAAATGAAAACGATCGCAAGGCCAGCCTGATTCCGGTCAGGGATTACCGTTATGCGCAGGAAATCCGGCAACGCTATCCTTTGCACGAGTACAAACGCAGCGCAAAAATTTTACGCGGGCTGCGGGCGGTGAAGTCAGCCCTGGAAGTGGAAGTATTACAAAAGGCCATTGATATCACCGATGTTGCTTTCCGGCGGCTGCTGCAATTTATTAAGCCGGGAGTAATGGAATATGAAATTGAAGCCGAAATATTTCATTCGTTTTTATCGCAGCGTGCTACCGGCCCGGCCTATGGTTCCATTATTGCCAGCGGCGACAGGGCCCGTACCCTGCACTATGTAAGTAATAACCAGGAATGCAAAGCCGGCGAACTGATATTGATGGATTTTGGTGCAGAGTATGGTGGCTACAATGCAGATCTTACCCGTACGGTTCCGGTAAACGGCAAGTTTACAAGGCGGCAGAAAACGGTGTACAATGCCTGCCTGGAATTGCACAATTATGCAAAGAGTTTATTGAAACCCGGTATCACCATTTTGGATTACCACGATAAAGTGGGCGAACACGCTACCCAGGTTTTCCTGAAAATAGGATTACTGAATAAAACCGCGGTAAAAAATGAAGACCCGGATAACAGGGCTTACCGCAAATATTTATACCACGGCATTTCTCACCACCTGGGTATTGATGTGCATGACCTGGGCACCAAAACGGAGCCGTTGAAAGCCGGCATGCTGCTGACTGTAGAGCCCGGTATTTATATTGAAGAAGAAAACATGGGTGTACGCATTGAAAACAATCTATGGATTACAAAAACGGGCAATAAAGACCTGATGGCCAATATACCCATTACAGCAGAAGACATAGAAAGCCTGATGAAAAAATAATTCTCCCACAGAAAACAAATAAGCATTACTGTTACAGCGTTAACAGATCGTACATTTGAAATAATTGTTCCCGTTGATTATGAAAAAAATCCCCAATATTTTTACTCTGCTCAATTTAATGTTTGGTTGTTGCGCCATCGTATTTGCCCTGCAAACTGAACAAATTACCATTAACCAGGCCGATGATTCTTCTACCAGTTTCAGTGTGCCTGAAAGATTGTATTTTGCCGCCATCTGCATTGCCATTGCGGCCTGCATCGATTTTCTGGATGGTTTTCTGGCACGTTTGTTAAATGCTACCGGCGATATGGGCAAGCAACTGGATTCGCTGAGCGATGTAGTAAGTTTTGGTGTGGCGCCTTCCATGATCCTGTTTCAGTTTTTGCGCCTCTCTTATATGCAGCAGCAAAATGGCCTGGAAATCAATATTGCGTGGCTATTGCCCGCTTTCCTTTTTGCGTGTGCCGGCGCTTACCGTCTTGCACGGTTTAATATTGATACCACGCAGACCTATGGTTTTAAAGGTGTTCCCATACCCGCAGCAGGGCTGGTAATAGCCTCACTACCCCTAATTGCTTTTTATAATTATTATGAGGGTAAAGTAAATACGCTCATTTTTAATAAATGGTTTTTGTATACAATTATAGCCGTGCTCAGTTATCTTATGATCAGCACTTTGCCCATTATGGGTATGAAGTTTAAAGACTATACACTGAAGAATAATATGCCCAAGCTATTGCTGCTTATTCTTGCAGTAATAGCCGCAATTTTATTTAAATGGATAGCCGTACCGGTGGTCTTCATCGCTTACATTATCTTATCTTTGGCGCTCAAAAATAAAACCACATGACGTACACGGTACAGGTAACAGTAATGCCATTAAAAGAATTGCTTGATCCGCAGGGTAAAGCAGTAATGGGAGGCTTAAGCAATCTTGGATTGAAGAATGTACAGGATGTGCGCATTGGCAAAAACATTACGCTGCAGGTAGATGCCGCTACGCCCGATGCGGCAAAACAAGTAGCAGAAGATGCCGCAAAAAAATTACTGGCCAATCCGGTAATGGAATACTTTGAAGTGGCTGTTGTTTAATTGATAAGTAATTGGTTGATCTGTTAGTGTCAGCCCAGGAGCCCGGTCAACCAATCAACAGTTCAACAAATCCACCGGTCAAAGAATCAACCGATCAACAAAATGCTCTACATTGTTCCCACTCCCATTGGCAACCTGCAGGATATAACGCATCGTGCATTAGAGGTACTGAAATCAGTTGATTTGATACTGGCAGAAGATACGCGTACTTCTTCAAAACTGCTGAACCATTACAACATCCACAAGCCGCTGTCTCCCTATCACCAGCACAACGAACACAAGATTTTACAGCACCTGGTAAGCCAGCTGGCAGACGGAAAAAAAATGGCAGTGATTACCGATGCGGGAATGCCTGGTATTTCTGATCCCGCTTTCCTGCTGGTACGTGAATGCATAAAAGCAGGCATAAGAGTAGAAAGCCTGCCCGGCGCTACAGCTTTTGTTCCCGCACTCGTTAACAGTGGTATCCCGGCTTCGCGTTTTTGTTTTGAAGGGTTTATTCCGTTAAAAAAAGGAAGACAGACTTTGTTAAAACAACTGGCCACCGAAGAAAGGACCATGCTGTTTTATGAATCGCCGGTTCGGCTTGTAAAAACCCTCACAGATTTTATTGAACATTTTGGAGCAGACCGCCAGTGCTGTGTAAGTCGTGAGCTCACTAAAATGTTTGAAGAAAATGCCAGGGGTACCTTGCAGGAAGTTTGTGATCATTTTAAACAAAAAGAGGTGAAGGGCGAAATTGTCATTACCGTTGAAGGCGCCCGCTGATTGCTTCTCTTCTGCTATGCGCAATATTTCACAAAATCTAAACACCGTAAACGGGTGGTAATTCTCCGGTTGGCATGATATTGTTATACTGTCCTGAAACAAAATCACCAGGAGTATGAAAAAAATAACATTGTTCACGGCTTTGCTGTTTTCCCTTTCCTTTTTAAATCATGCAACAGCGCAATTACGCAAAGTGCCTGCAGAAGTAACAGAAGCATTTAAAGAAAAATACCCCGATACAAAAAATGTGGAATGGAAAGACAAGATTGCTTCTTTCCAGGTAAACTATGAGATGGGGGGCATCCGGTATGAGTCTAAATTTAGCAGCAAGGGAGAATGGTTGCAGACGGAGAAAACAGTAGCCGAAGACGCCCTGCCGGCAGAAGTGAAAGAAGGCTACAGCAAAAGCAAGTTTACCAGCTGGGAACTGAAATCAGTAGCGCAGGTAGAAAGTAAAGACAATGGCATCCAATACCGGTTGTTTGTACGTAAAAGCGGTGTAGAAAAGAAATACCTGTATTTCGATTCAACCGGAAAGCTGGTTAAAGACGCCATCACCATATAATTCCGTTGATAACGGGAGCAGTTGAAACAGCACCCTTTTCCGCCCTGCGGGAAGGGGTGTTGTATTGTAGGCTGTTAAAGATTATTTTCATTTTAACCTTTGTATTCCTTTATTTGCAGGAATTTCGTTGTTATTAAAACGTTTAAGCATGATGCGATTTCTATTTGGTGCAGCCTTTATTTTACAATGTGTTGCTTTGCTGGCACAACCCGGCCGCTGGCAACAACATGTTAAATACACAATGGATGTGGAGGCAGATGTGGTAACCAATAAGTTTTCCGGGAAACAGAAACTGCTGTACACTAATAATTCTCCCGACACGCTTTCAAAAGTGTTTTACCATTTGTACTGGAATGCATTTCAGCCCAATAGTATGATGGACAACCGCAGCCGCATTTTGGGCAGCCAGGAAGTAAACGGAAAGGCCGACTGGGATGGCCGCGTGCGTGACCGTATACTGAAATTGAAACCGGCAGAAATCGGATACCAGAAAGTGAAATGGATTAAAATGAATGGGGTAGCACAAACTACTAAACTGCATGAAACCATTCTTGAAGTGATACTGGACAAGCCCATCCTGCCAAAGACAACAGTAACTTTTGATCTTGAATTTGAGGCCCAGGTGCCGGTACAAATCAGGAGAAGCGGCCGCGACAATGCAGAGGGGGTTCGCTACAGCATGAGCCAGTGGTATCCTAAAATCTGCGAATACGATTACGAGGGCTGGCACCCAACTCCTTATGTTGCCCGTGAATTTTACGGCGTTTGGGGCGATTACGACGTAAGCATCAGCATCGATAAAAAATATACCATTGCCGCCACCGGCTATTTGCAAAACCCAAATTCAATTGGTCACGGGTATGAAACACCCGGTACAAAAGTGCCGCCGGTTGCAGGCAATACCGTGAAATGGGTTTTTGCTGCGCCCAATGTGCACGATTTTGTGTGGGCTGCAGACCCTGATTATATTCACATCAGTAAAGTGGTAAGGGATGGCATGGTACTGCATGCATTTTATAAAATAGTGCCGGAACTTTTAACCGCGCAGTACAATGCTTTGTCGCCCGCAAGAAAACAACAATACGGCAATGAACCCAATAATTTTGTAGCCAATTACATTGATGAGTGGGAAACCTTGCTGGACAAAGCCGCCAAAGTATTGCCGTTTATGGACAAAACTTTTGGAAAATATCCGTACAAACAATATTCGTTTATACAAGGGGGTGATGGTGGTATGGAATACCCGATGGCCACTTTGCTGAAAGGAGCCGGCACCGACGTGGTGTTTCATGAATGGATGCACAGCTGGTACCAGATGATGCTGGGCACCAATGAGAGCGAATACGCATGGATGGATGAAGGATTTACTTCTTATGCAGAAGACCTGGTGAGCCGCAACTACTATGGCAAATCAACCCAGGAAAATTACCAGGGCGCATTGCAGCGCAACCCGGCCGATAAAAAGCTTGCCGATTATTTATCGTTTATTCCGGAAAACAACGGCGATTCATATGTTGGCTATTTTGGACTGGCAAAAAGCGGGTTTGAAGAACCGCTTACAACGCATGCCGATCATTTCAATACCAATTATGGATACAGCAATGCGGCTTATGCAAAAGGCGCGGTATTTATGGAGCAATTGGGCTATGTAGTGGGAACTGAAAACCGCAATAAAATTTTGCTGGAGTATTTTAACCAATGGCGGTTTAAACATCCCAATGTAAATGACCTGATACAAGTGGCAGAAAAAACGAGTGGTTTAAAGCTGGATTGGTACCGGGAGTATTTTGTGAATACTACCAAAACCATTGATTACAGTATAGACAGTTTGTGGGAAGAAGCTGGCAAAACCAAAATTCGCCTGGTAAACAAAGGAAAAATGCCCATGCCGGTTGATCTGCAGTTAACGTTTAAAGACGGCAGCAAGGAAATGCATTATGTGCCCATGGATTTAATGTATGGTGCAAAGCCCGCTGAAGACAGTAGCATGCCCCGTAAGGTATACGATGAATGGAACTGGACCAATCCTTCTTATACCATTGAAAGCAGCCGTAAACTCTCGGAGATGACTGTGGCAGAAATTGATCCCAGCCATCGTATGGCCGATATTAACCGGAAAGATAACAAGCTAGAAATAAAATGGTAAACCCTGTTGAATTAAATAAAAAGCCGCTTCATTTTTGAAGCGGCTTTTTATTTGAGTACCAGGTAATTCGTTTTTGGAGCTTATGCAAGGTCAAGAAAATTTCATAGTCAAAAGCCTGTAAAAGAGAAAAGGTAAGGTTATAATGGTTTACAGTATTTGTTATTAAGCATCCCTTTTTTGCAATATAAAAGTAGACACTCACAGGAGATACCACAATACCACTTTAGTAGTATTTATGACGGATTGTGTTTATAAATTATATGAAAAAGATTAAACAGTATTAAACAATCCAGACCCTATCTGCCGAAATATTTATTCACTGCTTCCACCCGGTTGTTGACGTGCAACTTTTCGTAAATATGGTACACATGTTTGCGTACAGTTTCGGGGCTGATAAAAAGGTTGTTGGCAATTTCTTTGTACAAAAGGCCTTTAGACAAATGCTCCAGTATTTCTTTTTCCCTGCCGGAGAGGATATTGATGGATTTATCTTCGGGAACCGGGCCTTCTGGAACGGTTTTGCCCCTGAAGGCGGCCACTACTTTCCGGGCTATCTGGCTGCTCATGGGTGCACCTCCTTCGCTGAGTTCTTTGATGGCTTCCAGCAGTTTACCAGGGGCTGTTTTTTTGAGGATATAGCCGTTTGCACCTGCACTCAGGGCTTCAAATATTTTTTCATCTTCTTCGTACACCGTACACATCATGTACAAAATATCCGGGTGCATGGGTTTCAGCTGGCGTACGCATTCAATGCCGCTCATTCCGCCCAGGTTAATATCCATCAGTACCACCTGCGGACTTAGCGCCGGTATTTTTTCAATGGCCTCTTCTGCACTCGAAAAGCTGCCCAAAAGGCGGTAGCCATCGGACATAATTATTATCTGCTCCAGTGCAGAGCGAATATCCTTATTGTCGTCAACAATGCAAACTGTAATCGTCATTGTGCAAAGTTGCATTTATTTATATTATATAGCAATACCACAAAGTGGTAATAATTATTTCACAATTAGGAGGAAACATGTAGCAGGAACTTGTCTTTAAAGAAATCCTCTTTAAAGAAATCATATATTTTTACAACATTCGGCCTGCAACGGCTGTCCGAAATTTCCTGTGCAAGGTCGCCACCTTTCAGACAGATCAAACCATTGATGCTGTTGCTGAGGGCAGGATTTTTTTTACGGAGCAAAGGCTTCGACCAGCGCCATAAATCGCCTAAAGGTGCAACGGCTCTTGTAAGCACAGCATCAAATTTCCGGTTTTTAATGTCTTCGGCCCTGGTATGCTGCGTGGTTACATTTTTAAGTGCAAGCGCTTCTACTACGGCATCCACAACTTTTAGTTTTTTACCGATGCTGTCTGCCAGGTGAAATTTTACTTCAGGAAAAAATATGGCGAGGGGTATACCAGGAAATCCGCCGCCTGTGCCAAGGTCCAGAATTTCCGTAGCGGACGGACAGTCTGCCACAGCGGCAATGCTGAGTGAATGCAGTACATGTTTTTCGTAGAGGCTGTCTATGTCTTTGCGGGAGATGACATTTATCTTACTGTTCCAGTCTTTGTACAATGCTTCAAGAGCGGCAAATTGTTGCAGCTGCAGTTCTGAAAAATCGCCAAAATATTTTAAAATCAGTTCCAGTTTTTGCGTGGTTTTTTCCATAACGATGGTGCAAAGATGAGATAATACACAAACATCCAGATATCAAACAGCCACCACCAGGGCCATAAATCTTTTTCGTTTAATTTTTCCATGCCTTTGTAAAAAATCCAGCCTTGAACAATAAGCCGGATGGCAAACAATGCTGTAGCAAGGCGCCAGTCGAAGAACAAAAGACTTACCACAAACAAAGGGTAAAAAAGAAAATGCGTTAACGCATAAAGCCCCAGTAAAAGCCGGTGTTTTCCTTTGTAATATTTTCCGGTGGTATAGTGTCTTGTTTTCTGTCTTATCCAGTCGGCCCAGGTTTTTTTTGGTTCACTCAGTGTAATGGCTTCGGGGTCTATTACCACGGCGGTATTTGTTTTTGTGGCCACCATGTTTATAAACAGGTCGTCGTCGCCACCGGTAACATGGTTAAGCGATGAGAATCCTTTGTTCTGAAAAAACAATCTTTTTGTATACGATAAATTTCTGCCAACGCCCATGTACGGCGTGCCGGCCAGGGCATAAGATAAATATTGCAAAGCCGTATGAAAGGTTTCAAAACGAATGAGTTTGTTCAGCAAACCGGGCTTTTTATTGTAAGAACCATAGCCCAGTACAATCTCAATGCCTTCGGTATAGCCATCCTGCATTTTTTGTAACCAGAATTCCGTTGCGGGCATGCAATCGGCATCCGTTAACAGTACCACTTCGTGTTTGGCTTCTTTAATGCCAATGGACAAGGGATATTTTTTTCCGGGTATCAGTTTGGCTTCGTAATCGAGGTTAACGGGCTGCAGGTGTTTAAAGGTTTTTTTCAATTCTTCCAGCAGGTATTTTGTTTCATCCACGCTATTATCGTTTACTACAATCACTTCGTGCGTAGTAGGATAAGTCTGCACCAGTACGCCGGGCAGGTTAAAGGCGAGATTGCCTGCTTCGTCCCTGGCACACACAATTACACTTACCGGATGTTGCTGCGATTTGGCCTTTTCTTTTTTTGTAAAAAATGCCACCCTGCGGAAAAACCAGCCATAATACAGCAATTGTATTACGGTTACCACCGCAAAAAGATAAAAGAATATTTCCCACATATGTAGTCTCAGTTGCTCTGTCAGGTTCATGCAGTGAATGGTTTAGGGGGCATGCAAATTGGCTGCGAAAATAGTATAATGATGGCTGATTTGTATAATTAGTCAGGCGCTGATTTCGTTCATGGGGGAAACCTCCTTCATTCCGGCAGTCATCAAATCAGCAATTCCTGTTATATTGCAGGCCTTTATGGCAGTATTACAATTCGATTTACAGGCTACAGACAGCCAATCTGCGGCCCGCGTGGGCAAAATCTCTACTGATCACGGGGAGATTCTTACGCCCATTTTTATGCCCGTGGGTACGGTGGGCAGTGTAAAAGCAATATCGCAACAGCAACTGGCACAGGATGTAAAAGCCCAGATTATTTTGGGCAATACCTATCATTTATACCTTCGCCCCGGGCTGGAAGTGCTGGAAGCGGCGGGCGGCCTTCACCAGTTTAATGGCTGGCACAAACCCATTCTTACCGATAGCGGCGGCTACCAGGTTTTTTCACTGGCGGCCAACCGAAAAATTTCGCCCGAAGGGGTGGTTTTTCAAAGTCATATTGATGGCAGCCGGCATTTGTTTACCCCCGAAAACGTAATGGATACACAGCGTACCATTGGGGGCGATATCATCATGGCTTTTGATGAATGCCCGCCTTATCCCAGCGATTACAAGTATGCCCGGAAAAGCATGGAGCTTACGCACAACTGGCTCGACCGCTGTATTGATCATTTTAATAACACCCCAGATAAATACGGCTATACACAAAACCTGTTTCCAATTGTGCAGGGCAGTACCTATGCAGATCTGCGCAAAGCCTCAGCCGCATTTGTGGCCTCAAAAAATGCGGCGGGTAATGCCATCGGCGGTCTCAGCGTGGGCGAACCGGAAGAAATGATGTATGAATACTGTGCCTTGTGCTGTAGCATACTGCCCATTGCCAAACCGCGTTACCTCATGGGCGTTGGCACACCCTGGAATATACTGGAAAGTATTGCCCTGGGTATTGATATGTTTGATTGCGTAATGCCCACCCGCAACGGGCGCAACGCAATGCTGTTTACCAGCAGGGGCGTTATCAATATCGACAATAAAAAATGGGAAAAAGATTTTTCGGTGCTGGATGATGGCATACCCGCCGAACAGAGTAATTTTTACAGCAAAGCATATTTGCGCCATCTTATTAAATCAAAAGAAATACTGGGCCTTACCATTGCCAGCATCCACAATTTATCGTTTTATTTATGGCTGGTAGCAGAAGCCAGGGAGCACATTCTGCAGGGCGATTTTGTAAGCTGGAAAAACAATATTGTACCGGTGCTGAAACAGCGCCTTTGAACTGCAGGTATTGGTGCGCTTTTTCGTGGTGAGGGCAGTGGTTACTCCGATTTTTTGTATACATGCACCAGCAATATAAAAAACAGCACTGAGCCGGTATAAAAACTGAATTCGGTCCAGTCGTACTGCGTAAAAAAACCATTGAATTTAAAGTAAGTGGTATTGTCGTCGGGTAGAAAATAGGGATATGTAAATTTTACAAAAGGCCAGAATTTGTCAGTCTTGGGTTCGCCGGAAGTATTAAAGAAACGGACTTCGTGGTAAGAAAGAAATAGTGCGCAAAGGTGAAAAATGCACCAGAAAATAACCCAGCGGTAGCGCTTTACACGCACAACAAAGGAGGAAGAGTTGTCTGCACTTGCTGAACCAGGAAGACTGTTTTGCTTCATTAAGAAAAAATTGACTTTGCGTGCAGGTTTTAATTAATATTTAATCCGGATTCACCAGCTAAACAGCGTAGTAAAGGGTTTTTGCACGTTCAACAACCACTTTGAAAGCCGGGGTTTCCTTTGGTTATTCAGAAATTAGGGAAGCAATCCAGCCACTGTAGCGGCCTTGCTGAAAGAACCAAATATAAACGATTTTTCTTTATTCGGAAAAAGGCCTTCACTTAACTATGCACGGGTTACTATAACTTATCCACAACAAAAATTAGCCTATTTTTGAACGTTCACCAGCCCAAAGCTGCTATAGAAATATACGAATGAAAATCCTGGACCGGTACATAATAAAAAATTTCTTAATCACTTTTGTATTTACCATTCTTGCACTCACTGTTATTTCGGTGGTTATCGACAGCAGTGAAAAAGCCGATGATTTTGTGAAATCGGGTCTCAGTTCTTCTGAAATCATTACCAAATACTATATCGGTTTTGTGCCTTTTATCATTTCCATGATTTTTCCGCTCATGGTTTTTATTGCGGTAATTTATTTTACGTCGAAACTGGCTGGCCGGTCAGAAATAGTAGCCATACTGGCCAATGGCGTACGGTACCGCCGTTTCTTGCAACCTTATTTTATTGGTGGCTGCCTGCTGGGTTTATTGCTCTGGTACTGTAATATGTTTGTGTTTCCAATGGGCAACAGCATCCGCAGCGATTTCCAGGTGCGGTATATCGACAACAACAGTTCTTATTACACCGGCCAGATGGGGAACACTACGTTTTACCTCAAATCAGATCCCAATACCTATGTAGCCATCCGGTATTATGATACCACCAACAAGGTTTCCAGCGGATTTTTCCTGCAAAAGATTAAAGGTAATCAAGTGTACTATAACCTGCGCGGAGAATCCATCCGCTGGGATACCGCGCACAAAAACTGGAAAGTGGAGAATGCGGTTGAACGACAGATTGACGGCATTCATGAAACGGTAAAACAAATGCCGTCTATGAACCTGAAGCTGAGCATTACGCCTGCCGATTTGCGCAGGGACGAATACCTGAAAGACAAGCTCACTTCGCCCGACCTGCATCATTTTATCAGTATGGAAGAAATGCGGGGCACCGAAGGACTGAATACCTATAAAGTGGAATATTACCGGCGTATTGCCACGCCATTTTCAGTGGTGATACTAACCCTGCTGGGTGCGGTGGTGGCCAGCCGTAAAACCCGCGGTGGCAGTGGCCTTCACCTGGCTTTTGGCATTGTAGCAGCAGCTACTTTTGTAATTATGGACCGGTTCTCCATCGTATTCTCCAGTAAAGGAAACCTGCATCCGCTGATTGCCGCCTGGATACCCAATATCATTTTTACGATCATTACTTTTTTTGTTTACCGCAAAGCACCGAAGTAAAGTATTTAGTACTAAGTACTAAGTATTGAGACGGACAATGGCTGTTTTTGATAATATAAATAGCAGTATTTAATGGTGATTTTTTGGCTGTCTAAATACTGAATACTTAATACTGACTACTATATGCGTTATTATATTATAGCAGGAGAGGCCTCGGGCGATTTGCATGGCAGCAACCTGGTGAATGAAATAAAAAAAGCCGATGCGCAGGCCGTCATCCGTGGCTGGGGTGGCGATATGATGCAGGCTGCAGGTGTTGCCGTTGTAAAACATTACCGCGAACTGGCTTTTATGGGTTTTATTGAAGTGCTGAAAAACCTGCCGGCCATTCTGCGGAATTTAAAATTTTGCAAGGAAGACATTCTTGCATTTAAACCCGATGTACTGGTGCTGGTAGACTATCCCGGCTTTAACCTGCGCATTGCTGAATGGGCCAAAAAGCAAGGCTTTAAAATTGCCTACTATATCTCTCCGCAAGTATGGGCCTGGAAGGAAAACCGGGTTAATAAAATAAAAGCCAGTGTAGATAAAATGCTGGTGATACTACCTTTTGAAAAAGCATTTTACGAGAAATGGCAATACAATGTGGAATATGTGGGCCACCCGCTGATTGAGGTTATTGAAAAGGAAAAGAAAGTACTGGTAACGCAGCCGCTTTCCAACAAACCCATCATTGCTATGTTGCCCGGCAGCCGGCAGCAGGAAATTACCAAGAAACTGCCCATAATGCTGGCCGTTAGTAAGTTTTTTCCGGAGTATGATTTTATTGTGGCCAAAGCACCCGGATTGGATCCCGCTTTTTACGATGCCCTGCTACTGCCCTACAGCAATGTAGCAGCCGTTAGCGGACAAACCTATACCTTGCTGAAACAATCAAAAGCCGCCATGGTAACCAGCGGCACTGCTACGCTTGAAACTGCACTGTTTGCGGTGCCCGAAGTAGTGTGTTATAAAGGCAGCAATATCTCTTACCAGATTGGCAAGCGGCTGATAAAAGTAAAATACATTTCACTGGTAAACCTGATCATGGATAAGCTGGTAGTAAAAGAACTGATACAGGATGCACTAACAGCAGAAAACCTGCAAAAAGAATTGAATGATTTGCTGAACAACCCGGTGCGCATTGCACAATTACAGGAAGACTACGCTGAACTAAAAAAACTACTCAGTGAGGGCGGAATGGCATCTGCCAATGCGGCCAAAAGTATTGTGGCTTTAGCAGGAGGTTAATTTTTTTGCAGGCGATGATACTTTTATTACAAAAATAAAGCCCTGCTCCAGTTAAGCGGCTTGTCTGAAATATAGTTGAGCAATACAAAAGCTATACCCAGCAGGCCATCCACCAAATCATATTCTTTTCCTTTGTACATACCATTTTCCATATCTTTTTCAAGCAAAAGAATCGTTTGCTCTATCCAGTATTCATATCCTTCCAGGTATTTTTCATTACCACTTTCCTGGTACAAAATTTTATAAAACTGCGCCAGGCCGGCCGAGCCGTGGCAAAAATGAGCATCTGTTACTTTGGTTGAACGTTCGTCTTTGCGCATCAGCGAACTAAGGCCGGCAAGATTGGCCACGCGTACCAGTTCCTCATCGCCCAGTAATTTACCGGCCCTGTAAAAAAGCAGTGTTTCATTCAAATCGCCATAGCACCAGCCCAGTCTTGCCTTGTTAATAATTTCATTGGCGGCCGGGTCTATCCAGAACGGGAAAAAGGAATATTCTTCGTTGGAAAAATCAATATACATTTTGTGTTTCAGTATAAACCGGGTGCCATCTTTTACGGTCTGCACAATCAGGCTTTTGTGTACAGAAGCGGGATAGCATTCAATTAAGATGAGTAACATGCCGCAGAGTCCGTGCGATAAACTGAAATTGATTTCTTTCTTTTCATCTGTTTGCATTACATAATTCCTGAACCAGCAACCATGCGGATCTTTTACTGCTTTGCGGCATATTTTTTCTATGAGAATATCCATGTATTCAATCGCCATGGAGCCGGCTGGCCGGTCGGAGAAGGAATGAATAATACCAAAGGCACCGTGCAGGCAATCTATATAATCGTCTTCTATATAGGCCACCGCGCTGTTAAATAGATATTTGTCCAGTTCCTCAAACCCATTCTTCATATCCAGGTCTATCCATCTTTCCCTGGTCAGTAAATTTAGCACATACAACAGACCTGCGCCACCGCTGCTGAATGCAGGGCCAATCAGTCCGGGCATCCCATTGTTGAGGTTAGAAAAAATTTCTTCCAGCAGGCTATTGCCTTTATCCAGGTATTCAGCATCCTCTGTTACTTTATACAATTGGAAATAATAAAACGCAACGCCCAGGTTGCCGCCTAGTAAAGTATCGTTCTCGCCTTTTCCGCCTGCCAGTATCCGGTGAATTTTGTCCAGTTCTTTGGTTGTAATTTGTTCCATATTTCTTTTGCTGTTCCCGGGTGAAATTACCAACACTGCAGAGCCTTTATAAATCCACTACACAAAAAAGGATTTTCAGGGTATAAAAAAAAGTCCAGGCTTATTTGTTTTACGCCATGCAATTTTTGCAGGCAAATGCTGCAATAGATAGCGCAGAGCATTGCTATAGCCAGTTATTCCATTAACTTATTCCGCAATTTTTCCATAAATGCAGGTTTGTACAATTCGCCAAGGGTAATGGATGCAGCAATACCATTCAGTCTTACCATATTCCCTTCTACACCGGTAACTTTTCGCAATGCGATAATGAATGATTTTTGGATGCGTATAAAATGCTCCGCGGGCAACCTTTCTTCCAGGTCTTTCATATTTAGCAGGGCCATTGTTTTTTGCCCTTTGTGAAAAATGGCTACATAATTTTTCATGCCTTCTATATAATCTATGTCCGACAAGTTAATTTTCAACAACTTTCCCTTCGTCTCTGTTTTTACAAAAATGTAATCATCTTCAAGGCTGTTTACGGAGACTGCGGTATTCCCTTTTATAAGGGTGGTGGCACGCTGGCAGGCTTTTAAGAATCTCGGCAGGGGCACAGGCTTTAACAGGTAATCTATTACTTCCAGTTCAAAACCTTCTGCGGCAAATTCACTGTAAGCGGTAGTTAGTATTACTTTGCTTTTGCCCTGCAGTGCTTTTATAAAATCAATGCCAGAAATATCGGGCATTTGTATGTCAAGAAATACAAGGTCTATTTTTTTTGTATGCAGAACCGACAATGCTTCCATTGGTTTTGTAAAACTACCTTCCAGTTTAAGGTAAGGCAACTGGCTACTGTAATTTTCCAGCACATCAATGGCATGCTGTTCGTCATCAACAATAATACAGCTAATCATAATCGGTTATAAGGTTTAATGTTCAGTAAATGCCTGTTTAGGTATTGTGTCGGCTTCATGGTTTGCCCCGTACTCAATTTCAAGCGTCACTTTGTATAGTATTTCTTCGTCTTCCGTAATAAGCCGGTATTTCTCCGGGTAGGCAATATCCAGCCGCCGCCGGATATTATTGATGCCAATGCCATGCGATAGCTCTTTGGGGCCGGTCTTTTTTTTATTGATTACTGCAAACCTGAGGTTTGAATTTTTGCAGACCAGTTCTATCTGAAGTGGAAATTCTGTATTAATGAGTGCCCCATGTTTGAAAGCATTTTCTGCCAGTGTAATCAAGACCAGTGGAATAATACGGATATTTTCAATTTCGCCATCAATGGTAAATACAATATTCAGCGAATTGCTAAACCGGAGCTGGTTAATTTTTATAACATTGCGGATATGTTCTATCTCGTCTGTCAGTAAAACTTCCTTTGTGCCGGTTTCTTCTTTTTGCAGCGAGTAACGCATAATTTCTGACAGCGTAAGAATGGCTTCCGATAATTCCTTTGTGTTACCACTTAAAGATTTAGCATAAAAAAAATTGAGCGTGTTGTGTAAAAAATGCGGGTTAATCTGAGACCGGAGGTAAGCATATTCAATTTGAAGTCGTTGTTGGTCGTTAGTAAAATTCTCGTTTGTTAATAACAATTTCTCATTTTCTAAATCAAGATTTCTTTGGTGAAGCGCAAATTTCTCCGCGGTAGCTTTTTGGTTTAACTCAGCAATTATCCTTAGTTCTCTTTCTTTTTTTATAAACTTCATCATGTAATAATACCCC
>Ga0075026_100000329_pt1 | contig 18719 bp, 16 predicted proteins | sample Str012_2_FD_71392 | JGI IMG/M metagenome (GOLD analysis project Ga0075026, IMG submission 71392) | Freshwater sediment microbial communities in response to fracking from Pennsylvania, USA - Straight Creek_MetaG_SC_2012 | ecosystem: Environmental > Aquatic > Freshwater > Creek > Sediment... | reverse complement strand
CGGCGGCACCGTCGACGGCAGCGCGTACGTGACCCCGAGCGATCGTCCGGCCAAAGCGGTCGACGGCAATCCGCGGACCGCGTGGCTCGTCGACACCGACGTCGTCGGCCAGCACCTCACCATCCACGCCGATCAACCGCAAGCCATCGACCACGTGACGCTGGCACAGCCAACCACCGGCGAGTTCGACCGTTCCATCTCCGAGGTGAAGCTCACGTTCGACGAGGGTGATCCCGTGACCGTCGCCCTGAACGCGTCGTCGTTGACGCCTGCGGGGCAGACCATCCCGATTGCTCCGCGGACCGCCACGTCTCTCGACGTCGCGATCACGCGCACGAACCAGCCGACGCCGCTGAGTTTGAACCCGATCGGGTTCACCGAAGTCGGATTCGGCGACACGCGCGTCTCTGAGACCGTGCGGCTGCCGCTCGACCTGTCGGCACGCGCGGCGCGCGCCGTCGCCGGGCACCGCCTCGACGTCGTGCTGAGTCGGCTGCGCAATGAACCGTCGCGCCGCCTCGACGAGGAGCTCACCCTCGACCGGCGCTTCGTGCTCCCCGACGCGCGGTCATTCCTCGTGTCGGGGACTGCACGCGTCGAACCGAACGCGCCCGACCAGATCCTCGACACCGCCCTCGGCACGACCGCGCCCGGCACGCAGTTCACCGCGTCGAGTCATCTCCAGGGCGACGTCGACGCGCGTGCCTCCCGAGCGTTCGATCATGATCCCGCGACCGCGTGGACACCGACGATGGGCGACTCGAGCGGCACGTGGATCGACGCGGCCCTCCCCTCGGCCCAGACCGTCGACCACCTCGACCTCTCGTTGGTGGCGGATCAGCTCCACTCGGTGCCGTTGCAGGTGACGCTCGTGGCCGACGGCGTTCCCGCGCGCACGCTGCCGGTGCCGCCGGTGACCCACGCCGAGCGCGACGGCACCGTGAAGACCGTGGAACTTCGATTCGATCCGGTGACCGCGTCGAACTTCCGCGTCCAATTCGACGCCGTGACGCCGAAGCACGCGGCCACCGTGCCCGGATTGGGCCCGCAAACCCTGCCCATCTCCATCGCCGAAGCCGGCCTGAGCGGGGTGCCCGTGCCGGCGTCGCCCGCCACCATCGACACCGGCTGCCGCAACGATCTCGTGGCCGTCGACGGTCAACCGTTCCCCGTCGCGATCCGCGGCGCGAGCGGCGCGGCTCGCCGCGGGCTCGCGATCGAGGCGTGTGCCGACACGCTCCCACTCACCCAGGGCAGCCACACGGTGGCGACCAGCCCGGGACTCGTCGATGGATTCAACGTCGACCGCCTGGCACTCACCTCCGACACCGCCGGACAGCCCGCGGCGGTCACACCCGCGGGGGCGCCGATCAGTGAGTCGGGCGCGCGTGTACAGGTCACGGACACGAACGCGGACTCTTACCACCTGAAGATCCGCACCGACGGCACCCCCTTCTGGTTGGTGCTCGGACAGAGTCACAACGACGGGTGGGAGGCGAAGGTCGACGGCCACTCGCTCGGTTCGTCGCAGCTCGTCAACGGGTTCGCCAACGGATGGACCGTGCACCCAGGTCGCGCCGGCACCGTCGAAGTCGTCTTGCGGTGGACACCGCAACGCACGGTCTGGATCGGTCTCGCGCTGTCGGCAGTTTCCGTGCTCGCGTGTCTCGGGTTGCTGTTGGTCCGTCGACGACGCGTCGTGACCGCCTCCGGGCCCGAGCTCTTCAACTCACCGACCGCCACATCGCCGATGCGATTCGCCAACGCGCACCCCTCTCTCGGCGCGGTGTTGGGTGCGGCGATCACGGCCGGAGTCGCGACCGCGGTGGTGTCGCGCTGGTGGATCGGCGCGCTGGTCGCGCTGGTCACCGCGGTCACGCCACGCCTCTCGGGCGGTCGCCTCTTCCTCGCGGCCGGTGCGCCGCTCGCGCTCGTGTTGGGGGCACTGTTCGACATCCCCGAACTCGGCTGGGTCGCGATCGGCCTGCTCATCGGCGATCTGGTCGCCGGGTGGTGGTGGGAACGGGATCAGGCCGACCCGACGCGCGAGACTGATCGAGAAGCGGTCCCGCCTGACGCCATCGGGTGACCGAGGATCGCGTGGGACTTCCGGCCCTAGTCTCGAGTGCCGGCTTCGTCGAAGCTGCAATCGCAACGACCTCACGCGAAGGATGGGCATGCGCCGCACAGATCGAGACGTGTTCGGGGTCGGCACGATGTTGTTCGCGGCGCTGGCGATGATGTTCGGTCTGGGTGCTCTGATCGTCGCCGGGCAATCATGGTCGCGCGCCAACGACGCCAAGGACGCCATCGCGGCCGTTGCCCGCAACGGCGCGTTGGCCGGACAGGGCACCGTGACGCTCGAGGAGTTCCAGATCCTGCCCCGACCCACCCTGTACAAGGCCGGCACGGTGAAGTTGACGGTCAGGAACGTCGGGAGCATGACGCACGAGATGGTGTTGCTCCGGGCGTCGAGCGTCGACGCGCTGCCGAAGGTGACCGTGGCCGGCGGTGAGCGGGCCGTCGGCGATGTCGACGAGGAGGCAATCCCCGAGGCGGCCAAGATGGGCGAGACGGGCGATGTCAAGCCCGGGACGTCCGTCGTGAAGACGTTCCACCTTGCGCCCGGTACCTACGTGATGATCTGCAACATCGACGACGTACAGTCCGACGGCACCGTCGTCAGCCACTTCCAAAAGGGAATGGCGGCGACGATCAACGCGATGTGACCGCGGCGAGACGCTGCACCGCGGCGCGGCGCGGCTCGTCGACCACGACGTCTTCATAAGCGACGACGTGCAGTGCGTGCCGGCGGGCGAGGTCGAGCAGCTCGCCGCGCTCCAGCAAGAAGTCGGGATTCGTCGGCCGGCCGAACTGCTCGTTGCCCACCGCGAACGTCTCGTACAGCAGCCAGCCCGCGGGCGCGACCCGCGCCACGAGATCGTCGAGAATCGGTCTCCACAGGTAGTTCGTCACCACGACCGCGTCACACGAGGCCGGATCGAGCGGAAGCGGTGCACCAACCTCGAGGTCGAACTCGACCAGCTCGACGCGCGGGTCGAGGCGCAGATCGGTGACGCTCGAGAGATCCCGATCCAGCGCGATCACGCGAGTCCCCCGATCGGCGAACCAACGGGCATGACGCCCGCCGCCGCACGCAACGTCGAGCACCGTGCCCCCGGCGGCGACCTCCAACCCGAACCGGGTGACCCACGACGACGGGTTCACGGGCCGTCTCGTGCCGCGACGCGGCGTCGCAGGAACTCGACCACGACGTCGGCGAGCAGCAGGATCACCGCGAGCCACGCGATGTTGTTGATCTTCTCGAACCGGCCCGGCCAGTCGAGGTCGGCGACGTAGTCGTAACGGTATTGCTGCACGACGACGTATCCGGCCGCTACCGCGAGCATGAGCGGCGCGCCCAGCGCGATCAGGAACCGCATGCGCGGCACGCACAGCACCAACGCGACCAACGCGCCCGCGACCACCCCGACCCACCACGCGGCGAGCAGCGCGCCCGCGACCGCGATCCCGAGCGCGCCGAGCGCGACCACGATCGGGCGCGGGCGAGCTCCGGGCGCGATCAGTGGACTGGCGAGCACAGGAGCTTCGTCACGGGTCGCGACGACAACGGGTGCGCGACGACGGCGCAGCGCGAGGAAGAGGCAGACGACGAACGCGACCGCGGAGATACCGAGCGCGATCCACACATTCCGCTGCGGCGTCCAGCGCAGCGTCACCGCGAACGTGCCCGAACGGGGGTGCACGAGCCAGCCGTTCGCGTAGCCGTCCACCAACGTGGAACCGCCGACATTCTTCCCGTCGACGGTGGCCTCCCAGCCCGAGTTGTTGCTCTCGCCGAGGACCAGCCAGAACGGCGTGCCCTTCCGCGCGCCACTCACCGACAGGTCGATCTTGCTGCTGCCTTTGGTCGTGACCGTCACCCGAGGCTTCGCCGCGGGTCGGGCTGCCACCTGCGTGACCGTGGTGGGCAGCTCGCCCCGCGCGCCGAGGGCCATGGCGTGGCCGCCGGCGTCGGAGCCGAGCACCAGCCCGTCGACGTCGATGCCGGTCGTCACCCCGAGCGTTGATCTCACCGTGTGATCGCCGCGATCGAGCCCGAGCGTGAAACCGGCGGCTGCCGTCGACGGGCACAGCTGCAGGTCGACCGGCCGGCCGGCCGCCGCGACCGCAGTCAACCCGGCGAGCTGCGCACCGACCGGACGACCGTCGACGGTCAGGAGATCGCGGCGGCAATTCGCGGGAAGCGTCGCGGGAACGGCGGCGCGCTGCACACCGGGAACCCCGAACTCGGCGATCGCCACCGGCATCGTGATCGGTTCCCGTTCGTGGTACTCGAGCGTCGTCACCGGTCGAACCCCGGTGACGGTGACGCGAACGTCGGTACCGGTCAGCGGATCGAAGCGCACCGGCACGCGCACCGGTGCGGCGCCGATCTCGGTGTCGGCGATCGTGGGGAGATCAACGGTGCGGGTTTCGCCACCCGCCTCGATCTGTAGCTGGGTAGGAACCGAGTGCTTGCCGTCGGCCACGACCTCCAGGTCGAGGTGATCGAAGGTGACGGGCTGCGCGGTCGTGAGGTCGATCCACTGCCCGGTCGGCGCGCCGAACGCGGTGCTCCACGCGGTTGCGGGATCGCCGTCGAACGCCGAAGACCCGCGGGCCTGGATGTCGCCCGGCAGGTGTTGCGAGGTGGCAACCGTGATCCCACCGGCGGTCGCGTCGGAGATCCCGAGCGCGGTGTCGAGCAGCTGGTCGGGCGCATTGGTCGCCAGCCGCGCGGTGCCTCGAACGCCGAAGGTGCGCGCATCGGGAACCCGGAAGCGCCGTACGAGCGCGACCTCGTCCGAAGAGTACCGCGGCGGGATCACGACCGTGCGCTGCCGCGTCATCTGGTAGACGAGCGGACGATCGGCGACGGTCGCGCCGGCGCGGTCGACCAGATCGGTCGGCATGCGGACGATCTCGTCGGCGCGCACCGCGTTCGCGCCGGGCGCGTCGTCGAGCAGGCGGATCTCGGCGAAGCCGACACTGTTCGAAAACGGCTGCGCCGAGCTGTCACCGACGTTGGTATCGGCGATGGTGATGTCGAGCCGGCGGAAGCGACGACTCGGGAAGGTGACGGTCTGGCCGTCGGCGTTGCGGGACGAAGCGTCGAGATTCACGACGACCGGATCACCGCCGTCGAACACCAGCTTCACCTGAGTGAGAAACCGTTGGTTCGGGCCGACCAGCGGCTGCACCAGATTCACCTGACCGGTGGTGATCGGGCGCGTGAGATCGAGTCGCAACTTCTCGCCGATCACGTTGGCATGGGCGCCGACCTCCCACGCCGTGCTCGTGTCGCCGTCGAACGCCCGTGCTCCTCGCACCTCGGGCTGGTAGTACCCGGGGTCGCCATACCGGCTCGTGCTCACCGCGACGCCGGGCGTCTGCACGACGGTCTGCGCGTCGGTACCCGCGCCCGGGAACACGTCGAGCCGATTGTCGTTCTCGTCCTTCGCCAACGCCGACTGCACGACGCGCTCGGTGGCCCCGAACACATCGCGGACGCTGGTCCAGCGCCGGGCCCGCTTGCGGTTCGAGTCGGTGACCACGAGCAGCGAGTTCGGTTGCGCGACCTCCGCGCGCAACCGCGCCGGTTCGGCGGTCAACGTCGCCGAATAGAGCACGACGCCACTCCCCCGCAGGCCACCGATGGTCGCCAGATCGACGAGCCCCTCGCCGTCACCCGAGACGATGACCGGCGCAGACGCGTCGGCGCTGCGCACGATCGCGGGTACGCCGTCGACCGCGAACACGCTCACCGGCGGCGGATCCGATGCGCCGGTGCGCGCGAGCTGCACCTCGTCGTCCTGAGTCACCCGCAGCGGCGGCCCGAGGTTGGTGCCGTACCGCTTCGGCGCCCGCAGCCCGCTCGGAACCGGATCAGTGAGGAGATGCCACAACGGTCCGGCGCGCACCAGGTCGTAGCGGTCGGTCTGGAGGTCGGCGCGGTACACGACCGATCCGACGCTCATGAGCCGGGCGACGGGAGCGATCGCCGACGGATCCAGCGTGCCCTCCTGGAGGCGCTGGTCGAGCGCGTTCAGGAGGTCGGCCGACGCCGCCGATCCCCAGGGCACGAGCTCGCGCGCCACGTACGGACGGTCGGTGAGCCCGGGCGTGATGGGATCGACGGTCTGGCCCCATCGGTACGCCGCGAAGTCGGCGCCCGGCAGCTCGAGGATGCGCGTGTCGTGGGGTTGCGCGTCGAGCGCGGCGATGGCGTCGGTCCAGTACTGCGGGATCGCCTCGTCGCGAGTGAGATCGCCGGTGTACCAGTCGCCGGTCCACAGCGCAGGCAGGTTGGCAATCGCCAGCCCGACAACGAACCCGGCGAGCACGAGGGTGCGCACCGACACGCCCCCGACCCTTCGACCCTTCCCATTCCACGCGACCCCGACCGCGTTCACTGCGCTGCCGATCAGCACCGCGAGCCCGAGCGCGACCAAGGGCACCGCGCGGCTGGTGCTGCGCAACGCGAGCCCGAAGCTCGATGACTCGGCGAACGACTTGAACAACCCACCGACGACTGACGGGTCGTCGTAAGGATTCGCGCCGACCGCGACGACGACCCCCACCACGGTGAGCGCGATGAAGTAGGCCCGGTGACGCCACCGAACGCTCACTGCCGCGAGCAGCGCCAGCGCCGGGATCGCGAAGCTCACGACGAGCAGCCCCAGGTTCTGCGTGTAGGGGACGCTGGCGTCGGTCCAGTGGCCCACGCGGTCGATCCCGTAGAAGAACCAGTAGCCGAGGCCGCGCAGCACTTCCGTGGGCAACGACGACAACGAGACGACGCGGAGCGTCTCGGTGAACTTCAGGATGTTGAGCCCGTAGCCGCTCTGCGCCCACAATCCCGCGATCCACCACAGCGAGGTGAGCACCGTGAGCACCGCGATCTGCCCGGTGACGCGCAGCGCGCGTCGCCAATCGACTTCGCCATCGAGCACCGCGTACACAATCCAGAGCACCGGCGCGATACCCGCGAAGATCAACGCGGTCGCGTTCACTCCGCCGACGACCTGCACCACGATGGCGAAGAGCGCGGCGTACCGCCACGCCCCGCGCCGATCAGGCGACCGGAGCGCGCGGATCGTGAGCGCCAGCATCCACGGCAGCCCGGCCCACGGTAGGAGGATCACCGAGATGCGCGCTGCGAAGTCGAGCGTGTACGGCGTGAGCATGAAGAGCACCGCGGCGACCGGTGCGCCGGGACCGCGCACTGACAACGTGCGGAGCAGGAACAGCATCCCGAGCGCGGCGGCGAACAGGATCGAGCCAAACCAGAGCCGCTGCGACACCCAGGCCGGGACGCCCGCCAGGTGCAGGAGCCAGTAGTACGGCCCCATCGGAAACAGGTACCCGATGTTCTGGTGGGTGACCGTGCCCATCCCGATGTTCGGGTCCCACATCGAGGCCGCGCGCGCGAGCAACCGCCCGGGGTCGAGGTAGAGGTAGCTCTTGGTGTCGGCGACGACCTTGCCGGGCTTGGTGGCCAGCACGGGCACGTACGCGAGCAGCGCCAGCGCGGCGTACCCGATGTTCCGCAGACGACGGGCGCCGGTATCCCTTGCGACGGCATCCCGCGCGACGGCGTCGGTCGTCGTCATGGTCCGGCGATGCTAGGCCGAGGTCTCGACCGCGGCGGGTCGCGTGTCGGGTGCCCGACTCGTGCCCCACCAACTGTCGACGGCCACCGCGCCGAGCACGACCAGGCTCACCTCGGCCGGTGTACGGAACCGGGTGATCCCGTAGATCGCGGCGGCGGTCACCGTCACGATCACGAACTGCGCGACCAGCGGGGTGATCGGCACGCGCCGCCGTCGGAGCCGGACGGCACCGACGATCGCGCAGGGCACCAACAACCAGAACGCGACGAAGCCGGCCCACGACGCCTCGACGTCGCGGCCCTCGTTGACGTTGTAGTTCGCCATCAGCCCCGGCGCGTAGAGACTCCAGACGCGGGCGATGCGCACCGCAACCACCACCGGGACCCGACCGACGTGGTCGCGGATGTAGCGGAGTCCATCGCGGCGTAGCGCGTTCGACACCACCGAACGATCACCACGTGGCACCGGGAAGCCCGCGCAGTCGAGGGCCCACAAACCCGTGCCTTCGCCGTAGTACGTGCGGTGCAGGTTGGCGCCGCAGATGGTGAGGCCGTCGTTGGTGGAGAACAGCACCGGTTCGTCGAAGCGGGTGAGGTTGGCCACGAGCCACGGGCTGACCACCGCGAGTGCGGCGAGGCAGGCCAACGCGAAGAGCCCGAGTTGGCGCGCGAACGGCAACGACCGCAACATGAGCGCCACCGGCAAGACCATGAGCGGGAGCAACAGCCCGAGCTCGGCGCGCGCCAGCATCGCGAGACCGCACGCGGCGCCCACCCACGCCGCGGTCGCGAGCCGCGGCGCGCGGATGAAGCGGTAGGCGAGGAGGATGGCCAGCGCGACCGCGAGCGTGGCCAGCGTCTCCGACATCACCAGCCCATCGTTGATCCAGAGGTTGGGGTAGACCGCCGCGAGCGCGGCGGCGAGCAACCCGGCCCGGTCACCCGCGACCGCGCGACCGACCAACCCGATCAGCAGCACGACCTCTGCGCCGAAGACGGTCATGGTCAGCCGCTGCGCGAGCAGATGACTGCCCCCCGGATCGAAGCGCTCCATCACCCATGAGGTCGGCGTGAGCGCGAGGGCGGTCAGCGGCGGATGCTCGGCCTGCTGTGACCCGTCGCGAAAGTCGGTGAAGCCGTGACCCCGGGCAATCGTGTTGGCCTGCGCGTTGTAATAGATCTGGTCGCCGAGCACCGGCTCGTGGCGTTTGGCCACCATCACGTAGCCGACCCGCAGCGCGAACGCACCCAGCACGATCAGCCCCAAGATGCGCCAGAACCGCCGGGCGTCGGTCACGCGCTAGATCAGCCCCCGCCCGACCGCGTCGACGACCCAGGGGACGACCTCGTCGAGCATCTCGTCGAGCGAGGTCGTGGCCTCGAACCCGAGCACGGCGCGCGCCTTCTCGGTGGAGGGCACTCGCTTCTGCACGTCGTGTTCGAACGGCGGATCCGACACCGTACGGAACGGCGCATCCTCTCGCAGCCGGTGCCAGATGTTCGCGGCCAACTCGAGCACCGTGGTCGACTGCGCGGTCGACAAGTTGAAGTCGTCGTTCTGCGCGTCTGGGTGTTCCATCGCGGTGACGATCCCCCGCGCCAGATCGCCGGCGTAGGTGTAGTGACGAACCTGGGTTCCGTCGCCGAGGATGTGCAGCGGATCCTGACCCTTCACGATCTTCTGCACGAGATCGGGCACGACGTGACTCATGGCCAGCTTCACGTTGCCGCTCGCCACCTCGACGTCGCTGAGCGCGCGCATCTCCCCCGTTCCGACGCAGTTGAACGGGCGCACGATCGTGTAGGGCAAGCCGTGCTGCTCGAACGCGGCGCGGGCGTAGTACTCGACCGCGAGCTTCTGGAAGCCGTACGAAGAGTGCGGTGGCGGGATCTCGAGCTCCTGGCCTTCGGACGACGGCCACGTCGACGCGCTCTCGTACACCATCGACGAGCTGAGGTAGGTCACCTTGGCCAGGTTCGCCTCGCGATGCGCGGCGATGGCGGCGTCGCACGACGCGGCCATGATCCGCTCGTTGGTCGCCAGCAGGTCGTAGGCGAAGGTGTGGAAGTAGGAGATGCCACCGATCATCGCCGCGCCCGCGATCATGTGGTCGCAGTCGGCGAGCAGGTCGGTGAGCAGCGCGGCGTCGCGGGCATCGCCTTCGACCAACGAGTAGCGCGGGTCGTCGTCGTACGACTTGCGCACCGGGCCGTACTTCGAATGGTTGTCGATGCCGACGACGGTGAAACCGCGCCGCAGCAACTCCTCGACCACATAGCCGCCGATGAACCCCGCCGACCCGGTGACGAGCACGCGACCCGTGCTTTCACTCACGCCGGGCCCCCGAACGAGCGGGCCTGCGCGCGCAGCTCTTCAACGGTGAGCTTGGGTCCGAACGCGAACCGGTACCACTGCAGGTAGCGCGGCAGCCACGACACGACCTTGAAGCTGGAGGTGCCCTGCGCCCGTTCCAACCAGATAGTCGGGACCTCGGCGACCCGCAGCCGTAGCCGGCGGGCCTTGGCCACGAGCTCGATGCCGATCTCGAAGCCGGTGTCGGAGTCGATGCCCACCTCGCGCACGAAGTCGGTGGAGTACGCCTTGAACGAGTTGGTGGCGTCACGAGTGCCCACCCGGCCGAACCAGTAGAGCGACAGGCCCGCCAGGCGCGACAGCGCGCTCTTGAGCACCGGACCGCCGATCTGTTGTCCACCGCTCATGTACCGAGAGGCGGCGGCGATCACCACCCCGCGGTCGACCAGCTTGCAGAGCTGGTCGATCTGTTCGGGATCGTCGCTCCCGTCGGCCATGGTCACCACAGCCACCGGCGCGCGGGATTGCTCGATCCCCCACCGGATGGCGCGCGCGGGGCCCTTGCCGTGGCCGTTCAGGACTGGGAGCACCCGCGGGTTCTTGTCGGCGTACTGCTCGAGGAACGGCACGGTCGAGTCGGCGGGATCGTCGTACACCGCGAGGAGTTCGCACGGCAGCTCGACTCCGCCGAGGATCCGGTCGAGGCAGGGCGTGATGGCCTCGCCTTCTTCGTACACCGGGATCACGATCGACACCGCGGGCGCCGTCACACGCGTACTCCGTCGCCGCGGAGGTTCCAGATGTCGATCACCGGAACGCGTACGTCGAGATCGGCGTACACGCGGTGCGGCGCGCCGATCACGAGCAGGTCGGCGCGCGCGACGACCTCGTCGAGCGGGAGCAGGTCGGGGTCGACGGTGACGTACGGGTCGGTGCAGAGCACCTCGTGCGCCTTGAACCGCAGGATGCGTTTGAGCTTGTAGCTGAGGCTCGAACGGATGTCGTCGGATTCGCCCTTGAACGACATGCCGAGGATGCCGACGGTCTGTTCCGTGAGATCGTGGGAACGCTCGATGCTCGCCACGAGGTAGAGCGGCAACCCCTCGTTCACGTTGACGCTGGCCTGCCCGAGGTTGAAGTTGTTGTTGTTGAACGCGGCGAGCTGCATTGTGTCCTTGAACAGACACGGTCCCGCGGCGAAACCCGCGCCGGGGAGGTCGGCGGCGCGCGGGTAGTTGTGGCGCACGGCCTCGCGCACGCGCTCGTAGTCGATCCCGAAGTCGTTGGCCATCATGTAGAGCTGGTTCGCGGCGGCGAACTTGATGTAACGCCACGCGTTGGTGAACAGCTTGGCGAGCTCGGCTTCTTCGGGGGTGAGGTACACGACCTCATCGGTGAGATGGCGGAACAACTTGGTGGCGCGTTCGAGCGCGCGATCGGTGCGGGCAGCGACGATTTGCGGCAGCGCGGCGAGCTCTTCGAGCGCCTTGCCTTCGGCGATGCGCTCGGGGCAGAACGCGACGTCGACGTCGAGCCCGAGACGCGCGATGAGGCGTTCGACCACCGCGGTCACACCCGGGTACACGGTGGAACGCAGCACCAGGAGTTGACCGTCGGAGAGACAATCGCCGATCTCCTCGATGGCGGCGTGCACCGCGCCGAGATCCGGGTTGAGGTGCTCGTCGATCGGCGTGCCGATCACGACCACCACGTGCTCGGCGCGCCGCACCGCCTCGCGGTCGAGCGTCGCCTCCAACCGGCCGGCCGCCCGGGCGTCGGCCAGGGCTTCGGGCGCTCCGGGTTCCACGAACGGCATCGCACCGGCGTTCACCGCGTCGACGGCGTCGGCGCGGATGTCGTAGAGCGCCACCTGGAGGCCGCGCGCGGCGAAGGCGAGCCCGAGGGGGAGGCCGACGCGGCCACATCCGCCCACGATCGTGACGTCGTACGACTGCATCACGGGATCACGCGCCTGGTGTCGGGAACGCCCGATGGTAGCCAGGGCCAGCGTCGGCTCAGTACATCCGGAACGTGACCGACACCAGGAACACGAGCAGGACCGGCACCAGGAGCACGGCGAGCGGGAATCTTGCGGTGGCCGCCCGGGTCCAGGCCCAACGCGGCGCGCCGATCGCCACCGGGATGAGGGCCATCAGCGGCACGAGGTAGCGGGGCTGCACGCCGCCGACCTCGTCGAGTCCCGGAGTCGTCCAGTACACGTAGTTCGCCGCGATCACGCCGACGAGCCCGACCACGAGCACCAGCACGACGAGCGTGCGCTGCAACCAGTGGAGGTTGGAGTCGGGCTCGCGCCGGTCGCGCTGGATCGAGACGACCGCATAGATCGCCACGACCGTCATCGCCAGCGCCCACGGCCAGTGCGTGACGCTGGGGCCGACGTCGACCAGTGTCTTCAACCAGCCAAGCGACTGGTTGACCAGCGTGCGCACGGTGTCGGCGGCGAAGTCCCACGGCGCGTGGACGAGCCGATCCTTCTGGTAGGTCGAGTCGACCTTGATGCCGAAGTAGCCGGCGTCGGTCTTCCAGAGGTTGCCGACGGCCTGGTTCCACGCCACCGACACGATCACACCGAACACCGGCGCCAGCGCGATGGGCCACAGTTCGCGCCGTTCGAAGCGTCGGCGCGCGCCGAGCAGGGGCAAGAGGTAACAGAACGCGATCACCACGTAGACGGGCTTGCACAAACCGAGCGCCGCGCTCAGCACGAAGGCTTCGAGGATGAGCGAACGCGCGCTCACGCCGTCGGGCGGATCGAGCGCGCGCAGCGCCGACGACAACACCAGTAGCGACACTGCGGTCGTGAGCGCGTCGTGCGACACCGACGACGCCGACTGGAACACGGCGACGGGCAACAAGCCGACGGCGCACAACGCCCACTTCGATCGCGGCGTCCGCCGGATCGCGAGCCACACCACCGCGACGTAGGCGGCGAGCACCGCCAACCGCTCCACGATCAGCATGGCCTCGACGCTCATGTCGAGTTGGCGGGTCACGAACGCGGCGGCCGCCTGCGGCGCGTACGGCAACGGCGATCCGAACGTGGAGAACGTGACGAAACCCCTCGAATGGTCGTCGGGGCAACGCGGGATCGCGGCCGCCGAGATATGCAGATCGCCCTTCGACCGGATGCCCTGCAAGCTGAGGTTGTGCTGGAAGTACTCGCCGCCGGCCCGCTGCACCTGCAGGATCACGTCGAGTGGAAGGCAGGCGCCGCTGAAGTCGGTGCCCCGCTGCTTTTCGGGCACGAACTGGCCGGTCGAGATCTGGTACGCGCGGTAGAAGTGCGCGGGCTCGTCGACTCCCCCGAAGTGCGGAACCACACACACCAGGTACACACCGGCCACGATCGCGAGCGCGAGGAACGTGCGCGCCGGATCGCGGAAGACCCCGAACACTCCCCGGCCGCGGACGCGTTCGTCCGGTTCCGGCGCGACGGTGTCGTCGGCGGCCACCGTCATACGCGGTCGACTACTCGACGGTGTCGACGATGAGCACGCTGCACGGTGCGTGGTGCGACACCGAGTTGGGGACGCTACCGAGGAAGCGGCGCCCTCCCTGCATGCCGCGGTTGCCGACGACGATGAGGTCGGCATGGAGGTGGCCGGCCATGTCGCACAGGACCTCCGCCGCGCTGCCGAAGCGCGCGTGGGTCTCGATGCGCGTCTCACCGGCGCGCCCGGCGGTCTCGGCGGCTCGGTCGAGGGTCTGTTCGAGCTCGTCGCGGATCTCGCTCTCCCAGTCGCGTTCGGCGGCGACGGGAGCCGCGGCCGCCATCTCCCCCGCGGCCATGGCCGTGGGCGAAAGCGGCTTCTGCACCGTGACGATGTGGAGCACGGAATCGGGCTGGGTGGCCGCGAGCTCCGCCGCGGCCAGCACCGCTTTCGACGCGCCGACCGAACCGTCGGTTCCGACCACGATCGACTTGAACATCTGGCGCCTCCGGGACTCCACCTGGGGGGCCGACGCTACCCGCGCGCAGTACGCGACCGGAGGAGCGCCCGGATCTCGGCGACGTGGTAGCCGCCGGAGACCGCCAACGTGACGGTGCCGAGGTACTGGGTGCCGAAGTCGAGACCCCAGGCGGGCGCGGTCACGTGCGCGAGGCCGGCCCAGACGACATAGAGACCGACTTCGTAGTCGCCGCGGCGGCGATACGTCGAGCGCGCCGGCGCGTCGGCCGACGTGGGGCCCCGCGTCACCGTCACGGTGCCGTCGCCGAACGCCCACCCGAACGCGATCGGGTGTGCAGCGACGCTGACGACGTAGCCGTCGAGCGTGACGACGGCGCGCGCGTCAGGCAGCGCCGCGTTCCAGAAGTGCGTCTCGAGGTTCACGATTCCGGGCCACTCCCGCGTGCCAGGAGGCGACGCGTGCACTGTGGCGCGCGGAAGTGGTGTTTGCTGCCAGATGGCGGCGGCAGTCGGCGGAGATGGAGGCAGGCGTTCGCCCGGCGCGGCGCAACGAGGAACGACGAACACACCGGAACCGCCGGCGCGCGGAGTAGCAGTGTCGACCACGAAGGCACCGGCCGCGGTGGCGCCCGGCGGCAGCGGCGCAGTGCCGTCGAGGCGCACCGCACCCGGGGGTGCGCCCTGCAACGTGCCCACGTGCAGCGGGGCGTAGGGGAACACCACGATTCCGGGAAGGGGTGAAACCGACGCGAGGAGTTCCGGCGGGATCGGGCCAGAGAACACGACACACCGACCGCCGGTGACGGCGCGACTCCAGTCGTACGCGGACTCCGTCGCGGGCAACGCGGTCGGAAGGCCGGCACCCGGGAAGCGGCCCGCCCCGAAATCGCTCGCGGTGGCACGCACGTAGTCAGGTCCGAGCTCGCCACCACCAGTCGTTTGTGCCGCGGCAAGCGCGTTCGGCACTGTCAACGCGAGCAGGATGCCAGCCGCGAACTTCGCCACGCGGGCCTTCATCCCGACCGCCGCGGCGTTGCCGTCGCCGTCACCTGCACGTCGAGGTCGCCGCGCGGCGCGACCAACCCGAGCAACGTGAGCCCGACCGACCCGCGGACGACGACGGTGACTGCTTCCTGGTCGGCGTGGACGGCGATCCCGCGCAACGATCGGAGATCGAATTGTCGGGCGACGTGTTCACGCGCGCGCGTCTCCGCCAGCGCCGGATCGAGCACGACGGTCCCGGTTGAGCGGTATTGCGCCTCGTCGATCGCCGATGCGCCCGCGAGCGCGGCGGCATCGGCCGTCGCCGCGAGGGAACGACGCTCCGAGAACGCGCGCCACAGATCAAGCGAGATACCGCCGAGCGCGAAGAGCAACAGGCACAAACCGAGCAGCCACAACGTGATCGTGCCTCCGGCCCCGCGCGCCCTCATGGGGCCACCGCGTACCGGTCGACCGGCTCTCGGTGCCGCGCCGTCCACGACCACCCGCCGACGGCGCCGATCCCGGGGAGCTGGATCGCCGGCATCGCGACGGTGACGCGTGCCTCGACATCGCCTCCGGGGGGCAGCGGCGCGCCGTCGACACAGCCCAGATCGACGACGAGGTCGGGGCTCGGAACCCCCAGGTTCGCGGCCATCTCGGCGGCTCGCACCCGCGCCCGCGCGACGTCGCAGATCCCGTCGCGGGCCGTCGCACGCGCCACCTCGCGCGAGACGGCGCGCGCGGTGGCTTGGCGCTCCGACCAACCGGGCAGGGTCAACACGACCAGCGCGACCGGAATCACCAGTAGGCCGACGCCGAGCACCAACTCGGTGGCGACGAACCCCGACTCCGAGCGCCACCTCACGGCAGACCCTCCTTCGTCACCGTACCCACGAGTGTGAACGTCCATGTCGGAATGCCGGGCACCCAGCCCGCCAGGGCGACGCGCGCCCGCGCCTCCATCAGACCCCCACGCTCGCGACACGTCACCGAGATCGAGCGTCCCGCCTGCCCGCTCAACAATCCGGCGAGCACGTCGTGGGCTCGCCGCTCACACTCTTCGGCGGTGGAGTCGACAGCTGCGCCGGCACGAGCAGCCTCGTCGACCGCGGCTCGAACCACGCCGCGCGCGTAGAGGTCGACGACGAAGTTCGCCATCGCGACGAAGACGAGCAGCGACAACGCGGTCGCGGCGACGTACTGCAGTGTGATCATGCCCGCTTCGCGAACATCATTGGTCAGACTCGCAACTGCCCGCGTATCCAATTCACGACGTCGAGACCAAGAGTTTGCATGACCGCCCAGATCGCGACGAGTGCGGCGATCCCGAGAGCCGCGTTGCCGAGCAACTCGGCGGTGGTCATACCGGCTTCGGGCGCCATCCGTTGCCGCCACGACATGATGGCCGCGCGCAGTTGGGTGATGAGGGTGATGAGTTGGTGCATCGGTTCTCCTCGCTGACGTGGCCGCGCCGGTGGCGCGACCCGGATCAGAAGCGACGGCCGCGGCGCGCATCACCGGCTCCCGAAGACGATCGACGGCAGCGGCGCGGCGATGAACAGGAGCATCACCGGCGCCAAGACCACGATGGTCGGGACGAGCATGGCGGCGCGACGCTTCGTCGCGGTCTTGCGGATCTCCTCACGGCGAGCGTCGCGGAGGTCGTCGCTCAGCGCTCGCAGGCCGTCGGCCAGATCGACGCCGCGCTCAGCACCCGCTGCGAACAGCTTGTAGGTGCGTGCTGCCGCCGGTTCGGGCGTGAGCTCGGCCGCCCGACGAAAGGCGTCGGCCTCCGCGACGCCGTGACGCATCCACAGCAGTGCGTCGCGCAACTCATCGACGACATTTCCGGCGCCGCGATCGACGACGCGCTGGGTCGCCTGCACGGGTCCAGCGCCGGTACGAACGTGCATCGCGAGGAGCTGGTTGACCGTGTAGAGCTCGAGTCGAATCCGTTCGCGGCGACGCTCGATATTGCGTTCCAAGACGCCACGAAGGCGAGACGCTCCGAACGCGACACCGCACGCGGTCAGGGCAAGGGCTGCACCCGCGGATCGGAATGCCAGTGCGCCGAGCGCAGCGCCCGCGCCGCCGCACGCGACAACTTGAAGCGCGACGCGCGCCCGGTACTCGTCGGGCGTCGCCATCGGAAGACCCGCTTGGCGCAGGTGCAGGGCGAGCGTGGCGTCGGCGCGGCGTTCGACCAGCAATCCCAGCCGCCGCAGTGCGCCCATTCCCGTGGGTCCGATCCGCCGAACGATCGCCGCCGTGATGCCCTGGGCCGGACTTGCGTCGACCGACAGCGCGCGGGGCTCGAAGTGCTCACGAGCGTTGGCGGTGTACGGACGAACCCGTGGCGCGAGACGGGGTGTCGGCGGAATGAACACGGCGGCGGTGGTCGCGGCGACGACGGCGGCAGATCCCGCCGCGACCAGCACAGCAGTGCCGATCACGGGTTCGCGTCCCTGGACGCCACGACGCCGAACACGCGCTGCTCCTCCTGGGCCCGTCCGAGGCGGCCGATCCACCAGCCGCCCAGCGCGCTCAGGGCCGCGCCGGCGAGGATGACGACGAGGCCGGCGGACGACTGGTAGAACGCGCGGAACGGGCCCGTCCGAACCGTCAGCGCCACGAGCACGAGCCACGGCATCACCAGGACGGCGCGGGCGTTCAGCTTCATCTCGAGTCCCTCCGAGTCGATCTCGTCGAGAACCTTCACGTCTCGGGTCGTGGCCGCGACGAGATCCTCGAGGATTCGCTTCACGATCGGTCCGCCGCGTTCTGACGCCAGGATCAGCACCTCGATGACGCGATCGCTGGTTGGATCGGCGAGCTCGTTCTGCACGAGTTCGAGCGCGCGAGCCGTTCCGAGCATCCGCGCCCGATCCGAGAACCGCACGAAGGCGGCGCGCAGCGCGGGCGGACCGGTATCGGCCACCGTGACCAGCGCGTGGGTGAGGGAATGACCAGCCGCGATCGACGCCCCAATGTCACGGAGCGCGTCGGGCCACGCCGCCTGGAGCGCGCGCAAACGCGAGGTCCGGCACCGGGCGAGATACGCGCGCGGGATTGACGCAGCTGCGATCGCGGGCACCACCGCGACGAGCACGGCGCCGGTGACAAGCCACGTGACTGCGAACGCGAGCGCGCCTGCGGCCAGGGATCCGGCGACGAACCGCCGCGCCGACACCTTCGCGCCTGCCTGGGCAAGCCAGCGATCGGTCGTGATCGCCCGCGACGACAGCGGGCGCCATCGGTAGAAGCGGACCGGGGTGCCGAGGAGATGACCGGCGAGCAGCACGCAGAACACCCCCATCGCGAGGGCGGCGAGCAGCGTCATGCCACGCGCTCCCCGGCCAAGACGTCGCGAAGCGAACCGGCCTCACCGACTCGCTCGAGCCGCGCGGCCAGCGAAGCCGGTAGTGCTCCGGTCCAGCGCAACGCACCGTGGGTCGATTCGCGCACGAACAGCGGTTCCACCGTGAAGTCGTCGCGGAGCGCAGGTACGACCGCCGCGATCTCGGTCACCCGGCGACGAATCGTGTCAGCATCGTGGTGCAACACGTCGTCGCGATCGAGGTGCACCACCACGTCGAGCGATTCGGAGAACACTTTGCGGACGATTCGCTCGGTGACGTTCTCACCAGCCATGAGTGCAGCGTTGACCAACGCGTCGAGCGCCTCCGACGCGCTGTTGGCATGGACCGTGCACAGGAACCCGCAGCCCGCGTTCACCGCGCGGCTCAGCTCGAAGGCTTCGGCCCCTCGCACCTCCCCGACGACGATCCGATCCGGCCGCATGGCCAACACGAAC
>Ga0075026_100000328_pt1 | contig 18749 bp, 19 predicted proteins | sample Str012_2_FD_71392 | JGI IMG/M metagenome (GOLD analysis project Ga0075026, IMG submission 71392) | Freshwater sediment microbial communities in response to fracking from Pennsylvania, USA - Straight Creek_MetaG_SC_2012 | ecosystem: Environmental > Aquatic > Freshwater > Creek > Sediment... | reverse complement strand
GCTGGGTGAATCGCATCCGCTGCGCGCCCAGCTGACCAGTTCGCGCGAGAGCTGCAGCGGCGCGCGCTGTGCCGAATTCTCACGTTGTCACGTGTTTGCCGCGCGCCGCTGCAGCTCTCGCGCGAACTGGTCAGCTGGGCGCGCAGCGGATGCGATTCACCCAGCTGCGCGACTTCGGCCAGATCGCCGCTCCGGGTGCCCTCGGCCCACAGCACGACCCCGGCCAGCAGGGCCTGGTCCTCGCCCGGAAACATCGCCGCTTGCGTGCCGCCACCCTGGAGCTTCAGCCGGCACAGGTAATTGGCGCGGCCCTTGAGCAGCGCGGTCTTGAGCGGCCGCCCGAGCGCACCGCTTAACAGCGGAATGTCGCGCATGTAGAGCTGATCCTGGAGCGTGCGCGTGCCGGTGGAAATCAGCACCCGCAAGCCCGACAGCAGCGTCGGCACCAGGTAGGCAAAGGTCTTGCCGGTTCCGGTACCCGCCTCGACCAGCAGGTGCTCACGCGCGGCCAGGCTCGATGCGACGCGCTCGGCCATCTGGCGCTGTGAAGCACGCGCGCTAAACCCCGGCAGGCTGCGCGCGAGCGCGCCTCCTGGGCGAAACACATCATCGATGTCAGTCATGTCAATTCACTACGGTTCTGCAAACGATTGCAATCCATTGCCTTCGGGGCCGGCCGCTATACTTGCCGGCACAGGATACGACATGGCGACCGCACCCTACCTACTTGCCGCAGCGTCGGATATCTCCAAAAACGTGACCGAGTGGGTGGCCGAGGTAGCGGCGTTGACCACCCCGGATCGTATCCACTGGTGCGATGGCAGCCGGGAAGAATTCGCGCGCCTGCGCGGCGAACTGCTGGCCCGGGGCGAACTCACCGAACTGAATCAGCGCAGCTTTCCGGGCTGCTACCTGTACCGCTCGGATCCCGCCGATGTCGCGCGCGTCGAACACCTGACCTATGTGTGCACGGCGGCGCGCGAGGACGCCGGTGCCAACAACAACTGGCTGGCGCCCGCCGAGGCGCGCGCCAAAATGCGCGGATTGTTCCAGCATTGCATGCGCGGCCGCACGCTGTATGTGGTGCCCTACTGCATGGGCCCGCTCGACTCGCCCCACGCGCGCTGCGGCGTCGAGATCACCGACAGCGCCTACGTGGTCTTGAACATGGCGATCATGACGCGCATGGGCCGCGCGGCACTGGAACGCATTGCGATCGATGGCCAGTTCGTACGCGGCCTGCACTCGACCGGTGATCTGGACCCCGCGCGCCGTTTCATCATGCACTATCCCGAGCAGCTGGCGATCGAGAGCTTCGGCTCAGGGTACGGCGGCAACGCGCTGCTGGGCAAGAAATGCCACGCGCTGCGCATTGCCGGCTGGCAGGCGCGCGCCGAGGGCTGGCTGGCCGAGCACATGCTGATTGTCGGTCTGCAGAATCCTGCCGGCGAGACCCATTACGTGGCTGCCGCCTTTCCCTCGGCTTGTGGCAAGACCAATCTGGCGATGCTGATCCCGCCCGCCTCAATGCCCGGCTGGAAGGTGTTCACGATTGGCGATGACATCGCGTGGCTCCATCCCGGAGCGGATGGACGCCTGTGGGCCATCAATCCCGAGTCAGGCTATTTCGGGGTGGTGCCAGGCACCAGCCCCAAGACCAATCGCAATGCCTGCGAGATGATCCGCCGCGACACGCTGTTCACCAATGTCGCCGTAACCGGCGATAACGAACCGTGGTGGGAAGGGCTCGACAACTCAGTGCCGGCCATTGACTGGCTGGGGCGGCCCTACGATCCGGCCCGCGGCCCGGCGGCACACCCCAACTCACGCTTTACCGTGGCCGCCCACAATAACCCGGCCTACACGCCGGCCGCCGAGGATCCGCGCGGCGTGCCGATCTCGGCGCTGATATTCGGCGGCCGGCGGCGCGAGCTGGCGCCACTGGTGTACGAGGCGCGCAACTGGCGCCACGGCGTGCTGGTAGCCGCGTCCGTGGCTTCGGAAACCACCGCGGCGGCCGAGGGTCAGGTGGGGGTGGTGCGCCGCGACCCGATGGCCATGAAGCCCTTCTGCGGCTACGACTTCGGCGACTACTTCGCGCACTGGCTGCGTGTCGGTGCGGGCTTAAGCCAGGCGCCGCGCATATTCCACGTCAACTGGTTCCGCCAGAACGCGGCCGGCAAATACCTGTGGCCTGGCTTTGGCGAAAACTTAAGGGTACTGGCCTGGATACTCGAGCGCTGCGCGGGCCGCGGCGGGGCGACGCCTGGCGCCATCGGCCTGCTGCCACGCCCGCAGGATCTGCCACTGGATGGCCTGAATCTGAGCGCCGCGACGCTCGCTGAGCTGACGCAGGTGCCAGCGGCCGCGTTGCGTGGCGAGGTGGCCAGCATCCGCAGTTATCTTGCGGCACTGGGGCCGCGTACGCCAGCCGCGCTCTACGAGGAACTCGACGCCACCCTGCAGCGACTCGCGACCTAGAGCGCCGTCAACTCTCTTCGCAGATGAAGCGAATGGTCTGCGGATCTTCGCTGATCGGCACCTTGCCCAGCCCGATCATCCCCTCGCCCTTGATCGCCACGCTGTCACGGCGCACGAAAGCCTCTTCCTGACCCAGCATCTGCACGAAAGTGCCGTTGGTACTCTGGTCGGTGAGCAGGAAGCGGTTGCGGTTGAAATCAATGCGCGCGTGCAGCCGCGAGATCAGGTTGCCGCGCACGATCAGATCGCACTCATCGGCGCGGCCGATCACGGTCTGCACATGTTCGTGATCGACGACCACCTCGCGCTCGCCGATGCGCAGGCGCAACCGCAGGGTACGGCGGCGGTCCTGGGCATTGAGCGCGATCGCCGGCAGCATGCTGGTGACATCCTCGGTCTGCCACAGCACTTCGTACAGGGCTACCTCGCCGCCCTGGCCGCGTATGGTCGCCACATCGATCTGCCGCACCGAGGCGCGCCACTCCGGAGACAGCCGCTCGACGGTCGCCGCGGTGGTGATGATCTGCCCGGCCTTCGCCTGGCTGGTCATGCGATTGGCGGTATGCACGCTGGCGCCGAAGACATCGCGCGCCTCGAGCACCACCGGTCCGAAGTGGCAGCCGATGCGGATCGCCACGGCGTGGCCCTCGTTCTTTAAGTCCGCGTGGGCGTTGATCTGCTTCTGCATCTGGCCGGCAGCGTTCAGCGCGTCGTCGGCCTTCGGGAAGGTGGACATCACCTCATCGCCGATGGTCTTGATCACTGTGCCGTTGTGCTGCTCAGTCGCGGTGCGCATCACATCGATGCATATCGCCACCATGGCGCGCGCGCGCTGATCCCCCAGATCCTCGAACAGCCGGGTGGAGCCGACCACGTCGGCAAACAGTATTGCCAGTTCGATATCCTTGACCATGCTCTTATATAGCGCCTCAGCGCCTAAGGCTCCCCAAGTTCACATAAGATGGGAGCAACCGAAGGATTATACGCAAGAGCGCCCTCCTGACCATGCCGGCAGAATTCTCGCGCCCATGAGCCTCTCGCCACAGCGATTCCAGGTCATCGCGCTGATCGTCGCCGCGGCGTTCTTCATGCAGAACCTCGACGCCGCCATCATTAATACCTCGCTGCCGCAGATGGCCGCCGATTTCGGCGTGCGGGCGCTGGACCTGTCGGCGGGCATTACCGCCTATGTGATTGCCGCGGCAGCCTGCCTGCCGCTGTCGGGCTGGGTCGCCGATCGCTTCGGCGCCCGGCGTGTATTTTCGCTGGCGATCGTGGTGTTCACGCTGGCCTCGATCGGCTGCGGTGCCGCCCGCAGCCTGGATGGATTCATGCTGGCGCGTGCGGTCCAGGGGGCCGGCGGCGCGCTGATGGCGCCGGTCGGGCGCGCGGTGGTGCTGCGCCATGCAGCCAAGAGCGATCTGCTGCGCGCCATCGCGCTGATCACCTGGCCGGCGCTGCTGGCACCGATTCTGGCTCCGGTGATTGGCGGGGGCATCACCACCTTCTTAAGCTGGCGCTGGAACTTCCTGCTCAATGTGCCGCTGGGCCTGGCAGCCGTGCTGCTGGTGCGCGCCTACATTCCCGATGAGGCCCCCGCCAGCCCGCGGCCGCTGGACCTGCGGGGTCTGGCACTGACTTCCCTGGCACTGGTGTGCCTGCTCTATGGGCTGGAAAGCCTCTCGGGCGGACGCATTGATATGCGGGCGTCGCTGGCGCTGCTGGGGCTCGGGGCCCTGGCGGCCCGCGCCGCGTGGCGCCACCTGCAACGCGCCGTCCACCCGCTGCTGGATCTGGCACCGCTCCGGGTCCCAAGTTTCGCGGCCGCCAACGCCGGCGCCGGACTGGTGTTTCGCACCACCATCGCCGCCACGCCCTTCCTGCTGCCGCTGCTGTTCCAGGTGGCCTTCGGCCTCACGCCGCTGGCCTCGGGCTGGCTGATCATGGTGTATTTCTTCGGCAACCTGGCGATGAAGCCCGCCACCAGCGCCATCGTGCGGAGCTACGGGTTCCGCCGCGTGCTGATCGTCAATGGCGTGCTCTCGGGCACCGCGATCCTTAGCTGCGCCAGCCTCAATCCGCACTCGGCTGCCGCGCTCACGCTGCCGGTGCTGGTGTGTGCCGGCCTGACACGCTCGATGCAGTTCACCTGCCTGAACACCCTGGGGTTCGCCGATCTTGACCAGCGGCTCAGCAGTCCCGGCTCGACGCTGGCCAGCATGCTGGTACAGATCGCAATGGCGGCGGGCGTGGCATTGAGCGCGCTGATGCTGCATGCCTTGCCGCATCTGCACGGCGCGACGCTGGCCTCACTGGGCGACTATCGGCTGGCGTTCGCCGTGGTCGGCCTGCTGGGCATCGCCTCGGCACTGCGCTTCACCAGGCTCGCGCCGCAGATTGGCGCGCATGTCAGTGGGCACGCAGTAGCTCCGCACCGGCCCCCGTCTGACGAACCGCCGTAGATAAGCGCTGGCGATAGGCGCGCGCGCCAGGCTGCCCGGCATAGAGGCCAAACATGTGGCGCGTGATGGCCGCGAGCGGCTCGCCGCGTACCAATTCGCGCTCCGCGTAGACCGCCATACGCTCGAGTATCGCCTCCTCCGCCGGGCGCTGCCAACCGTCGGCAAACACGGCCTGGTGCAGCTCGGCCAGGATATAGGGGCGGTGATAGGCCTCGCGCCCCAGCATGACGCCCGCGCACCACGGCAGCGCCGCGCATGCCTGCTCCACGGTGCGCAGGCCGCCGTTGAGCACGAAGCGCAGCCCCGGAAAGGCCGCGACCAGCTGCCGCACGATGTCCAGGCGGAGCGGCGGCACCTCACGGTTCTCCCTGGGCGACAGGCCGCCAAGCACCGCCTGGCGCGCGTGCACAATGAAGTCGGTGCAACCCGCGGCACTAACGGTTCGGGTGAACTCCAGCAGCCGTTGCAGATCGGCGGCGTCGAAACTCTGCAGCCGCTCGCGCAGCGGACGCTCCTTAGGCCCGCCCTCGATGATACCGATGCGCATTTTCACCGTGACCGGAATAGCAACTGCCGCGCGCATCGCGCTGACGCAATCGGCAACCCGTGACGGCTCGGCCATCAGGCAGGCGCCAAAGGCCCCGGCATGCACCCGATCGCTGGGACACCCGCAGTTCAGATTGATCTCGCGGTAACCAGCGGCCGCACCCAGCCGTGCCGCGGCCGCCAGGCGCGCCGGATCGCTCCCGCCCAGCTGCAGGGCCACGGGCTGCTCCGCCGGGTCGAAATGCAGCAGCCGCTCAGCAGCGCCGCGCAGCAGTGCCTCGGCCGTGATCATTTCCGTGTACAGCAGCACGCGCGGCGAAAAGCCGCGCAGGAAGTAGCGGCAGTGACGGTCGGTCCAGTCCATCATGGGGGCGACGCTGATGCGGCGATCAATCACATCGCTGCGTTTCTCGACGACAATGCCTTGTTTTTTAGCGTTTTCCACTTGCGGTGTTGCTGCGGGATTTTTGCGGATTCGGGGTAGTTTAGCGGTTGCAAAGGTGCCGTATAGGTGTCATGAATAGCTTGACTCCTCAAAAACACAACATGGCAACGATACGCGCACGCAAGCAGGCAGACGGAACTACGCGATACACCGCGATCGTGCGTATCCGACATGGCACCACAATTGTCCACCAGGAATATCGGACCTTCGCACTACACACGGCTGCCCTGAGCTGGGCCAAGCACCGCGAGGTCGCGCTCGAAGACCCTGCAGCTCTGGTTCGCGTCCAGCAGGGTGCGCCCACCTTGGCGGAGCTGATTCGCTGGTACATCGACACGTTTGAGACTATTTCCCGCTGGCAGCGAAGCAAGCAATCCCACTTGGAATTCCTGGAGCGCCACGCGCTCGGCAAAACCAATGCGCTCAAACTGACGTCCGCTGACCTTATTCGGCATGTGCAGTCGCGCCGTGCAGGCGGCGCCGGTCCAGCCACCGTGATCAATGACTTGATCTGGATCGGCGTTGTCCTGAGGGCCGCCAAGAGCGTCCGGGAGCTTCCGGTGAGTCCCGATATTGTCCAGCAGGCACGCACCGCGTGCGGCGAGCTGCGCCTGATCGGCAAGCCCAAGAAGCGTACAAGACGGCCGACTGCGGATGAGCTCGCGCGGCTGCGTGAACATTTCAAGGGCCGCGACCAGCGCGCAGCTATCCCCATGCAGGCGGTCATGGACTTCGCGATCGCTTCCGCACGGAGGGAATCGGAAATCTGCCGGCTGGAATGGCGCGACAACGACGATGCCGCGCAAACAGGCATGGTCCGCGACGCCAAGCACCCCACCGGCAAGGACGGGAATCACCGGCGGTTCAAGTACACGCCCGAGGCCTGGGCGGTTGTCAGCGCACAACCCAAGTCGGGCGAGTATATTTTCCCCTACGACCCCAAGAGTGTTGGCGCGGCGTTCACGCGCGCCTGCCACCTGCTGGGGATTCAGGACTTGCGCTTCCATGATCTGCGGCACGAGGCCACCAGCCGCCTGTTCGAACGCGGCTACCAGATTCACGAAGTCGCCCAGTTCACGCTGCATGAGTCATGGAACGAGCTGAAACGCTATACCAACCTTAGACCTGAGAATCTGCGGGAAATCGCCCCGCCGGCTGTAAACGAAGCGCGGGCTCAGCCGCGTAAGTCATCCCGCGTTGCTAACCGGCCTTCGCGCGCCGCACATCGATCAACTCAGCAAGATCTGTGGCACTGACAAGCCAGGGCGATTTCTGCCCGCCAAGCCGGAACGTCCGACACGGCAACAGCTTCGCTGGCGCTCGTCGCCGCGCCTCAGGGAAGCTGAGCCCGAAGTATTTCGGCGCCACGCGCTCAAGAGGGATGTTCGCCTCGCCGAATTCTGCCAATAGACCGAAATAGGTGCTGTTCACGACGTTGACCTGCGGGGTGCTGGTAGTGTTTTCAACACTGCGCCAGCATTCGAGACAATTAAAGATGGAGTTTACGGGCAAAAGTGCTTCAAACCCATCGGCCACTTTAGAAGAATAAGGAGACTGCGAGCCATGCCAACGGCACGAACAGTTGCTTCCGCAGCCAATGCAGACGAGGCCATTGTCGCGCTCGTCGAATATTCTGGTTCGGGTCGCTTGCCGCTGGAGGATAGAAGCCAGACCGGAGCGGTAGCGATCAATCACCCGAAAATAAAGCCCGCGTCGGATGGCACCGCACACATTGCGACGGCTTTGGCGTATCGGGCTGGCGAGCTTACAGCCTACACTCTAGACCCTATGCGGGCATTCGCGACCGGCAGCTTTAGGGCTCTGAATTTGGCGAAGCCTAGCGATTTGTGGCTGCGCCTATAGCGGCCACAAGAATGTCGCTAATTCAAGCACCTGCAACGAGTAGTGTTTGGCTACTTGGGAGACCAAACAATGGTCGCTGAGCTAGACCCGACAAATGAAGTCTCATTTCCCACATAGGTTCGCGTGAGATATTCCCCCGGCAGAAGGTCCTTCTCACGTCTCTTCCCGGTCAGTTGATAGCCGTCAGCCTTTAGCCTGATCTCACGGGCCAATACGTCTGCCGCGGAACCGTCGAATGTCTCAATGGCCATGGATTTCCATAGTTGCCGAAGGTTAGAAGTATGCCTCGTAGCCTTGGCCGTTCTGATCCGTACCTGTTCCGTGACCAGTCGGGGTCAGACCAGGCTTGATCGCAAAATAAAGCCTTATCGTGGTCCCTTTGTCCCCAACCAGTATGCCAAACGCATTCGCGCCAGTCGGTGGCTTGATGAGCATGACGTTTGCATCTCCGACGTGCCCATACACGGAGTCTTGACCGGTATAGGACCCAGAGTATTCACCGCTAAATTTTTCGCCAGTTGCAGTATCAAGTGCGGTCATTCGACCGTGACCGTAACTTTTCTCAATCTCAAACTGCAGTATCCGGCCAGCTGGAACCGCGTATACCTTGCCAGGCAACATCGATTGACAAGCCGACAATGCCGCAGCAGTGAGAACAATCGTACAGATAGCTAGAGAAGAACGCATTTGAAATCCCTTCGTGGCTGGGAAATAGGCAATGCAGAGTAGAAAACTAATCCCCAGATATCAAGCGTCATGGCGTGTTCAGGGTCACGCAATCATAATACAACGCAGGGCGTGGAACGCTTTACTTTAGCGCATGAGCAGTGCCTTCCGTCGGCCCGCGCGATCGTGGAAAACTGCGGCAACACGCTGATCCTCCGCTGCGGCGCCAGCGAGCAGGGTGGGACGGCCCACTTTGCCTCTCGCCTCATCGGCGAACGCGAAATCGTGCGCGTTCACGAATCCCGATCGCGCCAGGCCGGCAGTTGGGAATCCTCCCGAACGACCAGGCTAGAGTTTCAATCGCTCATCACCGTGTCATAGCCGGCGGTGCCTGTCGATGCGGTTCCCGGACGCGTTCCCGCAGAGCCTGCGCGAGCCACTCTCCCTCCGTCAGTGGCGGCGGCGTGCCCCGGACATAGCGCTCAACTTCCTGCGCCAGCCCATGCTTACTGTCGGCGCGAAGTACTTCCGCAGCACCCAGCCAGCCCCGAACCACGGCGCGGCGGGTATCCACGAGCTGGGCCTTGCCGGGTTCGATCTGAATATTGCCGGTACGTAATGCGTCAGCGACTGACTCGGCACGTTCTCGCATGTGTATGGATCGACCGGCACACATCGCCCGGTAGATGCCGTCGCTCTTCTGGGGCCTGATGACTCCGCGCACCGCGCGGTTCGTCGCGTTGGCCGCGATGCCCTGCGCTCGCAGCTGCCGGGCGAATTCTCGTCGCCATTCCCGCAGGGTGTCTTTGCGAATGTTAATCCGCTTCCCCTGCTCGCTCATCGCTCTGACGACCAGGTGGACGTGCGGATGCGGCTGGTCGGTATGCAGGACCAAGGCGTACCGGTGTTTCAGGGCGAACTGCTCCCGGGCGAAGGCACGGCTCGCGGCCAGGACGCCCTCTGCCGGCGTGCCCGCCGGCATCGAGAGCACGATGTTGTGGACCAGCTTGGCCGGCTTGCGGCCGGATACGCCGCGGTACGGTGATCGCGCTTCCGCCGCATCGAGGTCCAGCTCCCAATCGTCGAGCAAGGCCCTTTGGGCTTCCTTCCCCTTCAGGTGCTCGCCGTCGTCCGTTTCAATCTCGAACTCCTGACGACTGAGGTAGTTGAAATGGGCGGCGACCGCCTTGGCGCTACTGCCGCCACCGGAAATCTTGACCATGACTTCCGGCGTATGCCGGACGGTGCGCGCGATCTGCTCGATCTGGGCGGGCAGCAGCTGCAGGCGCTCGCCGGGACCACGGCGGCCATGGCTCACCAGGTCCAGGAACGGGCGGTCACCGGAGACTTCAAAACTGCGACGTGGCATCGCCGGACCCCCAGCTGGAGACATTGGTGCTGATGTACGAACGGACGTGATCGCGTAAAGCCTCGCAGACTTTGAAGAGACCCCGCAGCTCATTGCGGCTGACACCCGCGCCCGAACTACCCTGGTTGATCGCCCGGGCGATCTGGTTGAGATTGCGGCCAACGGCCGCCAGCTCACGGGTGGATTGCCTAATGGCGCGTAGTTCTGCCTCGGGCAAAGGGGTCAGGGACCGCAGGTGAGCCCGGAGCAAGTTGGAGGCATAGGTCGCTGGCGCCAGGCAGCGCGCTGTCGCGCGCGCCTGCAGCAGCTGGCGGTCGCCGGCTGTGAGCCGAACATACAGGCGCGCCTGTCGAGCTGGGTGGTCGGTAATGGTTGCGACCACTGACTCTGGCGTGCCGGCGCTGTTCAGTACCAAGTCGAGCATGCGCTTGAGTACCGCCGACTCCGTGAGCTGCTGGCGTTCCGCCGCCGCGCGCAGCGCTGCCTTCGTGCTCGGAGACACGCGACATTGAATGAATGCTTCGGCTGTCATGGGAGACATCGTGTGACAACAGCGGCTGAAAGCCAATCCTGCGTTTCAAGGCAAAATCACCCAATACCCCACGGCATGCATCGCACATTTTGCTGAGAACAGTTGCCCTTGTTCCCGTTTTGGGAACATGATACCGTAGGCACATGAGGGTCATCGCTCGGCGTACGTTACGGGAGTTTGTCGCGACTCGAACCGGACACAAGGACCAAGGTGCGCTCAGGTCGGCCCTTGATGCCTGGTTTCATGAAGTGCAGAACACCACGTGGCGCAGCAGCGCGGAGGTCAAGGAGCTGTATGCCACAGCCAGTATTGTGTCTGCTGATCGTGTGGTGTTTAACATTAAAGGCAACTCCTATCGACTGGTAGTGGCCATTGATTACGAGAAAGGCATCCTATGGATCAAGTGGCTGGGCACTCACAAAGACTACGATCAAATTGATGTGACGGAGGTGGAGTATGGCGATTGATGTCAAACCAATTCGGAGCGCTGCAGATCATCGCGCCGCAATGGCCGAGGTGAAGCGCCTGTGGGGCTCAAAGAATGGCACGCCCAATGGTGATCGCCTGGATGTTCTTGCAACCCTGATTGACGCCTACGAGGCTCAGCACGAGCCTATTGATCGGCCCGACCCCATCGAGGCCATCCGATTTCGAATGGAACAGCAGGGGCTGACGCGCAAGGACCTGGAGCCCATGCTCGGCACGCGAACGCGGGTATCGGAGGTGCTCAATCGCAAGCGCACACTCTCCATCGGGATGATCCGGCGGTTGCACGCGGAACTCGGTATAGCCGCAGAGGTATTGATTCGGGCACCGCGACTCGCGACGGGCGGCAGGGCAACACGCGTTGGCCGCAGTAGCTAAGCCAATGGACAAGAAACTGTTCAAGCCACTGGCGGAAAGCATGGAACAGATGGACGAAATTGTGCGCGGCGTGCGCGCGCCATCGCGAGAAATTTGTGTGGATGCCGTGAAGGTCACTGGGACTTGTGAAGGCCCTGCTGCGAGCCATTCAGATGGACCCCAAGGCAGTCATAGAAGCGTTGGCGGCGCAAAGGCTAACGGCCAGAGCTGACTCCGAAATGGAGCCCCCGTGAATTCTTGAGGAGACGTAAAGGAGACAAGCCTTTTCCGGCGACGCCAAGTCATTGATGCAGAGAAAGATTTAGTGATCGTCCGTCCAGTCCATCATCGGCGCGACCGAGATCCGGCGATCGATGTCGGCGCTGCCATTGTCGGAAGAAATGCCTATTGTCAAAGTCTTCTCAGACTCAGTCATTTCTGCGGGATTCTGTGCCATTAGGGGACGTTTACCGGTTGTCGGGGAGACAAATGGGAAGACATGATGCCGCCAATTGGCCACGTCTCCCCGACAGTCTGACTATGCCCACTATCAACCCGCGCCGGCAAGGCAAGATTCTGAATCGCGAAAGCCGAACCTTCAGGCCGGAAGTCCCTGCAGGTGTTGCTTTCGTAGACTATACCCAAGGCCGTTGCTAGAGTGAGCAACAGGCTAGCAGAATTGCTGCTGCGCGAGCATCTGGTGCTGAGCCAGAGAGCCTCCGTGTAGATCGTGGTCTGGAGGCTGCCCACACCCTCGCGCGGCAGCCGGCACGGCTTCAAGTACCGACTAGCGTATGTGGCCAACGGGCGCTGCGTATTGCGATTCGACAACGAGGCAGGAAAGGGCGACCACATGCATATTGGAGAAACCGAGGTCCCCTACGCTTTTACGGATCTGGAGACACTGCAGTCGGACTTCTGGCAAGCGGTAAGCCTACAAAGGAGAGGAACGTGACCACAGTGACGATCGGTGTGTCCTCGATCAAGGACTCACAGCGGCGAACCGCCGACGCGCTTCGCGGTAGGCGCCAGGGTGCCTATATCTTGTTCCCGTCGGAGGACCTGCTCTGGAAGACCCTGACGCCAAAGCGCTGGGCGTTGCTCAAGATCATGGCAGGCCAGGGCGCGCTGGCGATCCGCGAGGTCGCCCGACGTGCCGGGCGCGACGTGCGTGCCGTGCACAGCGATATCCATGCGCTACTCAAGTACGGGGTTCTCGATCGCGAGCATGATGGCCGGGTGAGTTTCGCCTACAACAGCATCCACGTGGATTTCATCCTGCGTGCCGCGGCGTAGCAACGACCCTCGCCGTTAGCCTGCCCCCGCGCGCCGCGCCTTAGCCGCAGTCGCTAATCCCATTGGTTTGGTATATTTTTTAGGAGACTTTAAGGAGACAGGCGGTCAGCAGCAACGTCAACTTTAATGGTTACGGCGTCTTGCACTTGAAATAGCTGACGCCTTCACGTTGCGCGTAGTCGACATAGGTATCGAGTACTCTTAATATCAATGCGCAGGTGGAGCCGAGCAGCCGCTGTCACTACTCGACATCGGACACTTCAGGAGCATCGCCAAAGAGAAAAGAGGGAGCGTCAAACCAACGGTATGAAGCCAATCCATAGCGAAGCCGATCCTTGGAATCTGCGCTCACGCGCACGATTTCATGCAGCTGACCGGACCGGAAGTGCGCTCGGTACTCACGCCAAGTTGCATCCTCGTCAGTGGTATAGAACGCAATGTACCCGTCCGGCTCGAGATCATGGCCCAGTACATCCATCAGTCTTCCGGTACTGGTGATCTTGTAGCGTTGCATTCCAGGGTCTGGAAACGACTTGGTTTGAAACCGCTCGCCGGGGCCCTCGTATCCATCAGGTAACGGCGCTTCACATTGGACTTCGTCGAACATACCCATCGAGGTCTACCTCACCAATGCTCCGAGGATTGGAACTTCAGCGACCGGATTGCAAATACGCCAGCAGCCTATTCTAGCAATCAGCCGACAGCGATGCCTGCAAGTGGATTGAGACCATTTGCCATTGCCTGTGTGAACTCGGCATGCGACCCCTCGCGAAGCGCGGCAAGGTAGGGACGCAGGCCGCCGGGCGCCGGGCGCCGGGCGCCGGAAAATTCGGCTGTGCAATGCTCGTCCGAAGGTTTACCGTATAGCGGAACCCGGCCACCGGAATCCGATCATGGTCACCATCACGCGGCGTGAGTTTGCAGGGGCAGGCGCGGCGGCAGTGGTCGCGCTCGCGACCGGCAGCAGGGCTTGCGGCGCAAGCACAGCGCCCGGCCCGGCATCGCCGGCAGCCGCAGGCACCGATCCACTGCTCTCGGTACATCCGGAATTGCGACCCGTCATCGCGCAGTTCAACAAGATGTTCGAGGCCCAACCGGCCATGGCAGCCGACATTTCGGCCGCCAATCTCAAGGCGCGTCGCGAGGGCTTCAAGTCATTTTTCCCGCCTCCGGCTGCGCAACCGGCCTATGCCGAGCGCCTGGTGCCGGGATCCGGCGGCGCCCCGGCGGTGCGGGTTTATGTGATCAACGCGGCAACGGGTGCGACGCGGCCCGCGATCCTGCACACCCACGGCGGCGGCTATGTCTCCGGTGAGGCCGTCAATGGCATGCATGATCTGCAGGAACTGGCTACGGCGCTCGACTGCGTGATCGTGACGGTCGACTACCGGCTGGCGCCCGAGACGCCCTTCCCGGGTTCACTGGAAGACAACTACGCGGCGCTGCGCTGGTTACACGCCAATGCCGGGGAACTGGGCGTTGATCGACAGCGCATTGCCGTGATGGGCGAAAGCGCCGGCGGCGGGCACGCCGCCATGCTGGCCATTGCGGCGCGCGATCGCGGTGAGGTGCCGCTGGTGTTCCAGTCGCTCGTCTACCCGATGCTGGATGATCGCACCGGCAGTTCGCGGCGCGTACCTGCACCCATCGGCACCTATATCTGGACCGCCGGTTCCAATCGCTTTGGCTGGGAATCGTTGCTCGGGCGCAAACCCGGTGGCAACAGTGCGCCGGCCGGTGCAGTGCCCTCGCGCGTAAACAACCTCGCGGGTCTGCCGCCGGCATTCATCGGCGTGGGTGCCATCGATCTGTTTGTCGATGAGGATATTGAATATGCGCGGCGCCTGATCGCCGCGGGTGTCGCGACCGAATTGAATGTGGTACCGGGCGCCTTTCACGCCTTCGACGCCATCGCGCGGGACACCTCGATAGCGAAGCAGTTCACCGCGGCCAAGATCGAGGCGCTGCGGCGCGCGTTCAGGGCCTAGGGCCTACCTTCCGAGCTCGCGGACTGCCAGCATCGCGCGCTCCGGCATTACTTTTGCAGCACGGCAAAGCCGAACTTGATGAACGCCGCGCTGGCGGCCGACCCATGGAGATAGTCGACAAAGGCGCGCGCCGGCTCGCCCGCGGTGCGGGTCAACGCAATTGGATAGGTAATCGGCTGATGGCTATCCTCGGGGAACAGACCGAGTACGCGGACCTTGTGGTCGATCAGCGCGTCGGTCTCATAGACAATGCCCAGGGGCACTTCGCCACGGGCGACGAACAGCAATGCGCCGCGCACGTTTTCGGCCCGCACGAGACGATCGGCGACGTCGTTCCAGACGCCGAGCGAGACCAGGGCTGAGCGTGCGTAGCGGCCGGCCGGAACCGAATCGGGATCGGCCACCGCGAGGCGCCCACCATTCAGGGCAGCGAGCAACGGGAAGTGCGGCGCGATCTGCAGATGGATGGCACTGTCCGCGCCGGCCACCAGGGCGAGCCGGTTGCCGAGCAGATTGTGGCGCGACTTGGCCTGGATCAGCGCCCGTTGCTCCAGATAGTCCATCCACTCCTGGTCCGCCGACATGAACACATCGGCGTGCGCGCCGTTCTCGATCTGCCGCGCGAGTATCGAAGTCGCTGCGAAAGAGAAAGTAAGTTTGACACCCGAGTCGCGGGTGTACTGGACACCCAGCTCCTGCAACACATCCGTCAGCGAGGCGGCCGCGAATACGGTGATCCTGGCCGGCTGCGCGGCAGCAGGTTCAGCACCACAATGCAATGGCAACCAGCACAGGCCGAGCACTGCGATCCGCCACAACTGCTTGAACATGGGGGGCTCCTCCCGTTAGCGTTATATTCGATAGCACATATCGTTAGACTAGCAGCACCGCGGCGCCGATGGCCGGCTCGCTGGCAGATGCGGCGCGCATGGCAGCTCATGCACAGCCTCAATGCCGCACTTGCAAGGCCCGCCTGCGCCGCGTGCGCCGCTAGGTTGCCGCGGCCACTGTCCCGGGACGCACCCGCCAGTAGAGTGTGTAGCGCTCGTGGGCAATGAGGTGGTAGGGCGCCAGTTCAATCGACTTTGATCCGGGGAAACCGTCCACCCGGAACGCCAGGGATTTGCCAGGCAGCCGTCGCACGCGCGCCAGCAGCTGCTCGGCCGTACCCTCCCAGTCGGGCACCGCTATGGGCTCGTCGAGCATAGTGCCGGACTCGCGTTCGTTCACGATCAGGTCCGCGCCGGGCGCCAGGCCTGCGCTGCCCAGTCGTCCGGCGAGCACGATCGGACCGTACAGCAGTGCGACCCGGTCCGCGCTACCTGGCAGGGCTTCGGCCTGCAGCCTCATCGGCAGCTGCACATCGATGACATCATCGTCGCGCCAGGTGCGCCGCAGCTCGAGATAGCCGTCTGGCGCACGCAGCACGCGCTGTGCGTGGCCGTTCACCTGCACGCGCGGCGCGGCGCACCAGCCCGGTAGACGGATCATCACGCGCAGCGGCCGCGGGCCGTCGGCGTGGATGCGCAGGCGCGTGTGCGATGCATTGGGAAAATCGGTCTGCTGTGTCAGCGTGAGATCGTGCTGCCGATCGTGAGCGATTGAAGCCACGAACAGATTCACGTACAGCGCCTCGTGAGCGCTGAAATAGATCGAATCACCGTGCTTGGCGTGGCTTTCCATGCCCGAGCCGGTGCAGCACCAGAAGGAGTCGAAGGGCGTGCAGTAGAGCTTGAGGTAGCCCGGCCGGGTGGCCTGGAAGTAGGTCAGCATCCCGGTATCCGGATCCTGCGATGCCAGGATGCCGTTGTACAGCGCCCGTTCGTAGTAGTCGGCATGGACACCGCTGCCTTCGCGGCAGAACAGTTCACGGGTCAGCCGCAACAGGTTGTAGGTGCAGCAGGTCTCCATGGTCTTGGCCGAGTGCAGGTGGGCGGCAAATTCGCCGGCCGGAAAGAAGTGCTCGGCGTCGCCGTTGCCGCCAGTTACAAACGAGCGCCGCTGCACGACCGCGCGCCAGAAGAATTCGGCGGCCGCGCGGTAATCCGCCCGGCCGGTCAGATCATGCAGGCGGCTGTAGCCGATGACCTTGGGTATCTGGGTATTGGAATGCAGGCCGTCGAGCACATCCTGCTGCGCGGCCAACGGTGTCAGCAGCGCCTGGTGCGCAAAGCGTTGTGCGAGCGCCAGATAGCGCGCCTCGCCGGTCAGGCTGTGCACGTCGGCGAGCACTTCGGCCATGCCGCCGTGCTCGCGATCCAGCAGTTGCTGCAGCTGCGGGTCGCTGAGCGGCGCGACTGCCGCTGCCACCCATTCTGCCAGTCGCACCAGCACCGGCAATGCCGCGGCGTTGCCGCCGCAGGCCTGCGCATCGCGCAGCCCGGCACAAAGTTTATGCAGCGTGTACCAGGGCACGCCCAGGAACGGCAGGCCGCGCAGGCTGAGTTCAAGCTGTGCGGCGCCGTCTGGAAATGCGCAGATCAGGCCATCGCCGCCGGCCTGCTGGCAGACCGCCAGTTCGTCAACCAGATAATCCACGCGCTGGCGGAAGCGCGCATCGCCGGTCGCTGCGAATTGCAGCGCGCACGCCGACAGGTAGTGGCCGAGCGTGTGACCGTGACAGCGGATGTCGATCCACGGTTGCTGCGATTCCCAGCCGCCATAGACTGGCGCCTTCGGCGCCAGTCCCGCGTTGCTGCGGAAGTTGTGCAGTAGCCGGTCGGGCTCGAGCTGCAACAGGTAAAGGCCATTGCGGCGTTGTGCGTCGTGAAACGGGCCCTCAAGCAGCCGCACGTCGGCGAGCGGGAGCGGTGCGATCCTGCTCGCGCCAGTCCCGGTCATCGCCGCGGCCGCGGTCGCCGGAAATACTGGCCCGAGTCGCGCGCCGAGCGCTGCACTGGCCGCTCCGGCACCGAGACCCTTGATCAGACGGCGACGCGTCGCGTCGGTGGGTGGCATGCAACGGGCTCAACGCGCTGCGACGCGATAGATGGCGCTGCCATGCGCCGGCAGCGTCAGTTCGAGGTCCGTGGCGAGGCGGGCCGGCGATTCCGCCCACAGGTCGCCAACGCGGTAGCGGCCATTGGCAAGACCCAGATCCTGCCAGGAGATCCGCAGTGTCGCGGGCTGATCGCCCGGATTGAAGAACGCGAAACAGCGCCACAGGCGGCGGCTCCCGGCGACTTCGGCAGTCCAGACGCGCAAGCCCGCTAGCGCCGGCGGCAGCGGCGTGAGTTCATGGCTCGAGGTCGCCTTCTGGTTCAGTTCCAGCACGGCATGATGGCTGATCAGTGCGCGGGTCGCTGCATCGAGCCGCGTCAGGTTGGCGCCGAGGATCAGCGGCGAACGGGCGATGGCCCAAAGCGTCAGCTGTGTGCGCCGCTCCTCCGGCGTCAGCCTTGAAGTGCGCGCCTCTCCCCAGCCCGGATGCGGCGCCAGCTCGCCGATCGGCAGCATATCGGCGTCCGGCCAGTTGCCCGGCTTGGCGTACGCCGCCCATTGCGCCAGCGTGTCAAAAGCGGCCGACACGCCATTGGGAAAAGTCTCTTCCGGACGGGCGTGGCTGAAACTCCAACCATCCCAGACATCGTCGGAGATGCGCCACATCTGTGCCTGGCTCGCCATCTGCGCGACATTTGCCAGTTGTGCAGGGCCGGGCGACAGACTCAGCACGATGGGTCGTCCGCTGCTGGCGATCGCCCTCGCGATCTGGCGGATCTCGCTGGGCTTGTAGGGATGGTCAGCGATGCAGTCCACCTTCAGGAAATCGACGCCCCAGCCGGCATACAGCGCCAGCAGAGAATCGTAGTACGCCTGGCCGGCAGCGGAATCGCGTACGCCAAAGTTGCCATCGTCCCAGCCGCAGGTATCGGCGGTATCCGCCGCATCGGTGGCGCGAAAGCTGGATCCGGCAATCGGTGCGTTCTCCTGCACGGCCTGTTTGGGTATACCGCGCACGATGTGGATGCCGAATTTCAGCCCACGCGCATGCACCCAATCGCCCAGCGGCTTGAACCCGGCACCGCCGGCCGCCGAGGGGAATCGCGCTGGCACCGGCACGGTGCGACCGAAGCCGTCCAGCAGGTAATCCCGGGTGGCCAGATTGTCGCCCAGGGGGTTGCGCATGTACCAGCCTTCGTCTATCACGGCATAGCGCCAGCCTGCGTTGGCGATCTCGGCAAGCACCGTGACATTGGCGCGAAACTCCCGCTCATCAATCGTCAGTCCGTAGGCGTCCCAGCTGTTCCAGCCCATGGGC
>Ga0075026_100000327_pt1 | contig 18758 bp, 18 predicted proteins | sample Str012_2_FD_71392 | JGI IMG/M metagenome (GOLD analysis project Ga0075026, IMG submission 71392) | Freshwater sediment microbial communities in response to fracking from Pennsylvania, USA - Straight Creek_MetaG_SC_2012 | ecosystem: Environmental > Aquatic > Freshwater > Creek > Sediment... | reverse complement strand
ACCGGAGCCTCGCCGACGGCGATGGGCGCTGACACCGCACCCGTCGCTGTGGTGATCACCGACACCGTGCTGTCCGTGTAGTTGGTCACGTAGGCGTGCTTGCCGTCAGGGGTGAACGCCACCGCGGTCGGCCTCTTGCCGACGGTGATGGGGGGCGACACCGCACCCGTCGCCGTCGTGATCACCGACACCGTGTCGTCGAGGTCGTTGGTCACGTAGACGTGCTTGCCGTCAGGGGTGATCGCCAGCCAGTCCGGACCTTTGCCGACGGTGATGGGGGCCGACACCGCACCCGTCGCCGTGGTGATCACCGACACCGTGGGGTCGAGCCCGTTGGCCACGTAGGCGTGCTTGCCGTCAGGGGTGATCGCAACCCCGATCGGCTTCTTGCCGACGGCGATGGGGGCCGACACTGCACCCGTCGCCGTGGTGATCACCGACACCGTGCCGTCGTCGACGTTGGTGACGTAGGCGTGCTTGCCGTCAGGGGTGATCGCCACCCCGCCCGCAAGCTTGCCGACGCTGATGGGGGCCGACACCGCACCCGTCGCCGTGGTGATCACCGACACCGTGCCGTCCACGTAGTTGGTCACGTAGGCGGTGCCGGGACACCCGCCGGCCGCAGTCGCACCGGACGTCGCCGGCGTCGCGACCAGAATCCCCGACCCCGACAACGCGACCACGACGATGGCAACGAGCTTCCGGCGCACAGCGACACCGTTCATTGGGCCGCTCCCCTCCGCTTGCTGGCGATCAGACCCTACGCCGTTTCGCGACTTGCCCGTCGTGGACATCGGATCGTCGGTGGGGTCCAGTGGTCGTTGCTTGCGAACTGCCTGCCACCCGGCGTTCGGGTTGGCGTTCGAGACGAGTCGCGCGGCTGCTGGGTTCCGCCGTGGTGATGATCGGTATCGATCCGCAGAAGCGGACTCGTTACTCTTCCCAGCGGAAGAAGCGGGCGGCGGCGAGGGGTGCGGCGATCGCCCACACGAGCAGCACGACCAGCTCGCCGGTCGGGAAACCCACGCCGGGCGTGAGCACGGCGCGCAATGTCTCCGAGAGCGCCGCGGCCGGCAGCGCCTTGGCGAACGTCTCCAACGCGTCGGGCAACTTGTAGAGCGGGTAGGCCATGCCGCCGAGGAACAGCAGCAGCAGGAAGAGCCCGTTGGCGACGGCCAGGTTCGCCTCCGCCCGCAACGTGCCCGCCAGGAGCATGCCGATGCCCGCGAACGCGATCGTGCCCACGAGCAACAGCCCCACCGCGGCAATGAGCCCGCCGGTCGCGTTCCAACCGAGCGCGATCCCAGTGGCGACGATGAGCACGGTCTGCACGACTTCGAGCGCGAGCACGTTGAGCGTCTTCGCGCTCAAGAGCCCCGCACGCGTCAGGGGCGTCGAACCAATTCGCTTCAACACGCCGTAGCGCCGCTCGTAGCCCGTCGCGATCCCGAGGCTCACCATCGCGCTCGACATCACCGCGAGCGCTAGCACGCCGGGCACGAGGAAGTCGACGGGGTCCTTGTAGGTGGTGGTGACCGCGTCGACCGACGAGAAGAACACCAGGATCCCGAGTGGGATCACCAGCGTGACGAGCAGACTCTCGCCGCGCCGCACCGTGAGCAACGCCTCGATGCGCGCTTGCGCCGTCACCGCGCGCGCCTTCACGAGTGCCCCTCGCCGGTGAGGCGGAGGAACACGTCTTCCAGGCTGCGTCGCCCGGCCCGCAGCTCGCTCAGGAGCGCGCCCTGTTCGGCCAGCCACGCGGTGAGGGTGGCCAGGAGCGCCGGCGTCGCCGCGGTGTCGACCAGGTAGTCACCCGGGCGCACCTCGCGCACCGCGCCCGCAGCCAACCCGAGGCGCGCCGCCAGCTCGTCGACCGGAAGACCGGCGACGGTCGAGAAGGTCGCTTCGTCGGCTGCGGCGCGCGCGGTCAACTCGTTCGGTGCGTCGCACGCGACCAACCGTCCGTGATCGATGATCCCGACGCGATCACACAGGTGTTCGGCTTCGTCCATTGCGTGCGTGGTGAGGACGACGGTCACGCCGCGGTCGCGCAGTTCCCGGATCATCGACCATGTCGTCGCGCGCGCGTGCGGGTCCATGCCCGCGGTTGGTTCGTCGAGGAACACGAGCGACGGCTTCCCGATCAAGGCCAGCGCCAACGACAGTCGTTGTTGTTGTCCGCCCGACATGCGGCGCACGAGGGTGCGACGCGAGTCGTCGAGGCCGACGAGTTGCAGCAGGCGCTCGGGGTCGTCGGGATCGTCGTAGTACGACGCGAAGAGCTGCAACGCCTCCAGCGGCCGCACCCCGGGGTACAGCCCGCCCTCCTGGAGCATCACGCCGATGCGGGGCCGGAGCGAGGCGCCGTCGCGCCAGGGGTCGACGCCGAGCACGCGCACCTCGCCGGCGTCGGCGCGGCGGTAACCCTCGAGGATCTCCACCGTGGTGGTCTTGCCTGCACCGTTCGGACCGAGCAGGCCGAACACCTCGCCGACTGCGATCGACAGCGTGATCCCGTCGACTGCGGCGGTGGTGCCGTAGCGCTTCTCGAGCGCGGCGACCTCGATCGCGTGCGCAGGAGAGTTCACCGGTGCGGGAGCCTAGCGACACCGACCGGAACCGGCGGAGTCCGCCCGCGCCGTCCCGACGGCGAGTGTCTCCACCCACCATCGCTAGCATCCGCCCGATGGCCGAGTTCCTGTCGCCGGCGTGGATCGCCGAGCTCGACGCGGCGGCGCGCGCGGCCGACGACCTCTCGGTCGACGGGTCGCTGGTGATCGGTCAGGTCGTGCGCGGCGAGCCCGGCGGCGACGTGGCGTACCAGGTGCGCTTCGCCTCGACCGGCGCCACCGTGGTGATCGCCGCGCCCGAGCCGGCCGACGTCACCCTGATCACCGATCGCGCCACGGCGCGCGCCCTGCATGAGGGCAGCCAACGGGCCCAGGATGCGCTCGCCGCCGGCTCGCTCAAGGTGCAGGGACGCCCGGAGCTGCTCGCGGCCCGGGCGGAGCTGCTCACCGCACTGGATCGGGCCTTTGCCTCGGTGCGAGCGCAGACCACCTACTCCACCTGAACCTCCCGGTGGCGGCCGGTAGCGTACGCAGCAGTGCAGCCGTTCGAGCGACTCCGAGCCATCGCCCGCCACGGTGGCGACGATCGGCTCATCGTGGCCGAGGCCGCCGATTGTCTCGGTGAGTTCGACGACGATCCCGCCGCGCTGGTGGTCACCTGCCGTCGGCTCCTGCACCATCATCCGGAGCGCGCGCCGCTGTGGTGGCTGTGTGCGCGCGTGCTCGCGGCGCCCGAACCGTCGGACGCCGCGTGGGATGCCGAAGCGTTGATCCGCGACGATCACACCCCCGACCGTCTCGCCGCGCTGCTTCCCTTCCCCGCCGATCATCCGGTCGCGGTGCTCGGCTGGCCCGAACTCTCGGGCGCCGCGCTGGCGATCCGCCCCGACCTCGAGGCCCTCGTCGTGCGCGCCGACCTCGCCGAACGCGGCGACGACCGCTGGCGGGCGCGTCTGGCGCGCAGTGATGCGGAAGCGCGGCCGGTCGATGTGGTGGAAGCAACCGCACTCGAACCGTCGCACGTGCTCGTCGAGGTGGCGGGCGCGGGACCCGATCAGGTGTTGGTGGCCGACGGCACCACCGGTGCGCTCGCCACCCTCGCCCGCCCCGGCCTCCTTGTGTGGCTGGTGGCCGGCGTCGGGCGCGTGCTCCCGGCGCGCCTGTTCGACGCCATGCTCCGCGGCGTGGGCGACCCCCAAGACCACGGCCTCGAGCTGGTCGACGTGCAGATCGCCGATCGCATCGCCGGGCCCACCGGGTTGGTACGGCCCGAGCACCTCGCCCGCCGGATCGACTGCCCGGTGGCGCCGGAGCTGCTCCGCTTCAGCTGACGGTCGAGCGCGACTCGCTCACGGCAACAGCTCGGGCGGATCGCGCCGGGGTGGGTTCACGCCACCACTCTCGACGTCGAGGTAACCGGTGTACCCGGAGTAACCGACGTTCGGCGGGCGCGGTGTGCGCGCCACCCGCACGCGGAACCGTCGTGCCAACCAGTGACGCATTCCCGCGCGCACCGGCGGCACGAGCAGTAGGAGCCCGAACGCGTCGGTGATGAAGCCGGGCACGAGCAGCAGGAATCCGGCGACCGCGAGGAGGCCGCCGTCGGTCATCGGACCGGTGGGGATCCGCCCGTCGTCGAGCTCGCGCCGCATCCGCGCCAGTGTCCCGACCCCCTGACGCTTCACCAACCACGCGCCGAACACCGAGATCGCGACCATGAGCCCGAGCGTGTTGAGCACACCGAGCCACTGCGCCACCCACACGAACGTGACGATCTCGGCGATCGGCCACAAGAGCAGCAGCACGACGAAGACGAACACGCCTCCAGGCTATGAGGTCACGGAGATGCAGCGCAGCCGTGCCCGGAGGGCGGGACGGCGAAGCGGAATCGACCTTGACGTGGACCTCAGGCGTCGAGCGCGAGGGGAAGGGTGGCCGTGGCGTCGGGTACCTGGTCGCGGCGCAGGACGTCGATCTTCTCGAGCTCGCGGTCGACGCCGCGCCGGCGGGTGCCCTCGAGCTCGTCGAACGCATTGGCGGCCGTCTTCAGGTTGCGGCCCACTTTGTCCATCTGCTCGACGAAGCGTTCCCATTGCTTCTCGAACCCCTGGAGCCGCTCGAGGATCTCGTGCGACGTGCGGCTCAACTGGAAGTTGTCGACGGCCTGGCGGATCACCGCCAGCACCGCGAACAACGTGAGCGGCGAGCAGAACACGACCTTGGCTCGCAGCGCGTCGTCGAGGATGGTGCGATCCTGCTCCTGGATGAACGCGTAGACCTGCTCGTTCGGGATGAACAGGAGCACGCAGTCGACGGTGCCACCCGCGGGGTCGACGTAGGCGCGCCGGGTGACCTCCCGGAGGCGCAGCCGCACGTCTTTCAGGAACTCCTTGCGCGCGTGGTCGCGCTCGACATCCGACGACGCGTCGAGGACGCGCAGGTAGTTGTTGAGCGGGAACTTCACGTCCATGTGCAGGGTGAGACCCTGCGGGAGCAGGAACGTGTAATCGGGGATGCCGCCCGAGCCCGGCATGGGCTGGTGACGGCGGTAGTTGACGCCGTCGATGAAGCCGGCGAGGCGCAGCACGTCTTCGGCCATGCGCTCGCCCCACTGCCCGCGCGCGGTGGTGCTCGACAACGCTTCGCGCAGCGACTGCGTGGTTTCCGCCAGCACCTGCGTCTGCCGGCTCGCTTCGCGCAACTGGCCCGACAGCGCGCCGACGTGCTCTCGCCGTTCGCGCTCCACCTCTTCGACGAGGTGGTTGAGCCGGGCGAGATCCTCGCGCATCGAGCCCACCTGGTGGTCGATCGCGTGCTGTGTGCCCCGGAGTTGCTCCGCGCTCCGGAGCCGCTCGGCTTCGAGCACCTCGCGCTGGACGCGCAGCAGCTGCTCGAACGGCACCTCGGGTGCCGCGGGCGCGGCCGGTGCGATCGGTGCGCGCCGCGCCAGCCGCACGACCGCGGCCGCGAGGGCCACGACAGCGATACCCAGCAACGCGACGACGACGATCTCCACGTCGGTCACGCTACGACCGGGGTACGACATCCAAGCGGATGCCGCAGATGCCGCGCGGCGACCGAGGCACCCTCACCCCAGACGGAGGGTCTCCAACGGCTCCAGCCGGGCTGCCTTGACCGACGGGTAGAGCCCGGCGATCACCGCCACGCCGACCGCAAGGCCGATCCACAACGGCATCTTTCCGTAGTCGATCACGACCACCCAGCCGGCAAACCCCGACACGAGATACACGATCCCGACGCCGAGCATCGCGCCGATCACCCCGCCGAGGATGCCGACGAACAGCGCCTCGAGCAGGAACTGCAGCGCGATGAGCGAACGGGTCGTCCCCAGCGCGCGCCGGATGCCGATCTCCGAGGAGCGTTGGATCACCGAGATCGACATCACGTTGGCGATGCCGAGGCCACCCACCGCGAGGGCGAGGATGCCGGCGAACAACGCGGTCTGCTGCAGGGTCTTGTCGGCCTTCGACGCGGCCGAGAGCGCGTCACTCGGGATCTTCGTGGTCACCTGGTCGGTGCCGCCGAGCGAGATGGCCGTCGGGATGGCGTCGGTCGTCGCCTGCGTCGTACCCGGCGCGGCCCGCACGTACATCTTCGTTGGTTCACCGGTCGTCGCGAAGTCGTGCTTCGCCGAGTACTGCGTGACGAACGCGGCGCTGTCGAGGTTGGGATCGAGCGCGACGGGGCCGAGCACGCCGACGACGCCGTAGTCGATGCCGTTGAGTGTGATCGTTCGGATCTCTCCCGGAAGCTGCCCATACTGGGCGGCGAGCCCGGAACCGATCACCACCGCGCGCGACTTGGTCCCGCTGTCACTGGGTTGGAGCCATCGGCCACTGACGATGGGCACGTCGAGCACGCCCGGCAGGTTCTTGTCGGCCGCCAGCACCGGCACCGGGATCGCCTGGAAGTAGGTGTCGGCGCCCTGACTGGGCAGCACGGTCACGCCGTCGACGTTGCTCACCGCCGACGCCTTGGTCACGGTCGGCACCGCCCCCACCCTGGTCACCGCGTCCTTCGGCAGCGTCGGGTTCTGCTGGCCGAACGAGCCCGCGGCCTGCACGGTGATGAGGTTGGTGCCGAGACTGGCCAGCTTCTCCTTGAGGTCACCCTTGGCCGACTCGGTGAGGCCGACGGCACCGACCATCGCCGCGACCCCGACGACGGGTCCGAGCAGGATGAGCAAGGTGCGCACCTTGCGCGACGCGATGCCGTGGGTGGCGACGCCGAAGAGTTCCCGCGACTTGCTCATTCGGATCCCCGGAACGGCTGCGGAACCTGGAGCGAGTCGTCGACGATGCGGCCGTCGCGCATCGCCACCACGCGGTTGGCGGTGGCGGCCACGCCGTGGTCGTGAGTGACGAGCACGACCGCGCGATCGGGAGATTCGAGCTCGGCGAACAGCTCCATCACGTTCGCCGCGTTCGCCGAGTCGAGCGCGCCCGTCGGTTCGTCGGCGAGGATCATCAGCGGTTCGGTGACGATCGCCCGCGCGATCGCGACCCGCTGCTGTTCACCACCCGACATCTGCACCGGGCGGTGATCGGCCCGCGCCCCCAACCCGACCTGCTCCAGCGCGTGCAGCGCGCGGTCGCGCCGTTCCGATTTGGAGAGCCCGCGGTACAGCAGCGCGGTGTCGACGTTGCCGTACGCACTCAGATGCGGGATCAGGTGGAACTGCTGGAACACGAACCCGATGCTGTCGCCCCGCAACCGCGAACGCGACGCGTCGTCGAGCGTGCCCGTGTCGTGTCCGCCGATCTCGACCGTGCCCTCGCTCGGCCGGTCGAGCACCCCGAGCAGGCCCAGCATGGTCGACTTCCCCGAACCGGAGGGGCCGATGATCGCGAGCAGATCGCCCGCGTTGATCTTCAGCGACACCTCGCGCAACGCGTAGACCTGCACCTCTTCGCCGTAGACCCGGGACACGTCGGTGAGCTCGAGCAGCGGCCCGCCGGGTTCCGGCGTCACCGCCTCAGCCACTCGACTTGTCCACCTGGACGATGACCACTTGCTTGTCGTTCAGCCCGGATTTGATCTGGATGAACGAACCTTCCGACAGGCCGGTCACCACCTTGACTTCGTGGACCTTGCCCCCGTTGGCGAGGTCGATCACGCGCACGACGTCGACGCCGCTGCCGTTCTGCTTCACCGCGGCGATCGGCACCGTCAGCGCGCCGAGCTGCTCCTGGGTGACCACCTTGATCGTCACCGGTGCGCCGTCGGCCGCGCCCAGGTCACCCTTCACCTGCACCTTGCCCTTGTAGCTCGTCTTCTTGGTGACCTTGTCGGTCGTCGCGTTGTCGTCGAGCTGGGTGATGACGCCCGGCGCGGTGCTGGTGCCGCCCTGGAGCTGCACGGTGACGGCCTGGCCCACCTTCAGCTTGGTGCGGTCGGCGGCGGTGGCGTCGAGGGTGACGGTGAACCGAGTCTCGGTCAGGTTGAACAACGGCGTGCCCGCGGGAACGAGGTCGCCTTCCTTCACGAACACCTGGCCCAGCCGGGTGGGCCACGTGCCCGCGATCATGTCGGTCGGGAGGAAGAACACGTTGGTGTTCAAGGTGAGGATCGGGATGGGCGCGGTGGTCTGGCCCGCGGGCAGAACGACGACGCCGGTCACCGGCTGGAGGTCCTTACCCTGCTGGGCGGTGCCGGTCACGCTGTACTGCACCGAGATGTCCTTCACCGGAGGCTGGTCGGCCACGATGGTGAACAGCGCGCCCCCACCCTGTCCGACGGCGGCGGGCCCGCCGATGATGCTGATCTTGGGCAGCGTCGCCGACGCGATCACGATCGCCGCGGTCGCCGGGTCACCGACCACGTACCCGGAGCCCGGCTCCACCGTGACGAAGAGCGCGGGGTCCTTCTGGACGCGGCCGTTGTCGAGCGTCGGAACCTGCACCGGCAGCGCGGTCTGCCCCGGGGGCACGGTGATCACGCCACCGGCCTGGTTGTAGTCGGACCCGGGCACGGCGTTGCCGCCGTAGCCCAACGACACCTGCAACGGGTCGCTGAGCGCGCGATCGAGCGAGATGGTGAACGTCGCGGGAGTTCCCGCCGGCACCTTCAGGCCGCTGGCGCGGATGGTGACGACGGGCGTCGCCGCGCTTCCGCTGGTGCCCGCGATGGTGATCGTCGCGCTGCTCTCTGGGCCGATGGTGTAAGAAGTCGACTGCGCCAACGACACCACGAGCAGTTTGTCGGGCTTCACGGTGGTCGAGGTCTTGGTGGAGATCGTCACCTGCGCGGTCATCTGTTCGGCCGGAAGGGTGACGGTTGGTGAGAACGCGTTGTAGTCGGTGCCCGGAACGGCCGTGCCGCCCGAGGTCAACACGACCTGGATGGGCTGGGCCGACGCCAGGTTCGCGGTCACGGTGAGCGTGGCCAACTGGCCCTGCTGCACTGTCGGGGTACTGGTCGTGAGCTTCAGCTGCGGCACGTTGTTCGGCTGGATCGTCACACTTGCTGCGCTGCCGAATGGGTAGGGCAAGTCGGCGCTCGTGATCGTCGCGACGAGCTGGTTGGCGGGCTCCACCAGGGCGGTCGCGTGGGTCGGGATCTGGAACGAGGTCGACGTCGCGCCGATCGGCAATGTGAACGAACCGGTGGTTTGCACCACCTCGCCGGAGTCGACCGCCGAGCCAGTCAGGGCAACCGAGAAGGTGAGCGCCGTGGTCGGCGGGGTGTTCGTGCTCACAACGAACGTCGCCGGGAGCCCCTGGTTGACGACGCTCGTGGGGGTCGACGTGATCGTGAGCGTGGGCGCCAGCGCCACCGCATCACCCTTCCGCGCGGCCGCCTTGATCACGCCGATCGACTTGCCCGTCGTCGACGCGGCGCGTGCGACCGGCGGTGGACCGATGGTCAATCCGGCTGACGTCTGGTCGCCGAGCTTGTAGCCCGCGCCCTGCAGCAACGACACCTGCACCGCCTGGCTGACTCCGGGCGCCGCGCCCGGATAACCGTGCGCGGCCTGCCACTGCGCCAACGCGAACCGCGTTTGTTCGGTGTAGTGCTGGCCACTGTCGGGCGAGTACCCCGCGGCGCGCAGCGTCGTGTTCAGCTGGGCGACGTCCTCACCTTCGGCGCCCACGTCGAGGCGGCGGAAGAACTGGAACGCGCCGTCGGTCGTCACCGAGCTGCGTCCGTCGAGCGAGAGGATCGCCTCGCCCGCCGCCAGCGTCGCGCCGTCCTTCAGGAAGACCTTGCTCACCTGGGAGAACTGGCTGACGCTGTTGATCGTGCTCTGCTCGACGCGCCCGAGCGTGCCCTGCACGGTGACCTCGTCGCGCAGGTCGCGCGGTTGCGCCACCGCGGTGATGAGCAACGGCTTGGAACTCGAGCTCGAGCTGCTCGAAGAGAAGTACACGACCGCGCCGCCCACCACGAGCACCGCCACGATCCCGATGATGACCCACCTACGCACGCCCGCTCCTTGTTGGTACCGAACTCAGGCCTTGCCGACGGCCTTCTGCGACTTTGCCGCGCACTGCTGGAGATCCGGGCTCGAGAGCAGATCCTTCCCCGGTGGCGCCACGATCGCGTTCTGCCCTCCGCTGCCGAAGTTGAACAAGCGGCCCTGGGCATCGGGTACGGGCTCCGCGATCTGCCAGCCCTTGTTGATCATGCACGTCCGCCAGATCAGGTATCCCTTGTTGCGCGTCTTGATCTGGGCGGGCGTGAGGTTGTCGTTGGCCTTCTGCGCCGCGGCGAGCGCTTGCTGGATGTTCGAGCGCGCTGCGCAGACCGTCAGCCCCTTGATGTAGGTCGGGTCGTTGGTGGGTGAGTTCGGGTCGGCCGCGTTCGGTGCGCCGATGAACTTCAGGCCCGTCTGCGTGAGGCAAGTGCGGAACTTGCCGAACGCGGTGAACAACGCCGTCGTCGGATCCTGCGACGTGCTCACGATCGTCGTGTCCGTTGGCTGACCGGGCGCGGTGGTTCCGGCGGCCGCGCCCCCAGCCGAAGCGGGTCGCTGCACCTTGCCGTCGACGACCTTGAATCCGGCGGGCAGCTTGATGTTGATCTGACCCGCGGGGAGAACGCTCGGGTCGGCCTGGCTGTCGCCGCCACCGCCGCACGCCACCGCCGTCATCGCCAGGGCCACCGTCAACGCGGCGACCGCCGCGAACGCGCGCGAACGGGGCCGAGCACCATGAGTTCGGTTCCGCATGATCCCCCCGTCTCCTGTGTGGCGGCATCCTGCCACACGGCGGCCCGCCCGGAGATGCACTCGGCCTAATTCTTCCCGAGATGATCGAGGAGCAGAACATTGAGGGCGTCGGGCGCGACTTCGGGGATCCAGTGGCTCACGCCGTCGAGCACCTCGAAGCGGTAGGGGCCGGCGATCTGGGCCCCGGTTCCCTCGGCCGCATCCCGGCCGAGGGCGACGTCGTCGGTCGACCACACGTACATGGTCGGGGCCGTGATCGCACCGACCGGCGCGGCGAAGTCGTTGGCGCGATACCAGTTGAGCCCGCCGGTGAGCGCGGCACCGCCGTCGGCGGTGAACACGCGCCGGTACTCGGCGGCGGCGTCGGCGGGATGGTCGGCGTAGGCGGCCGCGAGCATCGCCGCGTCGTCGGCCAGGAAGGTGGCTTCGGCATCCGGCGTGCGGAACCACTCGATGTAGCTCGACCGCTCGCGTTGATCGCCGCCCGCGCGGATGGCGGCGAGGAACGGAACCGGATGCGGGGTCGACACCACCGTGAGCGTGCGGATCCGGTCGCTCAACGCCGCACCCGCGTACCACGCCACGAACCCGCCCCAGTCGTGGCCGACGAGGTGGAAACGTTCGGCGCCGAGCGCATCGGCGAACGCGCGCACGTCGTCGACCAGATGATCGATCGCGTACTCCGTAACGTCAAGAGGGCGCGCGCGGCGCGCGTATCCGCGCTGGTCGGGCGCGACCGCGCGGTAACCGGCGTTGCCCAACGCGGCGAGCTGCGCGCACCACTCGTACGACGTCTCCGGGAACCCGTGCAGTAGCAGCACGAGCTCGCCGTCGACTGGTCCGTCGGCGCGCGCCGAGTAGCGGTACGGCCCGATCGCGATCTCCATCTCTTCCACGCGCGCTCCTCAGCTCAATCGACGGGCGGCCAGACGCTCGGCCCGCACCACCAGGTTCTCGGCCCCGAGGCGCGTTGCCCACGCGCCGAGCTCGGGGGTCGCGCCTCGCCACTCCCAGTCGTCGACCCGGCCGACCGGCGCGTCGATACGCAGCGTGGCGAGATCAAGGAACAGCGCGGCGGCGTCGCGCGCCGCCGCGAGCGTGGCCGCCAGCTTCGCCGCGCGGCGCACGTCGACGGTCCACTCGCGCGCGTCGTCGGGAATCGCGTCGACGTGCTCGTACCGGGCGAGGACGGCGGCGGTCGACTTCGCGCCCCAACCGGGCAAGCCGGGGAAGCCGTCGGCGGTGTCGCCGACGAGGGCGAGATAGTCGGGGATCGAGCGCGGCCCCACGCCGAACCGCTCGCGCACCGCGGCCTCGTCGAGCCGACGATCGTGACGCCGATCGAGCTGCACGACCTTCGGGTCCTCCACGCACTGACCGAGGTCCTTGTCGGGCGTGCAGATGAACGCCCTCGCCACACGGTCGTCGTCGCGCGCGACCCGCGCCGCCGACGCCAGCGCGTCATCGGCCTCGAGCTCCACCATCGGCCACACGGTCACCCCAAGCGCGCGCAGGCCGTCTTCCAGCATCGGGAACTGGGTCATGAGCTCGGGATCCATGCCTTCGCTCGTCTTGTAACCGATCCACAGATCGTTGCGGAACGACTCGACCACGTGGTCGGTCGCCACACCGACGTGGGTCGCCCCCTGTTCGAGCATCCCGAGCACCGAGCCGAGCACGCCGCGCACCGCGGCGACCTCCACCCCGTCGGCATCGAGGTGCGACGGCACCGCGAAGTGGTGGCGGAACAGTTCGTAGGTGCCGTCGACCAGGTGGACCTCCAACGAGGCGGGCGTCATGCCCGGAGCTTCGCACACGATGATGCCCCTACTGATCGGTAGGCGGGCTACCCTCGGACCCGTGAACGACGCACAGCTGATGGCCGAGCTCGAACCGACCGCGATCTCGCTGTTCGACCGTCACGTGGGCACCGCCAAGGAGTGGTTCCCGCACGAGCTGGTCCCGTGGAGTCGCGGCCGCGACTACGCCGAAGACGAATCGTGGGATCCCGACGCAGTGAAGTTGTGCGACGGCGCCCGCAGCGCGCTGTTCCTCAACATCCTCACCGAAGACAACCTCCCGCACTACTACCGCCAGATCAACTCCAAGTTCGGTAACGACGGCGTGTGGGGTGAGTGGAACCGCCGGTGGACGGCCGAAGAGGGCCGCCACGCGATCGTGATCCGCGACTATCTCGCGGTCACCCGTTCGATCGACATGCGCGAACTCGAACGGGCGCGCATGCGCCAGGTGTCGATGGGTCTCGTCCCGAACCCCGACGGCATCGCCGACGGCATCGTCTACGTCGCCCTGCAGGAGTTGGCCACCCGTATCTCGCACCGCAACACCGGCAAGCTGCTCGACGACCCGCACGGGTTCGCGATCATGAGCCGCGTCGCCGCCGACGAGAACCTCCACCACCTCTTCTACCGGGATCTCGTGTCGGCCGCGTTGGAGATCGACCCGTCGGGCATGGTCGCCGCCATCGAACGTCAGGTGCGCAACTTCGAGATGCCGGGCGCGGGCATCGAGAACTTCAAGGTGCACGCGCGCGTCATCGCCGACGCCGGCGTCTACGACTTCGCGTCACACCACGACCAGATCCTCGTGCCGGTGGTGTTCAAGCACTGGCGGATCGAGCAGCTCGAGAACCTGAAGGCGGCCGCCGAGCAGGCGCGCGAGCGGCTGGTCAAGCACGTCGACAAGGTCGGCAACGTGGCCAAGCGCATGCAGTCGCGCCTGGCGCCCCGCACCACGCCCGCGGTCTAGAACTTCCCGTCGCGCTCCTGCAGCGCGTGGCCTTCGAACTGACCGAGGCCGCGCTCGACGATGCGGTCGTGGGCCCACGCCATCGCCGGGCGCATCACCAGCGCCAGTGAGCGCAGCACCGGCGCCCGGAGGTCGAGCTCCCACGCCAGGCGCGCCTCGGTGCCGTCGTCGACCGCGTGGAGCTCGAGGCGCGCCGGACCGGCGAGGTCGCCGTCGACCGTCGTGACGATGCGTTCGTTGCGCACCGCATCGTCGACCCGCACCGTGCAGTGCAACTGGTACGGGAGCGGCGCCTGGATCACGACGTGGGCGACGGCCCCGGTCGCGAGCGCGTCACCGTTGCCCTCCACCTCGAACGAACGCAGCCAGGGCCACCACTCGCGGTAGCGCTCGGTGTGCGCGAGCGTCGACCACAGCTCCGCGGGGGTCACGGCGAAGCGCCACGACCGATCAAACCGAAACGGCGACGGCGATGGGGCCACGATCAGGCCGACGCAAGCAGCGCTTCGGCGTTCGCTGACGCCACGACGCTCGCGCGGCGCTCGAAGCAACCCAGGTACAGCGCGACCGTCGCGCTCCACACCGCGGTGGCTCCGGCGATGTGCACGCCCACCAACACCGCGGGGATGTCGTTGAAGTACTGCACGTAGCCGACGGCGGCTTGCGCGACGAGCACGATCAGCAACAGCGACACGCGCTGCTGCACGTTGTGCGGCGCGCGATCACGTCGCACCAACCACACCATCGCCAGCACCGCGCCGAGGAAGATCATCACCGTGGTCCCGTGGACGCGAGCGACGTCGGGAATGCGGAAATCGAAGCGCGACACGTCGTCGCGCCGTCCCCCACCGCTGTGCGGACCCGCGCCGGTGACTACGGTGCCGGTCACGAGCACCGCGCCCGCGAGACCGAGCAGCGCGCGGCCGAGGAGCACCGTCCGCCGCGTCACCACCGCGCGGGCGGGCCCGACGGGCTGGCCGGCCCGACGCACGAGCACGAGCGCGTTGGTGAGCAGCACGATCGAGAGCAGGAAATGCGCCATCACGAAACCGGGCTTGAGGTCGAACAGCACGGTGAGGCCGCCGAGCACCGCCTGCGCGAACACGCCGACCACGAGGCCCACCGACAACCACGCGAGATCCGTGCGTTTCGGGACCCGCACCAGGCTCCCGAGCACGGCGACGATCACCGCGATCGACACCAGGCCAGTGAACATGCGGTTCAGCGACTCGATCCACTGGTGGGAGTCCGACTGCGCATGCGCGGTGAGCTGGCCGGCCGCACAGTTCGGCCATGACGGACATCCCAGCCCGGAGTCGGACAATCGCACCGCACCACCTGTCACGATGATGACGGCCAGCAAGACCGCGGCCACGATCGTGATCCGCCGGTAGGCCGTCGGGCTCAGGTGGGGCACGCGCATGTCGTTTCGATCGTACCGACCGCCGACCACGGCCGGTGACATCGGCCACTGTCCATCCCGTTTCTGGCACGTTCCGCGCGATGGCGTTAATCTGCGCTCGCTCAGACGGGCAGAACTCAACCGTGCGAATCGCACAAGGAGGCCACACGATGGCGCGAAGGTTCTTCGGAGTGCTCGCGGCGCTCGCGCTTGCGTGCGGAACGATGATCGCATTTGTCGGTACCGCATCCGCGCAACCAGCTGAGACAACCCTCGAGATCACAGTCCACAAGGAGATCAACGGCACGCCGCCTGGCGATCAGACCTTCGCCATCCAGTTGGTGTGTTCCGACGAGAACGGCGACCACGTCTTCGTAAGGACCAATACCATCTCCTGGGACGTCGACGACCATTCGTTCACGCCCAGCGACGCCAACACAGTGTTCGACGTTGCCAGCTCCGTGCCGACGGACGAGCTCTCCTGCACCGTCACCGAGAGTGACACTGCGGGCGCCACGAGCCACACCATCGACTGCAACGTTGACACCGGTACGGCCGAGTGTTCGGGTGACACGGTGACGATTCCCAGCGGTGACAGCGGCGAGGCCGACTTCACCCTCACGAACAACTACGCCGAGTTCCCGCCTCCGCCGGCCCCGCCTGTGGTGGTCACCCCGGCGCCAGCTCCGGCTGTGGCTGCGGTTGTCATCGTCGCATCGGGACGGTTCACCGGCTAACCGTTCAGACGTCCACGATCTCGGGGGTCGGCCTGCGGGCCGGCCCCCGTTTCGCGTCCGCCCGGGTTCCCGACGCGGTCCACCCAATGGCGCTATTGTGCGCTCGCTCGCTCGGACGGGCAGAACTCAACCGTGCGAATCAGCACAAGGAGGCCACACGATGGCGCGAAGGTTCTTCGGAGTGCTCGCGGCGCTCGCGCTTGCGTGCGGAACGATGATCGCATTTGTCGGTACCGCATCCGCGCAATCAATCGAGACAACCCTCGAGATCACAGTCCACAAGGAGATCAGCGGCACGCCGCCTGGCGATCAGACGTTCGCCATCCAGTTGGTGTGTTCCGACGAGAACGGCGACCACGTCTTCGTAAGGACCAATACCATCTCCTGGGACGTCGACGACCATTCGTTCACGCCCAGCGACGCCAACACGGTGTTCGACGTCCCCACCGACCAGAACACCGACCAGGTCTCCTGCACGGTCACCGAGAGTGACCCTGCTGGCGCGACCAGCCACACCATCGACTGCACCGGCGACACCGGTTCCGCCGAGTGTTCGGGTGACACGGCGACGATTACCACGGGAGACAGCGGCTCGGCCGACTTCACCGCCACGAACACCTACGCCGACTTCCCGGCCCCGCCTGCCCCGCCTGCGGTGGTCACGCCGGCGCCGGTTGCGGCTGCGGTCGTCGCCTCGGCGAGGTTCACCGGCTGACTCGTTCAGTCGTCCACGATCTCGGGGGTCGGCCTACGGGCCGGCCCCCGTTTCGCGTGCGCGGTCAGCCGTGCTTGGCGTTGGAGCGGGTGCGCCCGCGCGTGCTGGCGTCGAGGACGACCTTGCGCAGCCGCACGTTGACCGGCGTCACCTCGACGCACTCGTCGTCGGCGATGAACTCCAACGCCTGCTCGAGCGACATCGGCCGCGGCGGTACCAGCCGCTCGGTGTTGTCCGAGCCCGACGCGCGCATGTTGGTGAGCTTCTTCTCCTTGATGGGATTGACGTCCATCTCGTCGGAGCGGGCGTTCTCCCCCACGATCATGCCCTCGTAGACCTCGACACCGGGGCCCACGAGCATCTGGCCGCGTTCCTGGAGGTTCATGAGCGCGAACGTGTTGGTCACACCGCGCCGATCGGAGACCAGGCTGCCGGTTGGGCGTGTGCGCAGCGGACCGTGCCAGGGCTCGTAACGGTCGAACACGTGGTGCAGCATGCCGGTGCCGCGGGTCTCGGTCATGAACTCGGTGCGGAACCCGATGAGACCGCGCGCGGGCACGAGGTACTCCATGCGCACCCAACCGGTGCCGTGGTTCACCATCTGTTCCATCCGACCCTTGCGCAACGCGAGCATCTGCGTGACGACGCCGAGGTAGTCCTCGGGCACGTCGATGGTCACGTGCTCGACCGGCTCGTGCACCTTGCCGTTCACCTCGCGCGTCACCACTTCGGGTTTGCCCACCGTGAGCTCGAAGCCTTCGCGGCGCATCATCTCGACCAGCACGGCGAGCTGCAGCTCGCCTCTTCCCTGCACCTCCCACGCGTCGGGGCGGTCGGTGTCGAGCACCCGCAGCGAGACGTTGCCCACCAGCTCGGTGTCGAGGCGCGTCTTCACCTGGCGGGCGGTGAGCTTGGTGCCGTCTTGGCCGGACAGCGGCGACGTGTTGATGCCGATCGTCATCGACAGGCTGGGGTCGTCGACGTGCGTGACCGGCAGCGGGCGGGGATCGTCGGGATCGGTGAGCGTCTCGCCGATGGTGACGTCGGGCAGGCCGGCGATGGCCATGATCTCGCCCGGCCCCACTTCTTCGGCGTCGACCCGGTCGAGGGCCTCGGTCACGTAGAGCTCGGTGATGCGGACGGTCTCGCTGGTGCCGTCGGCCTTGCACCACTCCACCGGCTGGCCTTTGCGCAGCGACCCGTTGCGAACGCGGCAGAGCGCGATGCGCCCGACGTAGGGCGACGCGTCGAGGTTGGTGACCAACGCCTGGAACGGGTGGCTCTCGTCGTACTCGGGCGGCGGGATGTGGTCGAGCAGGGTCTCGAAGAGTGGCTTGAGGCCGTCGGACCCGCCGTCGACCCCGTTGACGAGGTCGGGATCGGCTCCGTCGAGCGACGCGCGTCCGTCGCGCGCGTTGCAGTAGACGATCGGGAAGTCGATCTGGTGCTCGTCGGCGTCGAGGTCGAGGAAGAGTTCCTCCACCTCGTGCACGACCTCGGCGACGCGCGCGTCGTTGCGGTCGACCTTGTTCACCACCAGGATCACGGGCAGGCGGGCCTCGAGCGTCTTGCGCAACACGAAGCGAGTCTGCGGCAACGGTCCCTCGCTGGCGTCGACGAGCAGCAGCACGCCGTCGACCATCGTGAGCCCCCGCTCGACCTCGCCGCCGAAGTCGGCGTGGCCCGGCGTGTCGATGATGTTGATCTTCACGTCGCCGTAGCGGACCGCGGTGTTCTTGGCCAGGATGGTGATGCCCTTCTCGCGCTCGAGGTCGGTCGAGTCCATGACCCGGTCGACGACCTCCTCGCGGGCGCCGAACGCGCCGGTCTGACGGAGCATGGCGTCGACCAGCGTGGTCTTGCCGTGGTCGACGTGGGCGACGATGGCGACGTTGCGCAGCGCGTCGCGACGGGGAAGTGCGCGCGAGGACATGCGGGCCTTTCGGGAGGACGGGCCGGGCGGTGGGGAACCGCCCAGCAGGGAGCCCCCTAGTCTACCGGGGCGTCAGCTCGAAGCCGGACCGGCTCGGCGGGACCCGCCCACCAGGCGGGCGAGCACGGCCGTGAGCCAGGCGACCAGGCAGGCCACTACGAGCCCGGGCAACACCACGACGATCAGCGAGCCCACGATCTGGTCCTCGGCCCGGAGATCCGAGCTGTTGTAGCCCACGATCACCAGGATCAGGAAAGGCACCGCCCCCGCCAGAGCGGCGAACACGCCCGGCCAGGTGCGCCGCGACAGCCACGAGGCCACGATCGCCCCCAAGACCAGCCCGGCTCCCCCGCCGAATCCCCACAACACCGGCGCCGCCAGCACCCGGTTTCCGGGCCCGTTGATGCTCGATTCGAGGGCGGCGGCGATGGTGGTGAG
>Ga0075026_100000326_pt1 | contig 18764 bp, 22 predicted proteins | sample Str012_2_FD_71392 | JGI IMG/M metagenome (GOLD analysis project Ga0075026, IMG submission 71392) | Freshwater sediment microbial communities in response to fracking from Pennsylvania, USA - Straight Creek_MetaG_SC_2012 | ecosystem: Environmental > Aquatic > Freshwater > Creek > Sediment... | reverse complement strand
GCGGTGAAGCGCACCAGCATGGCCTGTGCGAACAACGACGACACCACCACGGCGACGAAGGCGAGTCCCACGACCACGGTCCGAGCGTACGGCACCGATACTTTGAGAAAACGTGCACAAAGTCGGTACGCTGGCGGGAATGCCCGACGCGCGCCGCATCCCGGAGGCGACGGTCGTACGCCTCCCGCTCTACTACCGAGCGCTGCTCGAGACGGCCGATCAGGAGATCGGGACCGTTTCTTCGGAACGGTTGGCCGAGCTGGCCGGGGTCAACGCGGCCAAGGTCCGCAAGGACCTCTCCTATCTCGGGTCCTACGGCACCCGGGGCGTGGGGTACGACGTCGACCATCTCCTGCACGAGATCTCGCGGGAGCTCGGCCTCACCCACGACTGGCCCGTCGCCATCGTCGGCGTCGGCAATCTCGGCCACGCGCTCTCCAACTACCGCGGGTTCGGCGCCCGGGGTTACCGCATCGTCGCCGTCGTCGATGCTGACCCCGAGAAGGTGGGCCAGGCGGTCGGCGACCTGATCATCGAGTCGCTCGACGACCTGCCGGCGATCGCTCGGGAACGCGCCGTCGCCATCGGCATCATCGCGACGCCCGCGCACGCGGCGCAGGAGGTCGCCGACCGTCTCGTGGAGGCCGGGGTCACGTCGATCCTCAACTTCGCGCCGACGGTCGTGACCTCGCCCCCGGGCGTCTCGCTGCGCAAGGTCGACCTGGCGATCGAGCTGCAGATCCTCTCCTTCTATCAACAGCGGCGCGAGGTTGCGCCGGCGCGCCGATGAACCGGCCCGCGATCACCGGCTACCCGGTCAACCTGGTGGTCGCAGGGCGTCGCTGCGTCGTGGTGGGCGCCGGCCGCATCGCCGCCCGCAAGATCGAAGCGCTGCTCGACGCCGGTGCCGACGTGCACGTCGTGGCGCCCGGCGTCGGCCAGGAAGTGCAGGCCTGGGCCGACGCGGGCCGGTTGCACGTCGAGGAGCGCGAGTTCGCCACCACCGACCTCGATGATGCCTGGCTCGCCACCACCGCCACCGGCGTGCCCGCCGTCGACCACGCGGTGTTCGCCGCCGGCGAGGAACGCAGGGTGTGGGTGAACTCGGCCGACGACCCCGCCAACTGCTCGTTCACCCTCACTTCGGTCGTTCGCCGCGGCGATCTCGTCGTGACCATCGGCACCGGCGGTCGCAGCCCCGCCCTCGCCACCTGGCTGCGCCGGCGCCTCGGTGACGAGCTCGGCCCTGAGTACGCGACACTGTTGGACGTGCTGTCGGACGCCCGAGAAGAACTCCGTGCCACCGGGCGCTCCAGCGAGGACCCCGATTGGCAGTCGGCCCTCGATTCCGGCATGCTCGAAGCGATCCGCGCCGGGCGCGTGGACGAAGCCAAGGAGATCCTCCGGGCATGTCTCTGGTCGTAGTCGGACTCAACCACCGCACGGTGCCGGTCGGGCTGCTCGAACGCATGGCCGTGGCACCGGAAGCGCTCCCCAAGGCGCTCCAGGCGCTCTCCGGCGCCGAGCACCTCGCCGAGGCGGTGCTGCTGTCGACGTGCAACCGCACCGAGATCTACGCGCACGCCACCTTGTTCCACCCGGCGATGCAGGAAGTACGCGACTTCCTCGCCGACGCCTCGGGCGTCGACCCCGACGAGTTCTCCGACCTGCTGTATACGTACCACGACGACGCCGCCGTCGCGCACCTGTTCGGGGTGGCGGCGGGGCTCGATTCGATGATCATCGGGGAGGGCGAGATCCTCGGTCAGGTGCGCGAAGCGTGGCGCGCGGCCGAGCTCGAATCCACCAGTGGCGCGCTGCTGTCGCGCACGTTCCGTCACGCGGTCGAGGTCGGCAAGCGCTCGCGCACCGAGACCGCGATCGGTCGTCACGCGGTATCGGTGTCGTCGGCCGCGGTCGCGCTCGCCACCAGCCGGCTCGGGTCGCTCGACGACCGACGCGTGCTCGTTCTGGGCGCGGGGAGCATGGGCGAAGGGATGGCGCTGGCCCTCGCGGGAGCGGGAGTGCGCGAGATCGTCGTCGCCAACCGCACGATGTCGCGCGCCGAGGAGCTCGCCGCCCGCGTCGCCGGTCGGGCCATCGCCCTCAACGAGGTTCCCGAGGCGCTCATCGCGTGCGACGTGCTGCTCGCGTCGGCCGGCGCCCAGGATCTCCTGGTCGAACGCAGCGACATCGAACGCGTGATGCAGACGCGCGACGGTCGGGCGCTGCTCGTGGTCGACATCGGCGTACCCCGCAACATCGACCCCGGGGCCGGCGAGATCTTCGGAGTCACCCTGCTCGACATCGATGACCTCCGCGCGTTTGGCGAGCAGTCGCTCCAGCAGCGGCGGCAGGAGATCGGCCACGTTCGCGAGATCATCGCCGAGGAGCTCGACCGTCATCGACTGGAACGATCGGCCCGCGAGGTCGCCCCGATCATCACCGCGCTGCGCGCCCACGCCGACGACGTTCGCGCCGGTGAGCTCGAGCGGCACCGTCACAAGTTCGACGCACTCGACCCGGCAACTCGGGAAGCGGTCGAACTGCTGACCCGCGGCATCGTCAACAAGCTGCTGCACGAGCCGACGGTGCGCATGAAGGACGCGGCCGGGACTGCGCGTGGCGAGCTCTACGCCGACGCGCTCGTCGAGCTGTTCGGGCTCCCCGACGCGGCCGACGATCCCGACCACTGATGCCGCGGCCGCTGCGCGTGGCGACGCGTGGCAGCGAGCTCGCCCGCTGGCAGGCCACGCGGATCTCCACGCTGCTGGGCGACGACACCGAGCTCGTGATCGTGACCACTGCGGGCGACGTGCGCACCGACGTGCCGATCCACGCGATCGGCGGTACCGGCATCTTCGTGAAGGAGGTGCAACAGGCCGTGCTCGACCGCCGCGCCGACGTCGCGGTGCACTCGGCGAAGGATCTCCCGGCGTCCGACTCGCCTGACGGCATCGTGCTGGCGGCGGTACCCGAGCGCGCCGATCCCCGTGACGCGCTGGTCGGCTCGACCCTCGACGCGCTCCCGGCGGGCGCGCGCGTCGGCACCGGCTCCGTGCGTCGCCGCGCGCAGCTCGCGGCACGTCGGCCCGATCTCACGTTCGCCGAGCTGCGTGGCAACATCCCCACGCGCTTGGATCGCGCCGGCGAGTTCGACGCCATCGTGGTGGCCGCGGCGGCGCTGGCGCGTCTCGGTCGCGACCATGAGGTCGCCGAGTACCTCGAACCTTCGGTGATGCTCCCGCAGGTCGGGCAGGGCGCGCTCGCGGTCGAGTGCCGCACCGAAGACACGGAGACACTGGCGCGTCTGGCCGCCATCGACAACCCGCGCGCGCACGCGGCCGTCGGCGCCGAGCGTGCCTTCCTCGCCCAGCTCGGCGGTGGATGCGATCTGCCCTGCGGTGCGCTCGCCGAGGTGGTCGACGGCGAGATCGCGATCGAGGCGTTGCTCGCGTCGAACGACGGTCACGTCGTGCTGCGCGCCACCGCTCGGGCCGCGAGCCCGGTCGAGGCCGGCACACGCGTCGCCGAAACATTGTTCGCGCGCGGCGGCCGTTCTCTCCTCGACGACGAGCCGGGCGGCGGGCGCGCGTGACCGTCTACCTGGTCGGCGCCGGTCCCGGCGATCCCGGCCTCCTCACCGTGCGCGGCGCCGAGCTGCTCGCGCGGGCCGACGTCGTGGTGTACGACCGCCTGGCGGCAGCCGCCCTGCTGGCGCTCGTCCCGGGAGACGCGGAGTTGATCTCGGCGGGAAAGGCACCCGGGCAGGTCGATCTCACCCAGGAGCAGATCAACGAGGTGTTGGTCGATCGAGGGCGGGTCGCCGGCTGCGTCGTGCGGCTCAAGGGCGGCGACCCGTTCGTGTTCGGGCGGGGCGGCGAGGAAGCCGAGGCGCTCGCGGCGGCGGGCGTTCTCTTCGAGGTGGTGCCCGGGATCACCAGCGCGATCGGCGCCGCTGCCTACGCGGGGATCCCGGTCACACACCGCGGCGTGTCGACGCACTTCACCGTGGTCACCGGCCACGAAGACCCGGCCAAGCCGCACACCGACGTCGACTGGGAAGCCCTCGCCCGCGCCGGTGGAACGCTCGTGATCCTCATGGGCGCCGGTCGCATCGCCGACATCGCCCGGAGGCTCATCGACGGCGGGCGCTCACCCGACACGCCCGTGGCGGCGGTGCGCAACGGCACCCGTCCCGATCAGCAGACGGTCCGGGCGACACTGGAGACGGTCGCCGAGGCGGGTGTGCGCGCGCCGAGCGCCATCGTCGTAGGCGACGTCGCCGCGCTCGACCTCACCTGGTTCGAAGCGCGGCCGCTGTTCGGACGATCGATCGTCGTCACCCGCGCGCGTGAGCAGGCCAGCGAGCTGCGGACGAAGCTCGAAGCGCTCGGCGCCGAAGTGATCGAGCTTCCGACCATCGAGATCGCACCCGTCGACTTCACGCTCCCCGAACTCACCGGGTACGAATGGATCGTCTTCACCTCGGTCAACGGAGTACGTGCGTTCTTCGAACGCGGCCTCGATCCGGCGGGCCACGACGCGCGCGCCCTTGCGGGTCTGCGCGTGGCTGCGATCGGTCCGGGAACGGCGCGGGAGCTGCAGAGACGCGGCGTGCGCGCCGATTTGGTCCCTGAGCGCTTCGTCGCCGAGTCACTGCTCGAGGCGATTGCCGATCCCGTTGCGAGCGGACGCGTGCTGCTGGCGCGCGCCGAACAGGCGCGCGACGTGCTGCCCGACGGGCTGGCCACGCGCGGCTACACCGTCGACGTGCTCGCGGTGTACCGCACCCGCAGCGCGACGCCCGATCCGTCGGCAGTCGCGCGCGTGCGGGCCGGCGATGTCGACGCAATCACGTTCACGTCGTCGTCGACCGTCGACAATTTCTGCGCTGCCGTCGGTGACCTCCCGGACCCACAGCCACTCGTGGTCTCGATCGGGCCCGTCACCTCGGCGACGGCCGTCGGCCACGACCTGCGCGTCGACGCCGAAGCGACCGAGCACACCATCGACGGCCTCGTCGCGACCCTGCTCACCACTCTTTCCAGTTCGGGCCCCTCCAGTTTTGGCGTCACTGAACCATCAAATCTGATGTTCGAGTGACGCCAAAATCTTCGGGGGTACCATCGTCGGCGTGACATTTCCCGAGCGGCGCATGCGTCGGTTGCGCCGCACCCCCGCGCTCCGGCGCCTCGTGGCCGAGACCCGCTTGTCGGTCGACGATCTGGTCGCGCCACTGTTCGTGAAGGAAGGCATCGACGCGCCCGAACCGGTGGCATCGATGCCCGGCGTGGTCCAGCACACCCAGGAGAGCCTGCGCAAGGAGGTGCACGCCCTGGCCGACCTCGGCGTCCCTGCGGTGATCCTGTTCGGCGTGCCGGCCAGCAAGGACGCCCGGGGCTCGGACGCCGACGCCCCCGACGGCGTGGTGCAGGTCGCGCTGCGCAACCTGCGCGAGGAGGTGGGCGAGTCGCTCGTGCTCATGGCCGACGACTGCCTCGACGAGTACACCGACCACGGTCACTGCGGGTTGCTCACCGACGCGGGCGACGTCGACAACGACTCGACGCTGGAGAGGTACGCGTCGATCGCGATCGCGCAGGCGAGCGCGGGCGCCGACGTGATCGCGCCGTCGGGGATGATGGACGGCCAGGTTTCGGCGATTCGCGGCGCGCTCGACGAGTCGGGGAACGCCGACACCGCGATCCTCGCCTACGCGGCGAAGTACGCGTCGGCGCTTTACGGACCGTTCCGCGACGCGGCCGAGTGCGCGCCGCAGTTCGGCGACCGTCGTGGGTATCAGATGGATCCGTCCAACGCGCGCGAGGCGCTCGACGAAACCGCGCTCGACATCGCCGAAGGCGCCGACATGGTGATGGTGAAGCCTGCGCTGCCCTATCTCGACGTCGTGAGCGCGCTGCGTTCGTCGTTCGACGTGCCGGTCGCGGCGTACCACGTGAGCGGCGAGTACGCGATGCTCAAGGCCGCGGCCCTGAACGGTTGGCTCGACGGCGACGCCGCCGCACTCGAGGTGCTCACGTCGATCAAGCGCGCCGGCGCCGACTTCGTGCTCACCTACTTCGCACGCGAACTGGCCGAACGCCTCTCGTGAGCGATCTGTACCGACGCGCGCTCGCGCGCATCCCCGGAGGTGTTGACTCTCCGGTGCGATCGTTCGCGTCGGTGGGCGGCGAACCCTTCTTCGTCGAGCGCGCCGACGGCCCGTACCTCTTCGCCACCGACGGTCGCCGCTACGTCGACTACGTGCAGTCCTGGGGCGCGTCGATCCTCGGTCACGCGCATCCGGCCGTCGTCGAAGCGGTGCAGCGCGCCGCGGCGGCGGGTACTTCGTACGGCGCGCCGACCGAACGCGAGGTCGAGCTCGCGGAGGCCATCGCGGCGCGCGTGCCATCGGTCGACAAGGTGCGCCTCGTGTCGTCGGGCACCGAGGCGGCGATGACCGCGGTGCGCCTCGCCCGCGGCGCGACCGGGCGGGCCAAGATCCTCAAGTTCGCCGGTTGCTACCACGGGCATGTCGACGCGCTGCTCGTCGCCGCCGGCAGCGGCGTCGCCACCCTCGGGCTCCCCGGCTCCGCGGGGGTCACGGAAGGCACGGTGGCCGACACCATCGTCGTCGCCTACAACGACGAGATCGCGCTCGACGCCGCGTTCGACCGCTACGGCGCCGAGCTCGCGGCGGTGATCGTGGAGCCGGTCGCCGCCAACATGGGGCTGGTGGCCCCGGCCGACGGCTTCCTCGCCGGCCTGCGCCGCCACTGCACCGACGCCGGCGCGCTGCTGATCTGCGACGAGGTGATCACCGGATTTCGAATCGGTCCGAGCGGTGCCCAGGGGGCGTTCGGCATCGCGCCCGACCTCTCGATGTTCGGCAAGGTCGTGGGTGGTGGGCTCCCGCTCGCCGCCGTGGGTGGCCGCGCCGAGGTGATGGACCACTTGGCGCCGCTCGGCCCCGTCTACCAGGCGGGCACCCTGAGCGGGAACCCCCTCGCCACCGCCGCCGGCCTCGCCGTGCTCCACGAGCTCGACGACGAGGCGTACGCCAACCTCACGAGGAAGGCGACGAGATTCGCCGACGGCCTCCGCGCCGCGCTCCCCAACGCGCAGATCACGCAAGTCGGAACCCTCACCGGCATCTTCTTCGCCAACACACCAGTCACCAACTACGAACAAGCCCAAGCCGCCGACCACGACCACTACGCCCGCTTCTTCCACCACATGCTCGACGCCGACACATTCCTCGCGCCGAGCGGCTACGAAACCCTCTTCGTGTCCCTCGCCCACACCGACCAGATCATCGACCAGACCATCGAAGCTGCCGCCAGCTCGACCTAGTCGCCGAGCATCGGCGGACGCCGGCGCCCCGCTCAAGGCGAGTTTTGCCGAAGGCAACTGTCTGAGCAGCGAGGGGGGCGCCGGTGGCCGCTGACCGACCCGCGGTCAGGACTGCGGAGTGTCCTCGTCCCGAGGCAGACGGTTGCGCCGCACATGGTCCATGAAGAACAAGGAACCACCGATGGCGACGACCATCACGACCATGAGGACGAAGGCGAGGCCGCCGGAGCCGTCACCCTCTTTCCCCGCGTCGACCAGCTGCTGAGCCCGCGCCGGCACCGCGAACGCGAGCAGCGCGCCCACGACGCACAGGCCGAGCCCGACGACTCCCCGGATCCGTCGCATCATGTTCACACCTTCGCCAGTTCGGAGTCGTCACGGCTGGGCACTGCCACCGGACCCGCCTTGGCGGCGGCCAGCGCCATCTCGTCCTTCTCCCGCCAGTGCAACGCGAGCAGCCCGAGACCGAACATCACGAGCGCGATCAGGAACGCCACGAACGGCGGCACCCGCAACGACCCGAGGTCGCGTGAGAGCACGACGTAGCCGGTCTTGGCACCCTGCGCGGTGTTGCACTCGGGCGGCAGCGGCGGTAGACCGAACGGCTGCGACTGCGACGTGTCGGTCACCTCGCAGAACTGCACGACCGCGTACTGCGTGGAATGGGTGAACTCGCCCTTCCAGAACTTCGGTCTGCTCCCGCCGATCTCCCAGGTCTGAAGCACCTCGTACTTCGTGACGTCTTCGAAGGTGGCGAAGCGGTTGTCGTTGGGCGTGTACTTGATCGTCGGCGTCGACACCTTGGTGACGAGCGCGGCGTCGACCGCGGCCTTCACGTTCGACGCCTCGGTCGTGGCCGCGATGTTCGACTTCTGCTTGATGTCGTGCACGGCGGTGGTCTTCGCCTTCTCGGGTGACTTCACCACCTCAGCCACTTTCCACTGCGGGATGCGACCCTTCAGCGTGTTGAGTGGCGACGCGGTGGTGCACCACAGCAGCGTGAGGATGCACATGAATCCGGCGAGGGACGTGAACGCGACGAGGAACCCGAGCCGGGCGCCGAGGTTGGTGCCGAGCAGTACGTAGATCGAGCCGCAGAACAGCACGATGCCCGCGAGCACCACGAGGATGCCGAGGATCACCGGGTACCAGATGCCGTTGGGGGTGCCCTCGGCCAGGACGGTCAGCAACACGCGAGCCCCCTACAGCGATCTCTCGTAGGCCATGATCGATTCGATCTGGCTCTTGGTGAGCACGGCCCCGAAGTGCGGCATGCGTCCTGAAGAGATGCCCCGCACGCCGTAGCCCTGGTTCTTCTCGACGCCGACGCTGATCCAGCCGAACAGCTCCGAATCGCCGGTGGGCGGTATGAACTGGTTGTTCACGTCGCCGCCGGTGAGGTTGGGTCCGTAGGCGCCGCCGCCCATCACGCCGGGCGTCGGGTTGCCCTGCGGCTTGGTCGGATCGAAGTAGGACCAGCCTCGGGTGTGGCAGCGCGCGCAGTTGTTCTGGAACAGGAGCTGGCCGTCGGTGGCCGACTGCGTGGTCTGCTGCCACGCTTCGGCGACGGTGACCGCCTCCTCCTTCTGCTGCACGAGCTTCCTGTAGGTGGCGACGTCGGCGACGCTGGCGTTGGCGAGCCCAGCTTGCGCGGCGATGAGCTGGGCGCGGGCATCGGTGACCCACTGGTCGGCGGCGGCGCGCACCGCCGGATCGCTGAGCTGCTTCTTGGAGTCTTCCAACTGCTTCGTCGCCAACGCCTGCGCCTTGGTGGGTGTGGTGACGAGGCTCTCCACGTAGTTGACGAGGTCCTGGATGCTCTGCTCCTGGAGCGCGCCCTTGCCGCTGGCGACGCCCCACGCGGGCATGGGGGTGCCCGGCCGCCCGTACGTGACGATCTGGGTGAGCTGCGCGCGTGAGTAGCGCTGACCGGCGAGCTGCAGGTTGGGCGCCTGCCACGACACCTTCTGCGGGAGGCAGTAGGGCTGCTTCGCCGCGAGGTCGGCGTCGACTGACTTGGTGGGGTCGCAGCGGGGATCGCTGCTCTTCACCACGAAGCTGGCGACGCCGCCACCGCCGTCGACCCCGTGGCAACCCGCGCACAGCAGCGACTTGGTCGATTCGTACGCGGGCGAGTCCTTGCTGGAGAAGAGCACCGCGCCGCGCTCGATCGAACGTTCCTTGAACCCGGTCTTGGCCGATGCCTCGCGGAAGGGCTCCCAGATGAAATAGCCGAGGAGGCCGAGCACGACGATCACGAGCGCGATGAGCGAAACGCCGAGCACGCGCTCGAGGTGCGCGCCCTCGAGCACGTCGTCGTCGTAGAAGGGCGTGAGGTTCTCGGGCGTCTTCTCCCCGCGGCTCCTCCGCAGGCTGACGACCCGGTAGGCGATGAAGAGGATCACGCCGGCGATCGCGACCGCGTTGACGATGATCAGAATGGTGCGTGCACTCATGCGCGGCGCGCTCCGCAACGCTTCGACACGCAACGCTCAGACACAGGGTGCTCCCTCGGGGCTCTGACCGGTGGTGTTCGTGCCGATGGGCGGACCGAGCACGAGCAGCCCGGTGTCGACGACGATGTTGCCGCCCGACACGGTGAGCGCGAAGCGGTCGAGGCCACGCGGCGCCGGACCACCTTGCTTCTCGCCGACGCGGTTGTACTTCGAGCCGTGGCACGGGCATTCGAACCACTGCGAACTCGAGCACCACGGAACGCGACAACCCAGGTGCACGCACTTCTGGTACAGCGCGACGTAACCGGCCTCCATGCCCGCGATGATCGGCGGCGTGTAGGCGGAGACCTTCTTGGCCTTGGGGAGGTCGGCCTTGGGGTACGCCACGATGTAGGTCTTCGCGGCCGCGTTGTAGAACGGGATCTTGTTGTCGAAGGCGGCCTTGGCGTCGGCCTCCGAACCGACGACGACCTTGCCCCCGAACCCGCCGCCGGCGGACGGCCACAGGAAGGCGAGGGCGGCGACGCCGAACGCGCCGAGTCCGAGGCCCGAGCCGGCGAGGATCGAACGATTGAAGAACTGGCGACGGGTGACGCCGAGCTCGTCGAGGTCGACGGGCTCGTAGACCGCGGGCGTGCTCGACGCCGCGGTGGCCGGGACGGCGGAGCCACCCGCGCCGATCGCCTTGCGGGCTTCGTCGGCGCGCGCTCGGCCCTCACCCGCGCCTTCGACCACTGCGGCCTCGTCGTCGGGCGCGACGGTCTCGGCGACGGTCGACCCGCCCGCGACTTCGTCACGCTTGCGCGTCTCGCGACTGAGGCGTCCGGTGGTCGCCCGCGAGCGGGCCGTCACGAGAAGGCCCACGATCGCGAGGGCCACGACCGCGACGATGGCGATTGCGATACCCACGACTTGCTCCTACAGCTCGAAGAAGATGCCGTCCTTCCAGGGCATGATGAAGTTGAAGCCGGGGCCCCGGAAGAACGAACCGATGATGACGAGGACCGCCCACATCATCACGAACATCGTGAAGATGACGATGGCGAACTTGCGGTCCTTGGGATTGTTGGACGGGTTCTTGTCGACGAACGGCGCGACCATCAACAGGAACAGACCCATACCCGGGATGGTCACACCGGCGACCATCGGGTGGAACATGGTGAGCAGTTCCTGCAGACCGAGGAAGTACCACGGCGCTTTCGACGGGTTGGGTGTCTTGTTGAAGTCGGCGAGGCCGAGCAACGGCGCGCGCACGAGCGCCGAGAAGATGGTGACCGCGGCGAGCACGATCAGGATCGACGCGAACTCCACCACGAGCAGGTGGGGCCAGGTGTGCACCTTGTCCTGCGCTTCGGCCCGGGTCTGTTGGATCGAACCCGACTTGACCACCGTGAGCAGCCGTTGGGTGTGACCGCCGGGCCCGGTGGTGGTGGGGGCCGGGAGCGTGGCGGTCGCGGCCGCCGCGGCACCGGTGCCCGCCGCGGCGACGTCGCCCCCGCCGCCCGCGGCAGCGCGACGACGCTTGGCCCGCTCGAGGAGGTGGGCCGGGATCTTGGTACCGCTTTCGGTGGTGGCGTCTTCTGTGGGCGCGGCGGCAACGGCTCCGGGCGCCTCGACTGCAGGCGCGTCAGCGGAGATCTCCGCGGCGGGCGCGTCGGCACCCGGCGCGTCGGTCTCGGCGCCCTCTTCACCGGGCACGGGAAGACCGAGCGCCTTCCGGCGCTCCTTGCTCCGCTGGAGCAGGTGATCGGGGATGTCGACCATGGCTCAGCTCCCCTCTACAACGGTCCGGACACGCCGCCATCTTTCCGGACCCGCCAGAAGTGCACGGCCATGAAGATGACGATCACGAAGGGCAACAACAGCACATGGAGCACGTACCAACGCAGCAGGGTCTCGTTGCTGATCTCCTTGGAACCCAACAGCACGTACTTGACCGAACTCCCGAACACCGGGGTGTAACCCATCATGTTCGTGCCGACCGTCACCGCCCAGAGTGCGAGCTGGTCCCACGGGAGCAGGTAGCCGGTGAAGGAGAGGAGCAGGGTGAGCGTGAGCAGGATCACGCCGATCACCCAGTTGAACTCGCGCGGAGCCTTGTAGGCCCCGTGGTAGAAGACCCGGCTCATGTGCAGGAACACGGTGAGCACCATGAGGTGCGCGGCCCATCGGTGCATGTTGCGCACGAGCGAACCGAACGTGACGGCCGTCTCCAGCGTGCGCACCGTCGGCCACGCGGCGGCGGCCGTCGGCCGGTAGAAGAACATCAGGAAGATGCCGGTGACGGTGAGCAGGATGAACAGGAAGAAGGAGAGTCCCCCGAGGCACAGCGTGTAGGAGACCTTCACCGCGTGCCGCTTCACCTTCACCGGGTGGAGGTGGTACAGCACGTTGTTCATGATCACGTAGGAGCGGTTGCGGGGACTGTCGGTGTAGCCGCGGCGGAACACTGAGCCGGGGCGGAAGATGGCGGTCCACGCCTGCGAGCCGCGGACCTTCTCGTCGACCTTCTCCATGGCCTGGCCGACCTTCACCCCGGGTCCGTGCCCGTTGCTCCCGTTGCTGCTGCCATTGCCGTTCGCCACGAACCTGTCCCCTCGAATCCCTGTGACTCAGAACCGCACGCCGTACGAGTAACCGTGACGGTTCGTACGGACGTGGAGATCGCCTTCGGCGATGTCGGGTTGGAGTTTGCCCAGGATGATCACGCCGGTCGGACACCGATCGACGCACAGCGCACAGCGCGTGCAGATGTCTTCGTCGACGATGAACGCCACGTGGTCACGTGGGTCCTCACCGGGTTGTTCCGTGTTGATGGCGTCGCTGATCGCGCTCACCGACACCATGTGGATGCACTTCCACGGGCAGATGTCGACGCAGCCCTCACAGAGGATGCACTCCGACTGGTCGATGTGCAGGAACTGCTTCGGCTTCACCGACGCGGTCAGGTACGACGGATCGACTTCCTGCAACTCGTAGTCGGTGGCGAAGTCGGGCATCGGCGGGTTGGCGTCGGTGCGGGCCATCAGGCGTCACCACCGTTCGCAGTGGCGCCCGCGGTCGCCGGCACGGGCTCGCTGGCGCGCCGACGGAGCGGCCGCCCGAAGCGCGACGTCTTGGGCGGTGCGGCCGCGGCGTCGGGCTTCTCCTGGCCGCGCTTCTGCCAGGCCGAGAAAAGATAGAGGTTGAGCCCGAACAGCACGATGTAGATGCCGGTGGCGAGGATGTCGCGGATGTTGTGCTTGTCGAAGTTGAACGGCCAGTTCCACGGGAAGAAGAACATCTTCTGGTTGTTCCGGAACACGAATGCCGTGGTGTCCCAGCGCAGGTACTTGTCGGAGAAGGTGATCCACTCGTGCGGCACCACCGCGTAGGCGAGCGTCATCAACGCGAACACGCCCACCGCGCCCGCGCTGCACTCGGCCCAGGTGGCGGGCCGATCGGGCTTCGGGCGACGCATCAGGACGGCGACGATCACCAGTCCGACGAGCAGGAGAACGCTGGCCAGGATCAGCCGGCCAGCAGGCCGCATCCAGGGCAACCAGTCCGGGATCAGGTTGGGCATCGGGCCCGTCGTCCTCCGCGAAGCACAGTGGTGGATCGAGACGCAATCGGTTTCCTATCACGCTATCTGAGAGTGGTGCCTATCGAGGGGTCGTAGCGATCGTTGGGGCGCAAAGGTGTTCGGCGCGCGACGATGCCCGGGTGAGATTTCACTCGCCAATCACAAGCTCACAAGCCACAAGCTCACAAGCATGAGCGACGTGATCCGCGACGTGCTCGTGGTCGGCGGTGGCCCCGCCGGCGCGGCCACCGGCTACTGGTTGGCGCGGGCCGGACACCGCACGCTGGTCGTCGAGAAGAAGCGATTCCCTCGCGAGAAGACCTGTGGCGACGGGCTCACGCCCCGAGCGGTGCGCCAGCTCGAAGACATGGGTCTCGCGACTGCACTCTCGGGCTCGCTGCGGTACGACGGCCTCCGCTCGATCGCCCACGGCGTCACGCTCGAGCTCGAGTGGCCCGAGCACCCCGACTTCCCGAACTACGGCTACGTGGTGCGCCGCCGCGACCTCGACCAGATGGTCGCAGGCGCCGCCGAGGAAGCGGGCGCCGAGGTGTGGACGGGCGCGGAGGCCGTCGAACCCCTCGTCGTCGACGGCCTGGTGACCGGCGCGGTGGTGCGGCGCGACGGCGTGCTCGAACCGGTGAAAGCCCGGTACGTGGTGGTGGCCGACGGCGCGAACTCGCGCTTCGGTCGCGCGCTCGGCACCGCGCGCGACCGCACCTATCCGCTGGGGATGGCCGTGCGCGGTTATTTCCGCAGCCCGTACCACGACGAGCCGTGGATCGAGAGCCATCTCGACCTGCGCGACCGCGACGGCAACCACTTGCCCGGCTACGGCTGGATCTTCCCGGTGGGCGACGGCACCGTGAACGTCGGCGTGGGGTTGCTCTCTACGTTCTCGGGGTGGAAGTCGATCAACACGAGCGTGCTGATGGACGCGTTCGTGGCCACCGCACCGGCTCGTTGGGGCATCTCCCCCGAGACGTCGTGCGGCGCACCGACGGGCGGAAAGCTGCCGACGGGCGGATCGGTCACGCCGAACATCGGGCCGACGTGGCTGGTGGTGGGCGACGCCGCGGGCTCGGTGAACCCGTTCAACGGCGAGGGCATCTCGCTCGCGTACGAAACCGGCCGGTTGGCCGCGGCGGCGGTGTCGCAGGCGCTCGTCACCGGCGACGGCCTCGCGCTCGCGGCGTATCCGCGCCAGCTCGAGGAGATGTACGGGCTCTACTGGAAGGTGGCGCGCGCGTTCGTACGCGCCATCGGCAACCCAGCGGTGATGCGCGAGCTCACGCGCGTCGGGATGCAGTCACGCCCGCTCATGGAGTGGGTCCTGCGCATCATGGCGAACCTGCTGCGGCCCGACGAGCTCGGTCCCGCCGAAGCCGCCTACAAGATGGTCGCGGCGTTGGTCGCCGTCGGACCTGACCCGAGCTGAGCTCGACATCTCACCCTCCGCTCACCGGAGGTAACACCGCGACTTCGTCGTCGTCGTGGAGGACGGTGGCGTCGCCGTCGGTGGGTTCGTCGCCGTTGATCCAGACGCGGGCGCTGGCGAGGACGGCAGCGAACTCCGGGCCGTAGGCCGCGCGGAGGTCGTCGAGCAATGCGCCGAGCGTCGCGGGCGACGGCTCGCGCTCGTCGTGACTGCGACCGGCCGTCTCGCGCGCCTGGGCGAACAGCCGGATGCGGACGCTCAGGGCGCGGTCCCGTCGGGCCCGTCGGGGCCGTCGGGGCCGTCGGGGCCGTCGTCGACGCGAGCCAGCGCGGCTTGCAGCTCGGCGAGTTCACCCTCGAGCTGCTCGAGCGTCGACAGGTCGGCGTCGGGCGTGAAGGGCTCGGGCCGGGGATCGACCGCCGGGTGAGCGTCCATATCGGTCAGGGTACTCAGCCGCCGGCGAGCCGCAGTGCGAGCACCTCCGCGGCGTCGGCGAGCAAGAGCTCGAGCTCGTCGAAGCGCGCACCGGTGTCGTCGAGTTCGAGGAGCCGTTGCGCGTCGAGCGGTCCGATCGGCGCGACGGCCGCCGCCTCGAACGACGCACGCACCGGATCGGGGTCGAGTGTGGCCGAGTCGACCGGCGCGGTGCGGTCGCCCAGCTCCGTGCTCATCGCCAGCACGCGTGCGAGCAGCCGCTGCACCTCGTGGCGACGCGTGCCGAGACCGTCGTTTCCGCGTTTGGGCTCACCGATCACGTCGACCTCGGCGCGGGGGTACGGGTCGTCGTCGAGCCACTTCCGGATCCGAAACCGTTCGGTGCCGACGGTCGCGAGCAGGTAGCGACCGTCGGGAGTGCGGGCAGCTTCGACGATCCGCGCCACCGTCCCCACACCGAAACGCGCGTCGCCGCCGCCGACCTCGTAGCCACGTTCGATCAGCACCACGCCGAACCGACCGTCGCTGCGCAGACACGCCTCGGCCAGCGCGCGGTAGCGGTCTTCGAAGATGTGCAGCGGCAGGGCCGCGTGCGGGAACAGCACCGTGCCGAGCGGGAACATCGGCATCGGTTTTGCCATCCGGCCAAGGTAGCGAGTGGGAGGGTCAGTTGGCGCGCGCTCGGAACCGCGCCGCAGCCGCCGCGGCCTTCTCCCCGCCTTCACCGGGGAGCGAACGCGCCAGCAGATCGAGCTCGCGCGCCGCCTCGGTGTACTGCCCGAGGCGACCGAGCAGCCCGGCGAGATCGCCGCGCCGACTCAACGTGATCCCGGGAACGCGAAGCTGCAACCGCGTGACCCATATCACCGCGGCCGGATCGCGTTGCATGAGCGTGTGCGCGAGGTTCGCGAGCATGCGTTCGACGATCGCGCGCGGACCGACGGGCATCAGGAACTGCGGGCGGAACTGCGCGCCGGCGTGCGTGCGCGCGAACAACTCCGCGCAGCTCGCGAGGTCGAGGCGCGCGCCGCCGTGAAAAGGATCGAACCACTCACCCGCGCCACCCCCCACGATGAAGTGCCCGGGCATCCCGACACCGTGGAGCTGCAGCCCGCATCGGCGTCCGACGTCGAGCATCACGACGCTGAGCGTGATCGGAATGCCGAGCCGTCGGTCGAGCACGTCGTCGAGATACGAGTTGCGGGGGTCGGCGTAGTCGGAGGTGTTGCCGGCGAAGCCCTCGACCACGAACAACTCGGTGGCCAACTCCCGCGCCGTCAAGCCGGCGGCCTTCGTGGCCAGTTCGTCGAGTTGGCCGAGACGCGCCGACACGTCGAGATCCGGGTGCGCGTGCGCCGCGATCAACAGCGCCGCTTCGTCGAGCGCGATCTCGGCTTCCGGACGCGCCAGCAGCTCGGCAAATCGATCGGTGACGTCCAAGGTTCGACGGTAGCGCTGGTTCGGTAGGCTCGCTGCCATGTCCGGTCCGACCGCCGATGCGAGCGCGGATTCGAGCACGGCACAGGTGCGCGACACGGTGGAGAGCCGGCTCCGGGCCGTCGGCCAACGCCTCACCGCGAATCGTCGCGCGCTCCTCGACGCGCTCATCACCACTCGCCGACCGCTGACCATCCCCGAGATCCTCGAGGAACAACCCGGGCTCGCGCAGAGCTCCGTCTACCGCAACCTCGTCGGGTTTGAGGACGCGCGGGTCGTCCACCGCGTCGTCGGCGCCGACGAGTTCGCGCGTTGGGAGCTCGCCGAGGACCTCGCCGGCCACCACCACCACCTCATCTGCGCGTCCTGCGGCCGGGTCGAAGACGTGCCCGCTTCCGCCGGGCTCGAGCGCTCCGTTGCCGCGGCCGCCGCCGCGATCACGCGGACGACGGGCTTCCGCACGCAACACCACCGGCTGGATCTGGTCGGCGTGTGCGAGGGGTGCGCCTAGCTCGACGACGAGCTCGCACCCGACGACGGCTTCGGGAGCGGTGTGCCCGCGACGAGTGCCTTGACGTTGGCCTTGATGTCGGCGGTGGCGATCTCCCCGGTGGCTCGCCTCGCCACCGTGCCGTCGGCGTTGACCAGCACGAAGAAGGGGTAGGCGTTCAAACCGAACGCCTGGGCGGCGGCATCGGTCTTGGAGTCGGCCATCACCGGGAACGGCCAGCCGACGTTCGTCAGCCACGCCGACGGCGGGTAGTTGGGATACGCCGAGTTGGTGCCGGTGGCAACCGCGCTGACTTGCACGCCGTCGAACACTCCTTGCTTTGCCAGCGCGACGAGGCGCGGCACCTCAGCCTGGCAGTGCGGGCACCAGTGCGCGACGAACACCACGGCCCGCGGTTTGCCGTCGGGCGCGATCGTGATCGGCTTCCCCGTGAGCACCGATGTGCCGTGCAACGTGGGAATGGTCTTGCCGATGGCGGGGTCGTCGGTCGTGCCGTTGTAGGCGTCGAGGTACGTGGGTAAGGGCTTACCGTCGACGGTGACCGCCGCGGTCTCGTGGCCCGTGGCCTTGGCGCTGTCGCCACCCGACGCCAGCAGGGCACCCACGATGGCCACGATCACGACCAGCGCCACCCCACCCCAGATCCACCAGCGCGTCCGTTGGTTGCGCGTGTTGCGCGCGTCGGGGGGGCTCACGCGGTCACGGTACCGGCTGCGTCGTCGCCAACCCGAGTGCGGTCGCCCACGATCATGGCCACCATCAGCACCCCGATGAGCAGGAAGCCGCTCATCGCCATCCAGGCGAGCGTCACGAATCCGAGTTTCTCGAACCAGGGCGCGGTACAAGGAACCTCGATCGAACACGAACTGCTCTCGGCGAACGAGGGCACGCGCTCGACAAGCCAGTGGTAGAAGGACAGCGGCGCGCCGAGCACCACGAACACGAGCGCGGTCTTCCACACCGCGCGGTCGCGCCGGAGGCACGCGACCCCCAACACGATCACGAGCGGATACATGACGATGCGCTGGTACCAGCACAGCTGGCAGGGCACGAATCCCGCGTGCTCGGAGTAGTAGAGGCTGCCGACGGTCGTGACCGTGGCGACGACCCACGCCAGCACCAGCGACTGCGGCGCGACACCCGCGGCGACCGACACTGCGAGGGCACGCACCCGGCGCGACACCAGCGCACCGAGGGCGAGCACCAGCGCGGCGACGACGACCGCGTCGGCCGCGAGGGTCAGGATCAGGAAGAAGTCGGTCGCGACCTTGACGCTCGGCACGTCAACGCAGCTCGAACGGACTGACCAACACGGCCTCGTCGGTTGCGCTCAGCTGCACCCGTACCGTGATTCGCCACTTCCCCGGATACGGGATGTCGTACAACGGCGCGTAGTAGTGGCCGGCACCCAACTTCTGCAGCGGCACGGTCAACGGCGGGAGGTCTTGGCCCGGTTGGGCGAGCTGGACGGTCATGGCCTGCACGGTCGCGGGACCACCGCCGGTCGGCAGCGCGGTGAAGTGCATATCGTTGCGACCGGAGATGCCGGGGGCGATGTCGACGTAG
>Ga0075026_100000325_pt1 | contig 18800 bp, 14 predicted proteins | sample Str012_2_FD_71392 | JGI IMG/M metagenome (GOLD analysis project Ga0075026, IMG submission 71392) | Freshwater sediment microbial communities in response to fracking from Pennsylvania, USA - Straight Creek_MetaG_SC_2012 | ecosystem: Environmental > Aquatic > Freshwater > Creek > Sediment... | reverse complement strand
GTGGTCGACGCTCGTGAACCGGAACGGCAGCGACGGGTGCCCGCACACGCCGATCACCGGGTGCTCGGGGTACTCGTAATAACGGCGCGCGACGAACTGCGGGTGCTCCGACGTGCGGCGCGCGTCGAACGCCGGCGCGGCGGGAACCCCGGCCGAGAGCAGGAGGTCGACGGCCTTGTCGAGGTCGGTCTCCGCCGCCCACGCCGCGAGCTTCTCGTCGAGGAAATCGTGCGCGGCCCGGCGGCCGGCGTGGGTGTTCAGGCTCGGATCGGTCGCCCACTCTGGACGGCCGAGCGCGTCGACCATGGCCGCCCACTGCGCGTCGGTGGCGACCGACACCACGAGCCACCGCTCCGGAGTGTCGGTCGCGTAGACGCCCTGCGGCGCGGCCCACGGGCTCCGACTGCCTTCGCGGAAGAGCGGGTTGCCGTACGCGGTCCACTCGACGATGAGCTCGGCCGAGATGTTGAGCGCGGCCTCGAACATCGTCGACTCCACCAGCGAGCCCACGCCGGTGCGATCGCGCAGCTCGAGCGCGACCAGCGCGCCGACGACCGCGTGCATGCCGCCGTTCGGGTCGCACGGGCCGCGCTGGATACGCGGTTGGTCGTCGACATGACCGGTGAGCCACGCGAGTCCCGTGACCTGCTCCATGGTCTGCGCGAACCCGGGACGATCGCGCCACGGACCGTCGAGACCGAACGCGGGCATGCGGACCATCACCGCGCGCGGGTTCGTCGCGTGCACGACGTCCCACCCGAGATCGAACTGCTCGATCACGCGCGGCGTGTAGTTCTCGACGACGATGTCGGAGCGCTCGATCATCCGCAGCGCCAGCGCGCGCCCCTCAGGCCGCGCCAGGTCGAGCGTGAGATCGCGTTTGTTGGTGTTCGAGGTGTGGAACAGCGCGCTGTAGTCCCACCAGTACTCGCGGTCAACGCCGACACCGCTCGTGAAGCGCATGCCGTCGGGCCGGGTGACCGACTCCACGTGCACGACGTCGGCCCCGAGGGCCGCGAGCATCGCCGAGGCCGACGGCCCCGCCCACCACGCGGTGAGATCGAGCACTTTCACCCCGGTCAGCGGGAGCGTGGCGCCCTGCGTCGCCGCCGGCTTCGGCGGGCGGGCGACGACCTTCCCCGTGTGCTCACCCAGTCGGGGCGACGGCCGCGGCGGTGGCGAGACCTCACCGTCGATCTTCCACGACCGGCGCGGCATGCGAAACGTGCCGGTGGGGTCGTCGACCAGCGAACCGCGGGCCTGGGCTTGCTCGAAGGCGACCACGGCCGGGCCGTCAGAGACAGGTGCCACCGGAATGCGCAGCTCCGCGGCCAACTTCACGACCTCGGCCGTCGTGTGCTTCGTGGTCCACTCGTGGATGATCCCGTTCCACTCGTCCCAGTGGATGATGCGGTTGCTGATCGGTGCCCAGAACCCGTCGTCGATGAGATCGGGCCGCTCGATCATCAGCAGGAAGCTGTCGAACTGGGTGCGGGTGTTGGTGTTGAACCCGACGTAACCGTCGAGCGTCGGTTCGATCGACGGGGTCTCGAAGCTGCGCCCCGGGCTCGTGGGATCCGGACGACCGCGCAGCGAGTCCATGAGGTCGGCGGCGGTGGTGCCGGTGGTGTTCGCGACCTCGGCGATCGAGAGGTCGACGAGTTCACCCGGTCCGCCGCGGCGCACGACCCGCGTGGCGGCCAGCGCGGCGACCGCGGCGTAGAGCCCGCTGACCCACTCCATGGTGCGGCCCCCGGCCTGCACCGGTTCGCGACTCGGGTGGCCGCGCACTGCGAGCGCGCCGCTCTCGGCCTGCAGGGTGATCTCGGTCGCCGGACGATCGGCGTAGGGGCCGTGCAGTCCGAACGGCGTGATCGCGACGACGACCAACCGCGGGAATCGCTCGTGAAGCGCGGTGGGATCGATGCCGAGGCTTTGCGCGTCGGTGATCAGGACGTCGGCGCCGGCCAGGATCGCGGCGAGGTCGTCGTCGAGCCGGGCTCCGTGCCCGAACGGCACGGGGTCCTTGATCACGGAACGGTGGCCGAAGTGCAGGAACTGGAACAGCGCGCCGTCGGCCCCGCCGGGCGCGCCGCCCCAGTAGCCGGTGTTCGTCCACCGGCGTAGCGGGTCGCCTTCCGCCGATTCGACCTTGATCACGTCGGCACCGGCGTCGCCCAGCAACTTGGCGCAGTAGCCACCGGCTATTCCCGACGAGCAGTCGATGACCTGCAGATCGGTGAGCAGATCCATCACAACGGTCGATTCCGCTCCGGCGTCCCGGCCATCCGGCCACGCCTCCGCTGCATCTCCATCACAACGGTCGATTCCGCTCCGGCGTCCCGGCCATCCGGCCACGCCTCCGCTGCATCTCCATGCGGTCAACCTACCTGCCTCGGGATCGGCCTGTCTCGGGATCGGCCCGCCTCGGTAGCGTGAGCCGGATGCAGAACCGAGTCACCGACCTGCTGGGCGTCGAGCATCCGATCATCCAGGCGCCGATGGGCTACATCGCCCGCGCCCAGTTGGCGTCGGCGGTGTCGAACGCCGGCGCGCTCGGCATCATCGAGACGTCGTCGGGGCAACTCGACCAGGTGCGCGACGAGATCACCAAGATGCGCGACCTCACCGAGAAGCCGTTCGGCGTGAACATCGCGCAGATGCTCGTACGCGATCCGGGCATCGTCGACTTCGTGCACGACCAAGGTGTGCGGTTCGTCACGACATCGGCCGGTGATCCGGCGCGCTTCACCGCCGCGCTCCACGACGCGGGCATCACCGTGTTCCACGTCGTGCCCAACCTGCGCGCCGCGCTGAAGGCGATCGACGCCGGCGTCGACGGCATCGTCGCCGAAGGCGGCGAAGGTGGAGGGTTCAAGAGCACCCGCGACGTGGCGTCGATGGTGCTCGTGCCGTTGGTGTGCTCGCGCGTCGACGTCCCGGTGATCGCGGCGGGGGGCATCTGCGACGGCCGCACGATGGCGGCCGCGTTCGCGCTCGGTGCGGAAGGTGTGCAGATGGGCACGCGCATGGTGTCGGCGGCGGAATCGCCGGTGCACGACAACTACAAGCAGCTCGTGGTCGACGCAGCCGAGACCGGCACGGTGTTCCTCAACCGGTTCCACAAGCCGAGCTTCCGCGTGTTGGCGACGCCGTACAGCGAGGCGCGCGAACAGAGCGGCGAGCAGGTGCCGATGGCGTCGCTCGACGGGCTGTTCTCGCTCTACTTCGGCGGTGACCTCGACGCCGCGTTCGCGTTCGGCGGCCAGGTGGCCGGGCGCATCGACGAGGTGAAGCCGGTCGCGCAGATCATCGACGAGACCATGACCGAGTTCCACGCGACGCTGCAGTCGCTGGCGGCGAAATACGCGTGAGCGCGCTCGACGGGTTGCGCGTCCTGGAGCTCTCCGGGGGGATCGCCGGGCAGTACGCAGGCAAGCTGTTACGCGACCAGGGCGCTGACGTCGTGAAGTTCGAACGCGCCGACGGCCTCCGACGCTGGTCAGCGGCGACACCCGACACGCCGGTCGACGGCGCCGGCGCCCTGTTCGCGTTCCTCAACGGTGGCAAAGCGAGTGTGACCGTCGTCGACGGACAGCTCACGGCCTGGGCCGACGTCATCGTCACCGACGGATCATCGCCTCATCGCCGTTCGCCGGCGACGAGCGTCGTCACCATCGAGCCGTTCGGGGCCGACGGGCCGCTCGCTGGCGTGCGCGCGTCGGAATTCACGTTGCAGGCGTGGTGCGGGTTGATGTCGGGCTGCGGCACCCCGGACACGCCGCCGCTGCAGATGGGGATCGGGCACGGGCAGTGGGCCACGGGCGCGGTCGCGGCGATGGCCGCGCTCGCCGCCCACCGGCACGCCCGGCGCACCGGTGAGGGATCGATGGTCGAGGTGAGTGCGCTCGAGGTGATGGCGGTCGTCCTCAACAATTACCCGCCGCTGTACCGGCAGTTCACCGGTTCGGTGTCGTTCATGTCGCGCAGCGGCGACTGGCCCCAGGTCGTGCGCTGCCAGGACGGCTGGATCGGGCTGTGCGTGTTCACCCCGCAGCAGTGGTCCGACTTCGCCGCCATGATCGGGCGCGACGATCTCTCCGCCGACAACCGCCTCAACTCCATGGGCGGACGGGGTCGCAACCGCGCGCTGGCCGAATCGGTGGTGCGGCCCTGGTTGGAGGCGCACACCGCCGCCGAGATCTGCGAGCTCGGCGAGCTGTTCCGCGTGCCGGTGGCGCTGGTCGGCAATGGGCGCGACGTCCTCGGCATGGACCACTTCGTGGAGCGCGAGGTGTTCGTCGAGCGGCCGGAGGGATTCGTCGCGCCGCGGTCTCCCTTTCTCATGTCGGCGTCGCCGGTGCGACCGGTCGTTGCCGCGCCCGCGCTCGGCGCCGACAACGACGTGGCGCGCACACTCGTGTCGTCACCGGTGCGGCGGTCCGATGCTGTTGCCGGTTCGTTGCCGCTCGACGGCGTGACCGTGCTCGACCTCACCGCGTTCTGGGCCGGGCCCGCGTGCACGCACCAGCTGGCGACGCTCGGCGCCGACGTGCTCAAGATCGAGTCGCCGTCGCGTCCCGACGGGATGCGCTTCGCCACGGTGAAACCGCCGACTGATCCCGACTGGATGGAGTTCGGGCCCACGTTCCACGGCACCAACCCGGCCAAGCGGTCGGTGACCGTCGACTTCTCCAAGCCGGAAGGGCGCGAGGTGGTCTTGCGGCTGGTCGAACACGTCGACGTGGTGGTGGAGAACTTCACCCCGCGCGTGCTGGGCAACGTGGGGCTCGAGTACCACGACCTCTTCGCGCGCAATCCCGCCGTCATCCTGTTGCGCATGCCCGCGTTCGGGCTCGACGGGCCGTGGCGCGACCGGCCCGGTTTCGCGCAGACCACCGAGCAGGTGTCGGGGATCGCGTGGATGACCGGTGAAGCTGGCGGCGAGGCACTCGTGCGCAGCACCATCGACCCCATCGCGGGGATCCACGGCGCGTTCGCAGTGCTCGCCGCGCTCGAGCACCGCGAGCGGACCGGTGACGGCCAGCTCATCGAGATGCCGATGGCCGAGGTCGCGCTCAACGTCGCCGCCGAACCCATCGTCACGTGGTCGGCGTACGAGACGTTGCTCGAACGCGCCGGCAATCGGGGCGCTGCGGGCGCGCCGCAAGGCGTGTACGCGTGCGCAGGTGACGAGCAATGGGTGGCGGTGTCGATCACCAACGACGACGAGTGGCACGCGTTCGTGGGAGTGCTCGGGAACCCGGACTGGGCGCGCGCCGACGACCTCGCCACGAGCGCGGGCCGTCGCGCGCAGCACGACGCGATCGACGCCGAGCTCACCGAGTGGTTCGCCGGGCGCGACCGTGACGACACCGTCGACGCGCTGCTCGCCGCCGGGGTGCTCGCGGCACCAGTGTGGGATCAGATGATCCAGGACGAGTTGCCTCAGCTCGCCGAGCGCGGCTTCACCCAGTGGTTGGAACATCCAGTGGCCGGGTTGGTCGGCTACCCCGGCACCGGAATCCGTTCGGCGCAGTTCGACAACTCGTACCGCGCACCCGCACCCACGGTCGGCCAGCACACCGCCGAGGTGTTGCGCGAGAAGCTCGGCCTCACCAGCGAGGAACTCACCGCTCTCTCCCGAACCGGCGTTGTGTGAGGCGGCGTTGTGTGAGGCGGCGTGGTCTGAGGCGACGTGGGTCAGGCGGTCACCCAGGTGGCGTGGAAGCCGTAGGGAACGCGCCCGGGGAGCTCGACGGTGGCGACCGGGCCGGCGGCGACGTCGCGCGCGTCGAGGATGACGAGGTCGCTCCCCTTGCGGGCGTCGTCGAACGTGTAGGTGAGCAGGTAGCCGTGGTCTTCGCCCCGGCCGGTCGGCACGAAGAGGAACTCGCCCGCGTGCGTCGCAGTGTCGGGCCGCCAATGCTCGGCCGTCCCCGTGCGGAAGTCCCTCTTGATCACGCCGGCAAAATGCGGTTCGCGGCCTGCCCCTTCGTCGCGCGACGACAACAGGTAGCCGTATCGATGCGGTCGCCCGACGAGACGCGGATCGCTCGTGGGCAACTCGCCCGGATCGTGGTCGGCGACGATGTCCTCGGAGAATCGCAATGCGGTGCCACCCGTCGCAAGACGCCAACGACGTAACGACGGCGTTCCGCTGTCGGTGACACCGGGATCGAACATCTTGGTGTGGTGACACACGTCGAGCACGACGTCGTTGCCGTCGCGGAACGCGTTCACGAGATGGAACACGTAGCCCGGTTGGATGTCGACCCAGCGGATCTGTGAGGCCGGGCCACCCAGGGGCATCACGCCCAGACGCGCGCCGGCCTCCGGGTGCCACCGGTACGGGATTCCAGTTGACAGCGCGGTGACGTCGAACGTGACCGGGAGGTCCATGAACACGACGTCGCGATCGGTGATGGCGAAGTTGTGCATCATGGTCGAGCGCGGGATGTCGACCGGTTCGCTGTGCACCAGCGCGCCGCTGGCGTCGGCGACGTGGTACGTGAGGTAGGGGGGCGAGAACCAGTAGCCGAAGAAGTGCATCGCGCCGGTGACGGGATCGATCTTCGGGTGCGCGGTCATGCTCGTGTTGAGGCGGCCGCCGAAGTCGTAGACGCCACGCGTCGACAGGTCGCGCGCGTCGAGCTCCCACGGCAACCCGATCTCGCCCGACGCCAGCAGCCGACCGGCATGCGAAATCACCGACACGTTGGCGTACCCGGTGGTGAGCGACGGCGGGCCGGTCGTCGTCGACCCGGGTGGTGACGCGAGCGTCTCGGTGCGCACCCAGCGGTTGCGGTACGCGCGCGCGTCGCCGTTGCCGAGCCACGTGCCGTGCACCATGCCGTCGCCCACGAACCAGTGCGCGGGCACGCCCGCTCGCGTGTTCGAGCCGTTGCGCGCGTAGAGCCCATGCAGGTCGCCGGGGATGGTGCCCCGTACCCGCAACTTGGTGTCACTCAGCTCGTGCGCGATCGGGCGGAAGTTGCCGCGGTCCCACCACGGGATCTCCGCGGTCGCCGTCGCAGTCGCAGCCGCGGCGGCGTCACCGGCGGCGAAGGACCAACCGGCGGTCGCCGCGCCCAGGGCAACCGACCCGAGCATCCCGGCTCGGAGGAATTCGCGACGCTGCATCGTTCAAGTGGTCCGATGGCGGAGCGGGCCGGCGGGGAGGCGGCCGTCGACGTCGGTGAAGCCGTACTCGTCGGCGAGGTCGCGCACCGACACCGCCCGGCCGGTGAAGCGGGCGACTCCGGGATCGGTCGCCAGGGCCACGACCGCGCGTCCGGTGAAACGAGGCGACTCGGAGGTGCTGAGGTCGAGGGTGTCGGGGAGCAGCCCCGCCGCCGCTCCCATGTCGATACGTTCGGTGCGCACGAAGCCCGGCCAGAGTGACACGACCGAGACATTATTCGGCGCGAGCTCGTGCGCGGTGTCGGCGGTGATCCGGTCGAGCGCGCACTTCCCGACGCCGTACGCCACCTGCCACGCGTACTCCTCCGCACCCGAGGAGCTGACGTTGGCGATCAAGCCGGAACCGGCCGAGACCATGGCGCGCGCCGCGAACACGCTCGCCACGTACGCCGAACGGGTGCCGACGTCGATCATGTCGTCCCAGTTGGAGATGGCCACCTCCCAGAACGGCCGACCCGATGTGAGTTCGTCGGTGACGATGAACGCGTTGTTCACCAACACGTCGATCTGGCCGCGCTCGTCGAGCACGCGCACGAACAGAGCTTCGACGGCGTCGTCGTCGCGGTGATCGAGCGCGACGGCGACGCCGGTGCCGCCGAGCGCATCGACCTCGTGCGCGGTCGCGCCGATGGTGCCGGGCAACGGGTGGTCGGCCTCGCTCGTGGAACGGCCGGTCACGTAGACGGTCGCACCCGCGGCACCGAGTTCGAGCGCACACCCCTTGCCGATGCCCCGACTCGCGCCGGTGACGACCGCGACTCTCCCGGTCAGCGCGCCGCTCACGAGGGTTCCCCGAGCCAGACGCGGAGACGCGCCGACACCGCGTCGTCGCCGACCGGCGCGTCCACGCCGAGGCCGACCAGCTCACCTTCGGGCCACGGACCGATCGTCTCGTCACGCGGCACGCCGTCGGCCGCGAACGTCGTCCAGGCCTCTTGCATGCGGGCAGCCAGCGCATCAGCTCGATCGTCGCCCGTCGCTCCGGCGAACTCGCGCCACGTGCTCACGTCGAGCGTGCCGAACGTGAAGGGCAGATCGAGTGCGTGGCAGGCGCGCCGCACCGGCGCTTCCCAGTTGAAGCGATAGCGGTAGACGGGGTTGCCCCGAGCCCGGTGGGCGCGAACGAGCAGTTCGTTGGGCAGGTGCAGTTCGAGGTCGGCCACCGCTTCGACCAGATCGCCGCCGCATGCGTCGAAGCCGGCGCGCACACATGCCTCGTCGGTGATGCCGAGGCCCGCTGCCTTGCCCGCGAGATACATGACCGCGATGTCGTCGGGCAACACCGGCACCTGGTCGCGGAACAGCTCCATCTCGTGGGCCGTCGTCCCGACGACGAGCGGTATGGGCGGCAGCTCAGCCTGATGCGCGGGGTGCCGCAACAGGTCGTCGTCGACCCACGGGTGGAACGGCATCATGCCCACTTTGGCCAGCGCGGCTTCGACCGTCTGTTCCTGGGCCGCGAGCAGCGCGCCGACGGGCTCGTCGCGCAGCGCGTCGACCGACGACGCGCCCGCGGCGTCGAGGAACGTCTGCGCAACCCAGGCCGCGGCATCAGCATCGAGCGTGCCCGCGGGTGCGCCACTCTGGAGGATCGCGCCCGCGACGGGCACGCGGTCCGACGCGAGCAGGTGCGCGATCGCGCCCGAGCCGGCCGACTCGCCCATCAGCACGATCCGATCGGGATCGCCGCCGAACGCGGCGACGTTGGCGCGCAGCCAATCGATCGCGGCACGGAGGTCACGCAGGCCGAGGTTCGACGGCACGCCGTCGGCCGCCAGCCACCCGAGCGCGCCGAGCCGGTAGTTGAGCCCGACGACCACCACACCACGCGCGGCGAGGTGCGCGCCGTCGTAGGTGGCGAGCGACGCCGCGCCGATCCGGTAGCTGCCCCCCGGCACCCAGACCAGGACGGGATCTGATCCACCGATGTCGTGCGTGCACACCTCCGCAGTGAGGCACGCTTCGTCCTGGCGCGAGGGAACCATGTCGGGCACGAGGTCGAGACCGCCCACCGTTTGCGGGGGCGCGCCGCCCGGACGGGTCGCGTCGAACGGCTCCGTCCACGAGCACGGCTCGGGCGCGCCCCAGCGTTCGGCGCGCGCGTACGGCACGCCGCCGAAGCGGAGCATCGCTCCGTCGCGCCGCCCGACCACCGGCCCGCACGGCGCGTCGACGGTGACGTCAGTAGGCATTCGGATCCTGCTGCACCTCGACAGGGACCCGATGCCGGAACAGCTCGGCCGCGTTGGCCCACGTGACGCGCGCGACTTCGTCGGCGGACAGACCCGCGAGCTGTGCCGCGATCCGTTCCTGCGTGATCGGCCACGTGGAGTCGGCATGGGGGTAATCGGACTCCACCAGGATGTTGCCGACCCCGATCACGTCACGCTGCAAGAACGCCGAGGGGTCGTCGATCGCGCACACCCAGAAGTTGCGACGGAACGTATCGGCCGGGCTGAGCGCGACGTCGTTCCACGTGCCGTACATCGCGTCGTACTTGCGCACGTGTTCGAGCCGGTCGAGCAGGCCGGCGACCCAACCGATGCCGCCTTCAGAGAGACAGATGCGTAGGTTCGGAAACCGCACCGGGATGCGCGAGTAGAGCCAGTCGACGGCCGCGAACATCGCGTACCCGAAGAAGAGCACGCCGATGGTGTCGGACGGCGCGTCTGGTGACGTCGCGGGCGACGTGCCCGACGACCCGACGTGCAGGCAGACGACGGTGTCGGTCTCCTCGCACGCGGCCATCAGCGGATCCCAATGCCCGGTGTGCAACGACGGCAGCCCGAGCATGTGCGGCGCTTCGGAGAAGGTCATGGCCTTGAACCCGCGCGCCGCGTTCCTCCGTACTTCCTCTGCACCGAGCTGCGGATCGAGGAGGTACGGGATCTGCAACGGGATCATGCGACCGGGCGCGTACGCGGCCCAGTCGTCGATCACCCAGTCGTTCCACGCGCGCACGCAAGCCAGCGCGAGCTCGGGGTCGTCGGTCAGTTGCTGGAGGCGTTGTCCCGCGAAGCCGGGCAGGAACGACGGGAAGCACACCGACGCGTACACACCGTTGAGATCCATGTCGGCGATGCGGGCGCGTATGTCCCACGCGCCTCGCCGCATCTGGTCGAAGCGCGTGGGCTCGAAGCTGTACTCGGTGACGGGGCGACCGACGACCGCGTTGAACCCGACATTGGGAAGCTCCTGACCCTCGAACACCCAGGCCTCGCTGCCGTCGGCGCGCTCGATCACGCGCGGCGCGCGTTCGGCGAAGGCTGCGGGCAACCGGCCGGCGAACGCGTCGGGCGGCTCGACGATGTGGTCGTCGACCGAGATCACGGTGAAGCGGCGCTCGGCCCGCTCGGGTTCGGGCAACCACGAGACCTCACCCGGCGTCGCGGTCGTGAACCCCGGCTTCGCCTGCAGCTCCTCGAGCGGGATGGCCATCGCTACTCCAGCACCTCGGGTTCGTCGCGCACGAGCGTACGCACCACGCCGTGCCAGTAGACCGGCGCCGCCCGTTCGATCAGCGATGCCTTCAGCTGCTTCTGGTGCGTCGGCGCGATCGGGATCGGCGCCCGGTCCATCGCCCGCACGAGCCAGTGCAGCATGCACGTGCGCTCGAACAGCACCGATTTGTAGACGGCCAACTCGATCGTCGGCGCCGTGACGATCACGCCGTGGCTCACGAGCAACGCGACCGATGCGTCACCGATGCGCTCGGCCAGGTCGGCGCCGAGGGTGGGCTGGTCGACTTCGCCGTCGTAGTCGGACACGAGCACAAGCTCGTCGGCCAGGATCGACGAGTTCTGGTGTACGAGGTCGGGAAGCTCACCGACCGCGGCGAGCGTGGACGCGTAGGGCGGATGGTTGTGTACCACGACCGCGGCGTCGGCGCGCCGCCGGTGCAGCTCGGTGTGGATGTGCACCGCGGGCGTGACATCCCACTCGCCCTGCACCACCGCGCCGTCGACGTCGATGGTGAGGAGGTCGGAGGCGCGCACCTCACCCCACCACAGACCCCACGGGTTCACGAGGAAGTGCTCGCCCTGTTGCACCGTGATGTGACCGGTCAGGTTCTCGCACCAGCCGACGTCGTCGAGGTGGCGCAACGCCACCGCGAGCTCCTGGGCGCGTGTGAGAGTGACGCCGGGGCCGGGTACCGCGCGCGGCGACCACGCAGCCAGCCCGCCGGCTCGTTCAGTGTCGTCGGCCATGGTGGCCGTCCTCTCAGACCGCGCCGATCGGCGGTCGGCTCGGCTCACCCTGCACGAGCAGCGCGACGCCAACACCTGCGAATCCCGCGGCCGCGACGCCGACGCTCACCGACGCGTACTTCGACACACCCCGGCGTACACCGAGGACGGTGGCGATCACGTCGAGCAGGTCGACCGCGACGCCGAGCGCGAGCGCGCTCCGGACTGCCTCCGGATCCTCGGCCGCGAACACCGCCGCGCCGAGCAGCAGATCGCGGGAGCCGAAGAGGCGCGCGACGAGGGCGACGCGACTGTCGGCGCCGACATCGCCGAGCCCGAACAGCTGACCCGAAAGCCGCGGTGCCAGCCACGCCGATCCACCCACCGTCATACGCGCCAGGCCGAACGCTTTGCGAAAGCTCATGGCCGAGATCGTACCGGCGATGGTTCAGCTCTCGTCCGGGTACGGCAGGTCCTCGGGCCGACAGTTCCGGTAGTCGGGCTCCGGCGTCACCGGGAACCGCACCGCGGCAATCGTCGGGCTGCCGTCGAGCAGCGCCCGCACGATCCGATGCATGCCGTCCATGACCCGACCGTCGGCGGCGAGGATGATCGGGAACGCACGGTCGACGTCCTGGACGTACCGCACGTGCTCGGCAAACTTGCGGACGGTGAACGGCTCGGACCAGTACACCGTGTCGACCTGCCCGAACGAGTCGATCGGAACCTGCTCGACGCGCAAGTCACGGCTCAACTCGATCAACCGGTCGACGTCCCACGCGTCGAGCCCCACCGCGCCGGGAGAGAAGTGGTACTGCTTGCGCATCGGCAGCTCAGTTCAGCAGTCTGCGTCGGTTCAGGTGCCATCGCGGCCGAGTTGTGTGACCATGCCCTCGGGGCTGCGGCTGGCGCCGACGGCGGCGAGGCCGGGGCCGATTCGCGTGAGCGCCACCAGCACGGAGACACCGAACACCACGAACGTCACCTCGTCTTCCACGATGAGCAGCAGCACCGTGCTCACCCCACCGATCAGCGCGCCGCTCACCGTGCCCACCCCGCCGACAACAAGCAACAGGAGGAACGGGATTCCCGCGAGCATCACGAAGTCGGTGCTGCCGATGGTGCCGCGGAACATCCCGAGCAGCCCGCCGGCAAAGCCCGCCATCGCAGCGGCGAGCGCGAACACCAGCAACTTCGTCCATTCGAGGTTCACGCCGACGGTCGCGCTGGCCGCAGGGCTGTCGCGGAGCGCGATCAGCCGTCGACCGAAGGGACCGCGACGGAGCCCAACCACGAACAGCCCCAGCAGCGCGAACACGACCGCGACGAGCACCAGGAAGTTGTGCGCATCGTCGAAGTTGATGCCGAGGAAGCGCGGGGTCACCAGCCGTCCACCCGTTCCCAGGATCTCCGGCTGCTGGAAGAACAGCGGGATGGCCATCACCGCGAACGCCATTGACGCCAAGGCGAGGTAGAGACCCTGGAGCCGCAGCGCGGGAAGCGCCATGAGCACGCCGAACGGGACCGCCGCAGCCGCGGCGACGAACAGCCCGAGCGGGTTGCCCGCGCCCAGCCATGACTGCGCGTCGCCCGCGACCTCCGCCATCGCGAACGCGCCCACGCCGACGAACGTGATCTGCGCGAGTGAGATCTGGCCGGCCCATCCGGTGAGCGGCACCAGCGACAACATGATCACCGCGGTGATCAACGCCAACGTGAGCCGGCGCACATTGGTGGTGTCGAACCCGGCGAACTGTGAGAGCAGCACGACGACGAGCACCAGGGTCGCCATACCTGCGACCGACCGGCGCAGGCTCGGGAGCTTGGGCGCGCGGTACTTGGGCACCAACCGGCCGATTTCCAGTCGCGCTTCGGGCAAGGCCAACAGCGCGACGAACAAGACGATCGCGGGGATCGCGGTCGTCGCCGTACCCCAGCGTCCGCCGAACTGCAGGAAGTTGAGCGCGATGCTCTGCGACACGCCGATCACCAGGCCGCCGAAGAACGTCCAGGGGAGGCTGCGCAATCGTCCGATGATCGCGGCCGCGAACGCGTCGACGATGAAGAGCGTCAACACGTCGACGCGCAGACCGACGCTCGGCGCGAGCAGGATCCCGGCGATCGCGGCCATCGACGACCCGAGCGCCCACGCCAGCGACGACACCCGCCCGGGCCGCACGCCGTTGAGCGCCGCGAGCTCGCGGTTGTCGACGACCGCGCGCATCGCGACACCGGTGCGACTGCGGTAGAGCAGCAGCCGGAGGAACACCGCGACGAGCACGGCGACCACGATGGTGACGAAGCGGTGCCAGGTGAGCACGACATCGCCGATGTCGATGCCGTGCTTGTCGGCGAAGAACTCGGGGAGCGGCGGCGAGAGCGAGTTCTCGTCCCAGATGGTCGCGGCCAACCCCATGAGGAAGAACATCAGCCCGATGGTCACCACCAGCTGGACAACCAAGGGCGCGTCGACCACGCGCCGCATCAGCGTGCGGTCGACGAGCGCGCCGAAGAGCGGCGCAACGATCAGGACCACGAACACGAGCGCCACCCACGCGGGCCACCCGCGGTTGATCCGAACCTCCCAGTAGAGGAAGGCCATGATCATGCCGATCGCGCCCTGCGCGAAGTTGAACACGCCCGACGTCGTGTATGTGACCACGAGCCCCGACGCGGCGATCGCGTAGATGGAACCCGCGGTGAGCGCATAGATCACCGCGCCGGTGATCGTCTGGCTGGTGAGCGCGGCCTGATTGAGCGATGCCGTGACGACGACGCCCACGAACACCGCGACCGCGAACCACAACGCCAACCGCCACTTGCCTCGCGTCGTCAACGCACCCCCCCGGTACCCGAGCCGCCGTCCGCCCATCCGCTAGCGCGCCGCGGCCTCCACCGTCTGGATGAGCCGATCGGCGAATCGCTCGTGCATGTGGTCGAAGGCGCGCTCGATCTTGGGGATCAGGCGCGCCAACCGATCGGCGTCCTCGGGAACGAGGTGCGCGAGCGCGGCGTAGGTCTCCGACACGTTCGAACCTTTCCGGCGCGAGGCCTCGGCCATCACGTACCCGCCCACTGACAGCGCGATCCACACCTGCATCTCCGCGAGATCATCGTCGGCGAAGCCGGCCTGCTCGAGGATCCGCGCCAGGGTGGCGGCGTCGTGCACCCAACGCGAAGAACCGCCGGCGAGGACCACCTGCACCACCTGCGAGCACGGCACGAGATACTCGAGCCCCCCGAGCACCCAGGCCCGCAGCTGGTCCTGCCATGGCCCCTCGCGCGGAATCGCCGCGTTGCGCGCCATCAGGATCCGGCCGACCACCTGGTCCATGAGCTCATCGCGATCCTTCACGTACCGGTACAGCGCCATCGGCGTCAACCCGACGTCGGCCGCGACCTTCGCCATGGTCAGTGGCTCGTCGGGCGCAGCCAGCAGCCGCGCGACCGCGGCGTCGACGATCTGTTCACGGGTCACGCGCGGCGGACGGCCGCGCCGCGGAACCGGCGGGTTCGTGGTAGTCACGCGCGCAGTGCGGGCGGGGGACATTGCGCTCCTCGGGCCTTTGTGATATCCGTACACATAACACTACACATATTCGCTGGCGGCGCCCGGGGAACGGGCGGCCAGGGGGGAGCGGCGCTCGTGAGCCATCGACGTCTCATCGTCGGCGTGGTCCTGGCGGTTGGTGCGGTCACGATCGCGCACGCACCGTCGGCCTTCGCCGCCGAGAAACCAACTGCGACCGATGTCGGCGTCACGGCCACGGAGTTGCGCATCGCAGTGATCGCCGACGTCGACACACCACTCGCCCCCGGCGCGTACGCCGGTGCACGCGACGCAGTGCAGGCGTTCGGCAAGTACATCAACCAGCAAGGCGGGCTCGCCGGCCGCAAGGTCGTCGTCGACTACTACGACTCCAAACTCTCGGGCGACGAGACCCGCAACTCGATCATCAAGGCGTGCCAGAACGATTTCGCTGTCGTCGGAACGGGCGCGCTGTTCCTCAACAACGTCGATGACATGGTCGCGTGCGCCGACGCCAAGGGCGCGAAGACCGGTCTACCCGACGTTCCGGTCGTGACCCTGTGGGAACAGCACCAGAACTCACCGGTGTCGTTTCCAATCACCGCGCCGTCAAAACTGTTCAGCGACCCGACCGGCCAGAGCTACCAGGCGCGCGTCGGTCGCTTCCGCTGGTACCTCCAGCACGTGTCGAAGGACCTGCACGGGATCTTCCTCGTCGGTGCCGACCTGCCCGCACTGAAGACCGCCACCATGCCGATCTGGCTCGGCGCGCAGAAGGTCGGCATCAAGAGCGACGGCGTGTTCGACGTGCACGGTGCCGACGGCCAGGACAAGTACCTGCCGATGGCCACCGCCATGCAGTCGAACGGCTCGACCATCGAATCGAGCGGAGTCAACGACACGTCGCAGGCGTACATGCTCAAGGAAGCCGCGGTGCAGGGCGTGACCACCGTGAAGGTGTGGGACTGCACGTCGGCCTGCTACTCGAAGCGCTTCCTCGAGACCGCAGGCGCCAAGGCCGAAGGCCAATACGTCGACATGCCGTTCGTGCCGGTCGAGGAGGCGAAGTACAACCCCGCGGTCAAGGCCTACGTGAAGGCGGTGGGCTCCGGGATCATCGACGGCAACGGCGAGCAGGCGTGGGGTGCCGCGCTGTTCTTCCGCGACGCGGTGAACGCGGTGGTCAAGACCGGCGGGGTGAACTCGCTCACCCGCGCGAACTTCTTGACCGAGGCCGGGAAGATCCATTCGTTCAACGCCGACGGCATGCTCGCCACCAGCGACATCCCGGCCAAGAAGGCGACGCCGTGCACGTCGCTGTTCCAAGTGAAGGGCGGCAAGTTCGTGCGGGTCTTCCCGAAGAAGCCGGCGACGTTCGACTGCAACCCCAAGAACGTCGTCACCGTGAAGCAATCCGGGAGCTGAGGAGTCCACCGTGACCAACCAACTTTCAGGGAAGGTCGCGCTGGTCACCGGCGCGAGCAAGAACATCGGCAAGGGCATCGCGCTCGAGGTCGGCGCGAGCGGGGCGGTGACCTACCTCACCGCGCGCTCGGTCGACGACGTGCCCGGGCAGCTCGCCAGCCTGAACCGTACGGTGGCCGAGATCGAGGCGCGCGGCGGCCAGGCGATCGCGGTCGCGTGCGACCACACCGACGACGCCCAGGTCGAAGCAGTCTTCGACCGCATCCGCGCCGAGCAGGGCCGGCTCGACCTCGTGGTCAACGTCGCCTCGCCCGACTTCTCCGAGATGGTCGGCGTGTCATTTTGGGACATCCCGTTCCACCACATCTCCGCGTGCCTCGACATCGGGCCGCGGTCGAACTACGTCACCACCGCGCTCGCGGCGCGCATCATGATCGAGCAGCATTCCGGCGTGATCGTCAACATCTCGTCGCACGGCGCCGAGAGCTACCTGCTGTCGGTCCCCTACGGCGTGGGCAAGGCCGCCATCGACAAGGTCACGCGCGACACCGCGTTCGAGCTGAAGCCCCACGGGGTCGCCGCGGTGTCGCTGTGGCCCGGGCTCGTGCTCACCGAGGGCCTGCTCGCCAACACCGTGCTCACCGACGACGGCCGTCGCGAGCTCCACGGGCTCGACGTCAGCTTCGGGGAGACGCCCAAGTTCAACGGCCTGGCCGTGGTCGCGCTGGCGGCCGACCCCGACATCCTCGAGCGCACCGGCGGCTCGTTCTGGACCGCGTCGCTGGCGCGCGAGTACGGCTTCACCGAGGACGACGGCCACCTCCCGCCAGAGATGGCCAACGGGATCCTCACCGCCATGGGCGACGACATGCCCGACTACTGGCGCGGTGTCGAGCGCGCCGCACCCGCCGACCCGTCGGCATGACCGTGAACGCGTGCCCACACTTCCCCACCGTCACGCACCAAGGGCTCGACCCGGATCCGCTGCTCGACAAGCTGCGAGCCACCACACCCGTCGCACGCGTGCAGCTCCCCTACGGCGAACCGGCTTGGCTGCTCACGCGCTACGACGACGTGCGCACGATGCTCGCCGACGCCCGCTTCAGCCGCGCCGCCACCATCGGCGTCGATGTCGCGCGTATGGCGGAGTTCTTCCCCATCGAAGACTCAATCCTCGGGATGGACGCACCCGAACACACGCGCATTCGGCGACTGGTCAGCGCGACCTTCACCGCGCGACGAATGCAGGCACTGCGGGGTCGCGCTCAGGAGATCGTCGACGGCCTGCTCGACACCATGGCAGTCACGCCGCAACCGGTCGATTTCGTGCAGGCCGTCGCGCTGCCACTGCCGATCACCATGATCTGCGAGTTGCTCGGCGTTGCGTTCGAGGACCGCGAACGCTTTCACGGCTGGGCGAACATCTTCATGTCGTCGAGCGGCTACACCGTCGAGGAACTCCTCGACGCCCACGGCCAGCTCTCCGCCTACCTCGCCGGATTGATAGCGAGCCGGCGTGCGCAGCCGACCGACGACATCCTCGGCGCGCTGGTTGCGGCGCGCGACGGCGACGATTCCGTGATCACCGAGGGTGAGCTCATCTCCTTGTGCATGGCGATCCTCGTCGCCGGCTACGAGACCACGGCCAACCAGCTCGCCAAGTTCGTGCTGTGCCTCCTCGACCGCGCCGACCAGTGGGAGCTGCTACGCAAGCGGCCCGACCTCGTGCCCAACGCGGTCGAGGAGTTGATGCGATACATCCCGCTCAGCGCGGGACCGGCGCTCCCCTACCTCGCCACCGAAGACGTCGAGATCGGCGGTGTGCTGATCCGCGCCGGCGAAGCGGTGATCGCATCGACCGCGTCGGCCAACCGCGACGAGTCGGTGTTCGCACACGCCGATACCGTCGATGTCGAGCGGGCCGACATCTTCCAGCTGGGCTTCGGCCACGGCGCGCACTTCTGCCTCGGCGCGCACCTGGCGCGCGTCGAGCTCCAGGTGGCCATTGGCTCGCTCGTCGAACGGTTCCCCGACCTGCACCTCGCCGTCCCCGCCGACGAGGTGCCGTGGAAGGACGGCTCGTCGGTGTGGGGCCTCGAAGCGTTGCCGCTCTGCTTCTGATCGCCCACGAGGAGGAACCATGCGAGGACTCGACAGCAAGGTCGTGGTGGTGGCCGGTGGCGGATCCGGGATCGGCGCGGCGACGGCCATCCGTCTGGCCGACGAGGGCGCGTCGGTGGTGGTCGGCGACCTCAATGCCGACAACGCCGAGTTTGTGGCAGTCGAGATCCGCGCCGCCGGGCGCCGCGCCATCTCGGCCCAGTTCGACATCTCGGTCGAAGACAGCGTCGCCACGCTCATCGATGTCGCGGTCGAGCAGTTCGGCGGACTCGACGCGCTGCATGCCAACGCCGCCGACATGACCGAGGCCGCGATCCTCAGCGACACCGACGCCG
>Ga0075026_100000324_pt1 | contig 18855 bp, 16 predicted proteins | sample Str012_2_FD_71392 | JGI IMG/M metagenome (GOLD analysis project Ga0075026, IMG submission 71392) | Freshwater sediment microbial communities in response to fracking from Pennsylvania, USA - Straight Creek_MetaG_SC_2012 | ecosystem: Environmental > Aquatic > Freshwater > Creek > Sediment... | reverse complement strand
CTCGCGCGCTTCGAGTTGCCTGCGCCGCAGCAACCGCTCGGCGGCCGCCTCTCCGCCCGGCAGCTTGCGCAGGCGGTCCGCGCGGACCGGACGGTTTTCAATTTCCATGAGCGAAAGCAGCGCCAGTTCCGAAACTTCCGATTCGGTGCGATTCCCCGCGGCGTCGAGTTCCGATCGGCGCGCACGGCCCGCATCGGTGAGCAGCAACTCGCGTTCATGCCGCAGATCAATCTGCGGCGGCAGCATCGCGCGCAACACTTCACCGGGCGGCGCGACGTAATAGCCAGCCACCCAGCGGCCAAGTTCAAGAAGTTTCGGCGGCAGCGAGGGGATCGGATCGAGCGATTCGACAATTTCCTTTATGTTTTTTACGCGCTCCGGATCGGGCCTACGCACGGGGACGGCGGTAACCACTCCCGACATGGCACGATTACGGAACGGCACGAGCACGCGGCTGCCTTCGAAGACGGAACCAGCGAGGCGCTCGGGAATCGCGTAGGTAAATAGCGAGCGTAGTGGAACCGGCAGCGCGACTTCGCAATAAGTGAGAGGCATGTGCGAGAGGTAGTCTAGCTCGGATAACTCAAAAGTAGAAAATGCGAAAGGATCCGGTTCCAGTAGGACAGGCTTCAGCCTGTCTGGTTTGGCGTGAAAGTCGAGAAAATCTAAACCAGACAGGCTGAAGCCTGTCCTACCGCGAGGCCTTCTTCACCTTCAGCCCCAGGTGCGCCATCACTTTCTGTAAATCTTTCCAGACTTCGCCCTTCGCGGCGGGGTTGCGTAGCAGGTAGGCCGGGTGGTACGTGGGCAGCAATTTGGTGCCGCGATAGTCGAACCAGGTGCCGCGAAATTGCGAAATCGGGTCCTGCGTCTTGAGCAGCGCCTGCGCGGCGGTTGCGCCCAGGCACACGATCGCTTTCGGAGCGATTACGTCCAGTTGCCGGAATAAATACGGCGAGCAAGTTGCGACTTCGTCGTCCTCGGGCTTGCGATTTTCCGGAGGGCGGCATTTTACGACGTTGCAAATATAAACGTCTCCGCGCGTCAGGCCCATGGCCTCGATCATTTGCGTGAGCAATTTCCCGGCGCGGCCCACGAACGGCACTCCCTGCATGTCCTCGTCGCGCCCTGGCCCTTCACCGACGAATACGAGCTCGGCGCGTGGATTGCCTGCGCCAAAAACAATCTTATTTCGCTGCTTGTGCAGGCGGCAGCGCGTGCATTCACCCAGATTTTCGCTGATCAGACCTAGCGTGTCGTTTTCAACGCGATCTAAAATCTCAAACATGGAAGGCGCATTTGCAACCGGAAGTACGGGCGCCATCGGCGTGGGATTGGCTGCGGCTGGAGGCGCCTGCCTTTGTGGCTTGGACGCTGTCGCAGCCTCTACTCCGAGCGCGCGCGGTTTGACGGTGCGCTTTCCCATGTTTCTCCGGTCCTTATAAAATTCATCGAGATTCAAATCGTCGTAATAGCGAAGCCAGGCTTCCAGTTTTTCGCGCGTTGATGGTTGGGCAGGGGAATCCATTGAACGTGTCAGCGAGCCTGCCGGCTCACGGAAATTTGCGGCGCTGAATTTCGCAGCGCGAGGAGCCGGTCGAGGATGCGCTGCGCCGCGTCAATCTTGGGCATTCGCGGGAACGCTTGCTCGCTTCCGTCGCGCGCGTACAGCGTGATGACGTTGGTATCGTGATCGAACCCCGCGCCTTCCGCCGTCACGTCGTTGGCAACGATCAGGTCCGCCTGCTTCGCTTCCAGTTTGGCGCGCGCGTGGACGACCACATCGCCGGTCTCGGCCGCAAATCCCACGACAATTCGCGCTCCTTTGCCGCGCGCCACGTCGGCAAGAATGTCCGGAGTGGATTCCAATTCCAGGGAGATGTGATTTTCCGTGCGCTTCATTTTTTTTGAGTGCGGCGCAACGGGCCGGTAATCCGCCACGGCAGCGGCCATGATCAGCGCGGTGGCGTGGGAGAAATGCTCAATCACGGCGCGATGCATCTGCTCGGTGCTGCGCACGGAAACAAATTCAACGCCCTGGGGAGGATCGAGCCGCGTGGGGCCGCTGATTAAAATGACGCGCGCGCCTCGGCGGACCGCAGCCTGCGCCAGCGCATAGCCCATTTTTCCCGAGGAGCGATTGGTGAGAAAGCGGACGGGATCCAGGTCTTCGCAAGTAGGGCCGGCGGTGACAACTATCGTTTCATTCTCCAGATCGTGCTCGATGCCCAGTTTCGCGCAAACGGCCTGCGCGATGGCCTCGACGCCGGCAAGGCGTCCGGCGCCCGTCATGCCGCAGGCGAGATACCCTTGCTCGGGCGCAACGATGTGCACGCCGCGCGCGCGCAGTATGTCGATATTTTCGACAGTCGCCGCGTGCTCCCACATATTTACGTTCATTGCTGGAGCAACAACCACGGGAGCAGTGGTTGCCAGATATAGAGTGGTCAGGAAATCGTCGGAAATCCCGCGGGCCATCTTGGCGATTATATTCGCGGTGGCTGGAGCGACAACGAGGAGGTCAATCCGCTGCGCCACGGCAATGTGCTCGATGGCGCTTTCCACATTGGCGTCCACGGATTCGGAGCCAAACAGCTCAGTGATTACTTTTTGTCCGGTGAGCGCGGCAAAGGTGAGCGGCGTGATGAATTCCCGCGCGCTCCGCGTCATCACAACCTGCACATCAATGCCTTCCTGCTGGAGCCTGCGCACCAGTTCGGCGGCCTTGTAGGCCGCAACGCCTCCGGAAACACCGAGTGCGACTCGCATGAATGCCTCTCGGCGCGTTACCCCTTGCGCCGCTTTGCTTCCTTTTCCTCGGCGCTCTCGCCGGGGATCACGGGCAATTGATATTCCAGGACTCCCGCACCGAGTTCCTCGACGGCCACTCGAGTCGGTTTATGGGAGCGCGGATTGGCCACCAGCGGCATGGCTCCCGTCATCAATTGCCTGGCACGCCGCGCAGCCACCACGACGAACGCGAACTTGCTTTCCGGTGCAGTGCTCTCAATCGTCATGAGATCGTTATCCTCCGAAGGATTCCAGAATCTTGCGTGCGCGATCGCTCAAGCAACTTCGCAAACAACGCGAGGCCACCGCGATCGCCTGTACTTCGCGCCCGGCGCGCTCCACATCGTCATTCACCACTAGAAAATCGTACTCCGTATACCGCTGCATTTCCTGCTGGGCCCGGGCCAGCCGCCGCTGGATTGCTTCCGCCGAATCCTGATCGCGCGTGCGCAAGCGCCGCTCGAGTTCTTCCCTGGCCGGTGGAAGAATAAAAATGGCCACCGCGGCGGGCAATTCCTTTTTTACTTGCTCGGCGCCTTGCACGTCAATCTCAAGAACCAGATCGAGGCCCTTTTGTTGCGCTTCATTGAGCCAGCGGCGCGGCGTGCCATACCGATGCTTTCCGAAGACGCGGGCATATTCCAGGAATTCGCCCTGGGCCGCCATGCGTTCGAATTCGGCCTCGGATACGAAATCATACCATTTTCCGGCGCTTTCCGTAGGCCTGGGGGGACGTGTGGTGCAGGAAATGGAAAACATCGTGCCCTGCACCTCGAGCATCTTCAATACGAGCGTGGATTTCCCCGAGCCGGACGGCCCGGAAACGATAAATACCAGCGGCTGCTTGGCCTGAGCGATCGTCATTCGACGTTTTGCGCCTGTTCGCGGAGTTTCTCGATATCGGATTTTATTTCCAGTGCCAGGCTGGTGATCGCCAGCCCTTCGGACTCGACGCCGGGCGTCTTGGAAAGCAGAGTATTGGCCTCGCGTTGCATTTCCTGCAGCAGGAAATCCAGCTTCTTGCCGGTTTCGCCGGCGCCTGACAAAAGTTTTTGAAACTGCTCGACATGGCTGTGCAGCCGCGCCAGTTCTTCGCTGACGTCCGCGCGCTCAACCAGGATCGCGGCTTCCTGAGCCAGGCGCGCGGGATCAATTTGCACGCCGCTCAATAAATTCTGCAATCGTTCCGCAAGTCGCCGCGCAAAGGCGGGCCGCACGCCTTCGACAAGACCCTCGACCTCCCTGGTTCGCAGGGAAATTCGATCAAGTATTCCCTGCATTTCGCTGTTCAGGGATTGCCCTTCGGAGCGGCGCATGGTCTCCAGCCTCTGGAGCGCCTGCTCCATGCATGCTTCGATCAGTGTGCCCAGCTTTTCCTGCACTTCCTCGCTTTGCAAATCGTTGGCCGCGCCGGGAGCAGCCACCACGCCCGGCAACCGGAACAGCCCGATCAGGTCAGGCTCGGTCTTAACGTCAAATTCGCGGCGCAGTCGCTCGACAGCTTTCATATATCCTTCGGCAACTTCGCGATTAACTTCAATACCAGTCGAGCTGCCGCTTTCGTAATAAAGATTCACATCCACATGGCCGCGGCGTATTCGATCTTTCACAGACTGGCGAATGCGCGATTCAAACACCTCGAAGCCATCCGGCATGCGCAGGTGCAGGTCCAGAAAGCGGTGATTCACGCTGCGTAAATTAATGCGCAGCGCGACGCCGTCGCGCTCGACGCGAGCCTGGGCGAATCCCGTCATCGAGTGAATTCCCTTAATTGCCGTTGCAGCTTTCATCCATTCGCCTCGCGTCCTGGTATTGTTGCCGGTGCCGCCATTTCATCGGTATCGGCAAACTGCATTTCGTACAACCGCGCGTAGGTGCCGGATTGGGCGAGCAGTTCCTGATGCGTGCCGACTTCCGCGATCGTTCCATCTTCCAGCACAATAATCTTGTCCGCGCGGCGAATCGTGGAGAGCCGGTGAGCAATCACAAACGCCGTGCGGCCCATCATCAAATTGGATAGCGCTCGCTGCACCAGCATTTCGGACTCCGAATCAAGCTCCGACGTGGCTTCATCCAGGATCAGGATCGGCGAATCTTTCAAGATGGCGCGCGCGATGGCGATGCGCTGCCGCTGTCCGCCGCTCAGGCGCTGCCCGCGGTCGCCCAGCATGGTCTGATAGCCCTGCGGCAATTCCAGAATAAAATCGTGCGCCAGCGCCGCTTTTGCGGCAGCTTCCACGCGTTCCTGGGGAAGCCCCGGGCGACCGTAGCAGATATTATTCCAAACCGTGTCGTTAAACAGGATGGTCTCCTGCGTGACGATGGCCATCTGTTCGCGCAGCGAACGCAATGTGACTTCGCGAACGTCCATTCCATCGATGCGCAGCGCGCCGGAGGTAACCGGAAAAAATCGCGGCAATAAATTGACCAGCGTGGTTTTTCCCGCTCCGCTGGAGCCGACTATCGCAATCACTTCCCCTGCTCGCGCGCGCAGCGAAACATTCCGCAGAATGGGAGTTTCCGGATCGTATCCAAAACTCACATGGTCAAATTCCACGCCCTGCGAGAACTTTGCGAGCGCGGGGACGCCGGGTTCGGCGGCAGGCTCCTCGGCCAGGCTCATGTACTCGAATGCTTTAGCCGTCGCTCCGAAAGCCTGTTCAAATTGTTGATACACGGTGCCCAAGCCCTTCACCGGTTCGTAAGACTTGAACAACGCGTACACGAACGTGACAAAAAGTCCCGCGGTCATCGCGCCCATCTTGATTTGTATGCGGGCATACATCAGCACCAGCACAATTACCACCGCGCCCAGCAAATCCATCATGGGAGAAGTGGCCACCACCGAGCGAATCCATCGCAGATTTTCGCGCAACAGTTTCCGGGCCGAATGGCGAAACTTGCCAATCTCAAAATCCTCCATTCCAAACGCCTTCACCACACGATTGCCGCTGACAGTCTCTTCCAGGATCTGCGTTAACTCGCCGATTTCAGCCTGGATCTTTTCCGTCGAGCGCCGAATCTTCCTGCCCAGCGTCCTCACGGGCCATACGACCAGGGGAAGCAGCACGACGGAACCGAGAGTCATCTTCCAGTTGGTTGCAAACAGGACCGCGAGCAGAAAAAAAAGCGTGAAGGTGTGGCGAAAACCGAGGGCGAGATATTCCGAAAAAGTGTTCCGCACGCGCTCCACATCGTTAATGATCGTGGACATCAACCGGCCCGTGGGATGATGCTGAAAAAAACCGATGGGCTGCCGGAGAATTTTCGCGTAAACCTGATTCCGGAAATCCGTAACGGCCGCCATCCCCGCATACTGCACCAGGACGTTGCCTGCAAATTCCGAAAGGCCTTTCCCGATAAACACCGCGAGAATGGCGATGGCAAACAATGTGCCCACGCTGTGAATCTGAGCGGGAAGAAAGGAATTCAGGTAGATCGCCTGGTGAGTCAGAGGATTCTGAATCAGGAATAGTTTGCTGTCAGGAGCATGCGGATTTAAGACCCGATCAAAAATGGGAGTGATGAGCAAAGCGATCAGACCTTCGCCCAGGCCCACCACGGAAAGGCACACGACGCCCAGCGCGAGCCGTATCTTGTACGGCTTGATATACCGCAACAATCGGGCGAATTCTTGGCTTCGATTCAATGAATTTTCAGATCTCCGGGAGTTCCGCCACAATTTCGAGCCTAGGTACGCTACGAATCGCGTGCACGTTTGTCAAGCCGCCGCGCCATCGCGAATACTGCACAGCCGGCGATCGCAAAACCCGCACAGCCAGGAGTGGCTGTGCTACTGAGGCCTACTCGCGCCGGGTTTACCTTCAATTCCCTACTTCGCCAGATCGCGATGTACTACCTTGGAAGAATATTTATGTTTCTGCAGCGTCTTTCTCACCGCCTCGGCCAGCATCACCGAGCGATGCCGCCCGCCTGTGCAGCCAAAAGCAATCGTCAGATAACTCTTCCCTTCCCGGATATAGTGCGGGATCAAATAAATCAGCAAGCCCTCGATGCGCCGCAAAAATTCCCCCGTTTGCGGAAATGAACGGATGTAGCGCGCCACGCGAGCGTCGCGGCCCGAATATTTTCGCAGCTTGGGAATAAAATGCGGATTGGGCAGGAAGCGCACGTCAAATACGAGATCCGCCTCGGGCGGAATTCCGAATTTATAGCCGAAACTCACCACCGAAACCATCATGGGGCGCTGGTCGGTCTTGTGAAAGCGGTGCGTGATGAACTGGCGCAATTCGTGAACGTTGAATTGCGTGGTGTCAATCACCACATCCGCAAGCTTCCGGATCGGCTCCATCAGCACGCGCTCGCGGCGCAGGCCCTCGAGCACAGGGCGGTCATGCCCGAGCGGATGCGGCCGCCGCGTTTCGCTGAAACGGCGCAGCAGGGCTTCTTCTTTGGCTTCTATGAATACCAGGGTCGCGGGGTTTTCCGCGCGCAATAGCCGGAGGATGGCGGGAAGCTGTTCGAGTTGCCCGCCTTCGCGGACATCCACCAGCAGCGCCGCGCGCTGAATTTCTCCGCCGGCTTGCATGTGCAATTCGCTGAATGTGGGAATGAGCGCGACAGGAAGATTGTCCACGCAATAAAAACCGAGGTCTTCAAATGTTTTTAGGACGGTGCTTTTGCCCGAGCCGCTCAGCCCGGTGAGGATCACCAGTTGCCGGGCGTCGCGCGCGGATCGGCGCTTCACCGGGGCGGGCCTAAACCTTTACCCGGCGCTGGTGCGTGCTGGGAATGCGCAGGTCTTCGCGGTATTTGGCGACGGTGCGGCGGGTCACATGAATTCCGGCGTCGTCCAGTTTTTTGGCAATGATGTCGTCGGTCAGCGGATGAGCGGTGTCTTCTTCATCGATCATCTTTTTCACCAGCCGCTTCAACGTCAGCAGCGACATATTGTTGCCTTCCGGACCGTTGACCGATTCCGAAAAGAACGATCGTAATTCGATGACGCCCTGCGGCGTATGCGCGTACTTGCTCGATACCGCGCGACTGACGGTGGAAGGATGCACGCCCACTTCCTCGGCCACTTCCTTAATCATCATCGGCTTCAAATGGTCGGCGCCATGAGCGAGGTATTCCCCCTGCCGGTCGATAATGATCTGGCAGACGCGCAGGATGGTGTGCTTGCGCTGCTCGATGCTCTTCATCAGCTGCAACGCGGCGGTGAAACGTTCCTTGACGTAATTGCGGACCTCGCGGTCGGCGGCGTCGCGGGCCAGCAAGCGGCGGTAGACAGGCGACAGCCGCAATTGCGGCACATCGTCATCGTTCATGAAGACCTGCCACTGGTCGTCCACTTTGCGGAAATATACGTCCGGCTCGACCAGACGCGGCTGCGTCTTGTTGTAGCGAAGGCCGGGGCGCGGATCGAGCTTCTTGATCACGTCCACGGCGCGCTTCACCAGTTCCACGGGCCGGTTGAGCGCCCGCGCGATCTCTTTCAATTGGTTGGCTTGTAGCAGGCGCGCCAGCGGCGTTTCCGGATTCAGCTCTTCGGCTTCGCTCGCAGCCAAGGGGCGCTTGGGAAGGCATTCGGAAACAATTTGTTGCGCCAGCGTGTTTTGCCCGTCGAGCGTGCGAAGCTGCGTCAGCAAACACTCGCGCAAATTGCGGGAGGCCACGCCCAGCGGATCGAATTCCTGCACCACCGCCAGAGCCTCTTCGACATCTTCAATCGAGTGCTTGCCGTTTTGCGATATTTCTTCCAGCGAGGCGGATAAATAACCGTTTTCGTCGAGGTTACCGATGATGGTGTCGGCGATTTCGCGCACCACGTCGTTGCACACCGTCACGCTTAATTGCCAGGTGAGATGTTCGGCCAGACCCTGCGCCGAGGAAAGGAATTTATCGAAGGAAGGCCGCTCGATCGTTTCCTGTTCGCCGCGCTCCGGATTTCCGCCGCCGCTATTCAGATATTGGTTGAAAAAGGAGGCCACATCGAAATCTTCAAATGGGCTGGGAGGATCGACGGCGGGAATTTTTTCGGTTTCGGCTTTGAGGAAGGCTTCGTCGCTGTAATCTTCGCTGGCAACCGGATCCTCGGATAATTCTTCCAGGACCGGGTTCTCAATCATTTCCTGATTAATCATTTCCCGGAGCTCGAGGCGATTTAGCGCCAGCACACTCACCATCTGGACCAGGCCAGGGGTGAGGATTTGCTTTTGCGCGACCCTCAGGTGAAGTTTTGGCTGAAGCCAGCTCATGGTTGTCAATTCAAACGGAAATGATCTCCCAGATAAACCCGGCGAACGTCCGAATTTTCGCTCAGGTCCGCCGGAGTTCCAGCGGCAAGCACTTTGCCATTCTGTACAATATAGGCGCGATCAGTCACGCTCAGTGTCTCGCGCACCTGGTGATCGGTGATTAGAACACCGATCCCATCGCGGCTTAAATCCCTGACAATTTTCTGAATATCCACCACTGTCAGAGGATCGATTCCCGAAAAAGGCTCATCCAGCAGGATGAACGCGGGCTCCAGCACTAGGGAGCGCGCAATCTCCAACCTGCGCCGCTCGCCGCCGGATAGTGTGTACGCCCCGTTATAACGAACGGTTTCCAGTTTCATTTGCGCCAACAATTCCTCGAGCCGGTCGCGCCGCTGCTGAGCCGTCATGGGCAGTGTTTCCAGGACCGCGATCAAGTTTTCTTCAACCGTTAGCTGGCGAAACACCGAAGGTTCTTGGGGCAAATAACTGATTCCGCTGCGGGCCCGGAGATACATGGGGAGGTCCGTTATATCGTCCCCGTTTAAGAGGACGCGCCCGGAATCCGGCCGGGCTAAACCTACCAGAATATAAAACGTCGTTGTCTTCCCAGCGCCGTTGGGCCCCAAAAGCCCCACTACTTCGCCTTGACTGATCTCCATGTCGAGGTCATCTACGACTTTGCGACCTTGATACGATTTACTGAGCTCGACAGCCTGGAGCTTGAGCATGCCACGTCATTTCTCAACCGGGTGAAGCGTAACGGTTTTTGCACCATCCGCCGAATCCACAATGATCGTATCATCCGCAAAAAAGAAGGTCAATTGACGCCCGGTGGTCGTGTCGCCAGTTGAGCTATATAGGGTTGGGTTACCTTCGGAAAGAACGAACTTGCCTTCCGCCGCCGTGTATTCGGCGCGGCCGGAGGTTCCCCGCCGGTCCTGCTGGCGGACTGCTACGTCTCCCGTGGCCACGGCTTTGGAAAGTTGCTTGTTAGCAGTTGCGGCACCACTGCCGGAAAAGTATAAGTCAATTTGTTTGGCCTGGATCGAACCTTGCTGAGAATCCGCGCGGGCGTCCTGCTCAATGCGCGCGCGCGACTCGGTCTCCCAATAAGTCAGCAATCCCCCTTGCACATGCCCTAACACCGTGCCCGGTTTCCCCGCACGGCTGGATTTTGGGCTGGGAGTTTGGCCGATTTGCCCCGGCCTGGGACTCCACGCCGCTTCCGGAAAAACTCCGCGCACATTTCCCCGAGCGGTAAGCATATGCGCCGGGTTATCCAGTTCGATCGTATCGGCTTGAATGACCGACGGTCCCTGCCACAACCTTCCGCCTCCCGAATACACGGCGTGGCCATGCGCCGTATCGGCCACCAGATGATCCGCCGAAACGTGCGCGGGCTCGGGCGCAAAATTGGAAACGCCGTTTGATCCCGCGCTTAACTCAGTGGTCAAAACTTTTCCATCGGCGCGCAGAATGTTCGATCCCTGAAGGAAAGTCGCGGAGCGCGCCGTCGTGCGTGTAGTGGCGTCGGCAATAATCACCGAGCCATCCAGCGCGACGGTATTGGCCGCGCGATCGGCATGTGCCCGGTCTGCCTGCCCTGTGCGCAGTCCGTCGCGGAATCGCACGTCTCCAGTCTGATCGATCGTGGACCACTCCCCTGCGGTAGAAAAATTCGCTGTCAGATCGCGCGAAGCCGTGGTCTGCTCCGGCGCGTCTGCAATCTTTCGCGCGACCTCCACGCCGCCCGAACTCACAAGCTGCTGCAATTGATTCTGCGGGCTGAATTTCAAATTCATCTGCCTGCCGCTCATCCGCATTGTTTGCGCGACCTGTTTGCCGTTCAGCATTGCGGCGCTTTGCCATTGCACGCGCGCAGGCGCAAGCGTGTTCACGTTTTCGATCTGCGCCTGCCTCTCGCTGGAATCGCTTGAAAAATGAATCTCCAGGGCGTCGGTTTGCAGGCTCCGTGTTCCCCCGCCGGCCACCGCGCTGGTCGAAGTCAGCGTGACGCCGCCCGAGGCCGTCAACAGGCGCGGCAGGTTTTGGGGCATGGCCAGATCCATGTGCAAACGCCCGGCCTGGATCGCGTCATCGCCCATGGGCGTGGAACGCGCGGCTTGTACGCTTCCGGCCGCGTCAATCGATTCAACCGATCCGTCCGGCCTCATCGCCGATTTAATTTCATCCGCGCTCAGCGAAATCGGGCCTCGCGGATCGGTTTCGCGCAATTGCGGGTGACCGCTGGCGACCAGGCTCTGCGCGTGAAACTCCGCATCCAGGGCCAGCAGCAAATTCTCGGCGGCAAACTCATGCGTGGTCTGCCGCGCGTGAACATCGCCTTTCAACTGCGCCACGCGCGCCTCGCGGCGAAACGCCATGCTGTTTCCCGTGAGGTGCAGATTTTTTTCCGGGGGCGGCTCCGTTGCTTCCTTCTGTTTTTTATCGGGCGCGTGCGGGCACGGTAAAAGATTCAGATCAACCTCATGCGAAAGATTCAGCGTCCCGCTATTGGAGTCGTATAGCACGCCGACAGAGCGCCCCTGCCCCGCGGGCCAGCGGAACGTTACGGGCTTGTCCGTCCGGGCTTCCCCGGAATCGCGATCGAACGAGACGCCGGAAGTCGCGATCTGAATCGCATTCGCAGCGCCGGACGCGTCGTTCTTCCCTTGCAACCTGATCTGGACTTCCCCGGCGCAGCTGATCTTTCCCGTGTTGGAAATAAAATCGCAGGCGCGCGTGCGCAGCGTGTCATTGCGTTCGCCCTTTTTCCCGTACACGGCGATATCCACATCTTCCAGCAGATTTCTGCTGCCCTCCTTGAATTCCGTGGTGCGCGAAGCCCGAATCGTATAAATCGTGCGCTGCCCCTCGACCTTGGAATACGAAAATTCGTTGGACTGCTGCTCAATCGAGGGGGCGACGGCGGGAGGCGCTTTTTTCGCCGCTTGTTTGGCAAGATACAGATTGCGCAGATACACCCCAGCCACGACCATGGCAAGAAGAATCGCCACCGTCGCCGACCACCGCGCGTATCGCTGCGCTTCGCTGTTACGCATTTGTTTTAGTGAACCTCTGGGACTGAGAAACCGAGTATAGGGGACGCGTTGGCGGTGAACAACTGCGGCGCCCTCATCCTGCTCGTTCTCTCTTCAGTCCAATTCATCGTTGCGGTTAGGTGCTGGATGCCGTGATCGCACAACCATGGAGATATGAATATGCCAATGCAACTTTCAGTGCATTTTCAGGTTGCCATGGTCTGATAGGCCTGCGCTTGCCTTCCTCGTTGAAGACGAAAACAAAAAAGGCGGAAATTTTTAAAAGAAGTGTCGCACCATACCCGGATCAGTTTGCAAGTTAAATAAGGAGAACGGTACATGAGATCAAGGCGAAGGAATTTTAGAATCTGTGCGGCAGTTGTGTTGACTTTGTGCGTGGCCATGGTCGCGAAGGTTAGCGCCCAGCAAGCCTCGAATGAGTACGTCAATCGTCAGGCGCCCATGGTGCACATGGCGGGCCTGCTAAGGCTGATTGAGACCATCCCCATCCCCACCGAAGGGTATATGGATCACCTCACTTACGACCTGAAAAACCAGCGCCTGTTTCTTTCGGCGGAAAACAATAAAAAGATCGTCGTCGTGGACATGAAAGCGGGCAAGGTGATCCATGAGACCACGGTCGGCGGAAATCCCCGCAAACCATTCTTTGATCCCGCTTCAAATAAACTCTGGGTGGACCTCGGGGACAATACCGTTGTAGCGCTGAACGGAGATACTTTTGAAGTAACCACCACCATCGAGCTGACCGGCGGCAAGAACGCCCCGGGTAGGGACCCGGATAATGCCGCCTTTGATGCCGCGAAGGGTCTTTATTATGTTGGAGTCAGGACCAGGTCTGAAGGCAGTAAAGAAGCTTCCATAGAAATCATTGACACCAAGGCGGCCAAGCTTATTGGCAGCATCAGGATGGAGGGCCAGGAACCCGCGGGTATCGTGCTGGATCCGGCGGCGAATCGCTTGTACGCGGGAATGGGAGATGTCGTAAATGGCGAGAGCGTCGTCAAGGTAGTGGACACCGCGAAGCGCGCGATTGTCGCCGAGTGGTCCACCGCTGGCGGCCCGCAGCCCCATGTCGCGGGCCTTGATGCTGCGCATCATCGCTTGTTCATGGGCAGCCGCCTGGGAGGCGGACACAACGTCGATCCTGGCAAGCTGGTAATCATAAATACGGAAACGGGGAAAGTGGTGGAAACACTGGACGCAACCGGCGGCGGCGATGAAATTTTTTATGACGCACCGTCAAAACGGGTTTACTTTTCAGGAAGCACGGGCACGCTGGCTGTATTTCATGAGGATGACCCGGACCATTTCACACTGCTCGGAAAAGTGCCGACCGGGGCCATCGCCAAGTCCGGAATCTGGATCCCGGAACTGAAGCGATATTATGCCGCCGTCCCGAAGCATATGGTTCAGCTGATGCCCACAACACAATATGGCGTGCGCGACTGGATAACCGAGGAAGCCCATCTGATGGTCTTCGAAGAGATGCAGTAATAGGGTGAAAAGCGGCCGCCGGCTTTCACAGCGGTCCGCAAAATATAAATAAAATGTGAAATCGCATTTTCGGAATGTGGCCGGAAAGCCGTGCGCGGCACAAAGCCACATTTCGAGAAATGGCAATCGCAGGATTGATCCGCCCATTCATACGGCGGTTGGCTTTGAAGATAATTTCCGGGGGGCCGGCGAACAATTCCGTTGCGTTCGCCACTTTTTATTTTAGGTGGTCAGGACAACAAAGCTATCCAGAGCAGACTGTGCTCAATATCATCCTTGTTGTCCTGAAGTAGCATCGAATTCGCTTCTATTGACGGTTGAATACCACCACGGTTTTCATGGCTTTGCCGCTTTCGTCCGTGTCACTTCGCGTCTGGGTTATCGTTTTTCCATCCGCGCTGACCACTGTGTGAGTGGTTCCGACCTGCTTTCCGTTCATGGAAGTGGTTCCGTCAAGGGTATTGGCGTCAACCCTCTTCGCAACCGTGGTTGCCCCCGCCCCGGCAAGAGGGGTGCCTTCGGTGTAGCTGAGAGGCCCGCCTTTGGCTGGCATCGCGTACTTGATGGAAATTGCCTTGCCACTGACGTACGCGCCCTTCACCGTCACCATTAGATTGTCGCCCTGCTCCGCTATTGTTACCGTCTCTTCCTTAACCTCTCGACCTTTGGCAAATGTCGATTTCGCCACGTTTAGCTTCCAGGCGCCGGTAAATGAATCGGCAGCCCAGAGTGATCCGCATCCGAATGAGCTCAGCACGAGCAGCCCGCACACAAATCTTTTCATCATGTGTTCCTCCCTCTCGAACTTGCGAATCCGAAATCCTCTGGGGTCTCGGTGGCCGACGTATACCACGAACAGACGCCAATAACCATAAGCTTAATCGGCGATTCAATGCCGGGCGGACGGAGGGATTGCCTGAAGAAAAAAGAGGTGCGGGATGAAGTGGACCAGCGAGCTGCGCTTGACCGTTGCATTACAGGGAAAATACCGTTTCCAGGCGTAATTAGTTCTTAACGGTCCGCAGGGGTCCAATCTTCCGGCGGAAAATTGATACCCCAAAAACTTGGCAGTGAACTCGCGAATTCCATTCCAACTTCGAGCCGCCCGGGATCAATCTCTTTCCGATGAACAACGCGACACTGAACCTCGCTTTGCGTCCTTGCATGAACCAGAAGTAAAGGTTTTTGAAGGTGGATTTCCGTTTTCAGGGCAACCAGAGCGCCATGAGCATTGACGGTCATTGTGCTGGTTTTCTCTTCAAACATGTGCCCGTTAGCATTCTGACCAAAAACGATTACGGGAATTTGGATCACCACTCGCTCGCTCCGCCGGACTTTGGATTGAGTTACGGGCCTTTCCAGAATTTTAGCCACAGGCGGCGGGTCAAGTTTCTGAATGATGGTTTGGGATTCGCGCAAATCAGCAGTCACTTTGACAAGCTGGGGAAATTGCAGTGCCATTACAACTTGGAAATAGCCGCTGCTCATCTCGGAATCATTTAGTAACACGCGTCCCTGTGAAATTCGAAGTTCCGGATCGGCCCGAGGATAGTCAAATACCGCGAGTAAGGAGCTGTCGAGAATCGGCTGGAACCTGGTGCGGATTACACAATCGCAACGATCCAGCATTAGGACAGTGGCAGCATCCCGGAACACCCGGCCCGTCACATCAATTCCGGTGACGGCCACCCGCACGACCTCACCAGAAATTGCGATTGCCCCAGCCGGTCGGGATTTTTTGTCGGCAGGTGAAACTGTCATATATCTCTATTCCTTCTCCAGGCCACTTTCAGCGGATTCTCAAATACGGGCGGACAAGAACACAAAGAAATCCGCACGCCATGAATTTAGATTAGTGAAAACCCCGTGAGGGCCGAATAGTACTTTGCCTCTTCTGTGCCCAACCCATACTTGTTTGTTTGCAGTCCAGATATAGCGCGTATACGTCGTCAAGGTTAACGAATATTGAACGCAGAGAGATTGCGGGTCCGGCCCGCCCTGCAAAATCTCGCCCAGTCGCTTCCGGTCTTCGGCCATTTCATTTTTTGCAAGACGCAATCCATTCACAGTAGCGGGCATTTTCTTGCAATACTAAAATGGCCGCTGTGGAAAGCTGGTAATTTTAATTCACTACGGCGTTTCTGTAATCCGAGGGCAGTACGGTATAGGCCGCCGAACCGGCAATCATGCGGCCGGCAGTTCATTTCATCGGAATATCGACTGCAATTTTTGAGGAAGAATGTAATTTCTCAAGGCTGAAGGAAAATCTTAAGAAAATTTCCTTGCCCGTTCGGACGCGGGTGCTACTGGGCGCCTTTCCCGCTGGCGGGATTGCCGATTATTTTATTGTATTCCGCAAATTCCGTCGGCGAACAAATCATTTCTCTGACATCGAAATTGGGTGGTTGCAATTTGAAATGCAGCTTGTCGAGAGCCACCCAGGGTTTCGTGTACATCTTCGGGTCGTCAATCGTCACGGTGAGTTCCAATGTGTCGTGATCGACGCGGTGAAATTTCTCCTCAACGCGCAGTTCCGCACTATGTGGGCGGCCGGCTCGATCGACCCAGGTTCTCTCATCCATCCCCGAGGTTTGCACAACGAACGTGTAATCGTCCTCCCACTTTCCTACCGAGTAGCCGAACCACCTTGGCTCGGGATCTTTGGGGAGATCTCGCCCATCCGTCCAGACGGCGCGCCATATTTTTCCAAATTCGTAAAGGACGATCACGTTGAGGGGCGTCTGAAGGATCTGAGTCGTTCTTAGTTCATAAAGGTCTTCGCGGGGGATTCCCTGTGGATCGCAGTAAACCACAGGATCATTCGTCTCTCCTGGAAGAACACTGCGAACTCCATTGCTCGGCTTATGAGTGTTCAGCGCCTCCAATCCCAATGGAGTGTAGGGTAACTGGTGTTCCGGCTTGCCGTCATCCGGCATGGCGCGCGGGCCAAGCGGCTGGATTCCGTTGTTGCCCGGGTCCCAAATCCCGGAGATGTCATGGCGTGGAGCGGCGGCTGGCTTCTGATTTTCTACTGCACCCGCCTGTTGACGCGAAACGGTTTGAGCGTGCACAAGGGGAGTGAACATCAACAGTGCAACCATCGCAGTTGTCCGCGCCAACACGAGCTTTAGCATTCAAAACTCCTTCCTGAATCCGGGTGCGCACTCCATTCGCCGTCCCGCCTCGGCAGGCTGACTTTCCCGCGTCGGCGACTTGGAATCCGCCGGAATCTAGAAAACAACCCGGGCGCTGAGAGTCTGGCCGTTAGCGAGCACAACATTCTGAATGCGTCCGACCGGGTTGCCGTTCTTGACAGGCATGAAAGTAACTGTAACTTGATCTCCAGGTTTGAATGTCTCTTTGCTCCATCCAAGGTTGACCATGTCCGCCGGATTGCTGGATTCGAGCGCCCAATGTACGACGTTGCCCTTGTCATCCTTCACATCAAACTTCAGAAAACAATGGGGATTGGCCCAAAACCACTCCGATACGGTCACTTTCATGGTGGTCTTTTTATCCGTATCGTACGCGGCGGCGCCGTGATGCGCGAACAGCGGAACTGAAACCAGCAAGAGGCCGAGAAAAATCGTCGTAAGTTTATTTCTCACGGAATCCCTCCAGACTGCTTTTAGCGAGCTCCAGGTAGAGCCCGCACTCGTGCCTGGTTGGCACGATCTTGCGCTGCCTCCCGATGGCAGATTTAGTTCTAACCGCAACTTCCGATTTGGATCGATTACAGGCGCATCCTACGCTTCTTCCGCGCCTATGACAACGAATTTGCCATCCAAACACGCAAAACGGAGATCGCGAAGTTCCGGCTACGGCAAATAATCTTCCAGGCATCCTTTCGGGATTTAAAGTACAGTTGAGACCTTGCGTCAATGCGAATTTGGGTATACGAAATTCCGGCAGGCTCCCGGTAAAGTTCGCACAAGAAGAAAGGACAAAATCATGACTGACAATCCTCGTCGAGAAATTCTTAAGAAGGCCGCCGCATTGGGCATTGGCGTGATTGCTTCCGCGGATACTGTACTTGTTCGCTTGAGCCAGGCAAAACAGGAACCGTCAGTGGATGGATTTTTTCCTGGATTTAAAAAATTAACGGCAAAAACCTCGGGTGCAACTATCAACTTTGTCACTGCGGGGAACGGCCCCCCGCTGCTGCTTTTGCATGGTTACCCGCAAACGCACATCGAATGGCGCCAGATCGCGCCCCGGTTGTCTCAGAAATTTACCGTAGTTGCCGCCGACCTGCGCGGGTATGGGGACAGCAGCGTGCCTCCCGATGGGGAAAACCATCTTGGCTATTCCAAACGCGCCATGGCGCAAGACCAGATAGAGTTAATGGCCAGTCTGGGATTTCAGAAATTTGCGGTTGTGGGACATGATCGCGGCGGCCGAGTTGCCCATCGCATGGCCCTGGATCATGCGGATCGCGTCACAAAGCTAGCCATCCTCGACATTATTCCCACATATAAATTTTTTCATAGCGTCACAAATGAATTGGCGACGGTCAATTTCCATTGGTGGTTCCTGATTCAAAAAGAACCGCTGCCGGAAACGTTGCTTGGGAACAGCGCCGAAGCCTGGCTCAAATCGCGATTTGATCGCATGCCTGCCACCGCGCTCAGCAGCGATGCCTTTGCCGAATATCTTAGGTGTTTCCGGCGTCCGGAATCGATTCACGCAAGCTGTGAAGATTACCGTGCCGGGGCGACCATAGACCTGATTCATGATGCTGCCGATCTGGATCGCAAAATCTCATGTCCTGTTCTGGTGCTGTGGGGTGAACGTGGTGCCTGGCCTCGATTGTACGATGTGCTCGATACTTGGAAAGAGCGCGCATCGGACGTTCGTGGCGGACAGATTCCCAGCGGACACTTCATTGCCGAAGAAAAACCGGACCTATTGATGGCAGAGCTTGAAAAGTTCCTGGGCTGATGGATGCGATTGGCTTTGTTGGCATCCTTAAGCCAGTACGGGCGGGTGTTGTAGCTTGTCCGCCGCGGCGGACGAGGACTTGGTCGCTAGTGGCGAAGAAAACCCCGCGTCTGAAGACGCGGGCTACAACAACTGGACCAAACTTTGGGGATGTCAACAGAGCCGAATCGGTTCCAGAAAAACGGCGCTTGGTTCAAGTGTTTGCAGGCCGCAGGGCAAAGCAATTCCAGATGATGCCCAGGACCAAGCCAACGATGTACCCGACACAGGACGTCACCGCAACCAGGCTGAGCGCCGCCCCAAAGCTGAAGGCCATGATTTTGTACGGCGGCGTTATCATATGG